>Ga0209724_1003404_pt1 | contig 13022 bp, 9 predicted proteins | sample grotaG_FD_184143 | JGI IMG/M metagenome (GOLD analysis project Ga0209724, IMG submission 184143) | Glacier valley bacterial and archeal communities from Borup Fiord, Nunavut, Canada, to study Microbial Dark Matter (Phase II) -... | ecosystem: Environmental > Aquatic > Freshwater > Ice > Glacier ... | reverse complement strand
GCCCGCGCTTCCTGGGAAAAATACGGGGCGATCATTGTGGCTGATACCCTGGATGAGGTAATCGCCTTCTCCAACCGCATTGCACCTGAGCACCTGGAACTGGCGGTGGCCGACCCGTTTGCGATTCTTGCACAGATCACCAATGCCGGTGCAATTTTCATGGGGCACTGGACACCTGAGGCGGCTGGGGATTATCTGGCCGGTCCTAACCACACGCTGCCAACCGGTGGCACCTCCCGTTTTTTCTCCCCGCTTTCGGTCGATGACTTTGTAAAAAAATCCTCTATCGTATATTTTTCTGAGTGCGGACTGCGGCGACTGGGGCCGGATATTGTCAAAATTGCCGGACTGGAAGGATTGGAAGCGCATGGCCGGTCGGTCACAGTAAGACTTGAAAAGGACAACCTATAAAAGTCACTACGACCGGAGGCAACGGGCATATTAATGACAAGTAGCCGGTTTTACACCTTTTTACACCGCCAGATTCCGATAATGATTCTTCTGTCTCTCCTCCCTGGGCTTGGCTACCTATTTCTCGGCTGGCTTAACAACATCTTTACACCGGCATTTCTCTGGTATCTGCTCGTAGTTGTCGAGTCCGCCTGGGGGTATCGTCTCTATCGTAACTTCGATTCTGACACCATGAGCGAAAATCAGCGTGAATCCTGGTATCGCCAGCTTTCATGGTTTTTCTACATCTTCATGCTGCTCTGGGTATTGATCTTTCTGCTCTATGTCAGACACGACTCGCAAAAACTCCATTACATTGCCATATTCACTGAGATCGGTGCTTCAGTAGTTGCAGCTTCCCTGCTGGCTTCGGACCGTAGACTTTTTAAGCCCAGCATCCTGATCCTGATGGTCCCGTTGATAGCCTACTTTTTGCTGATCGGCGCCTGGTATGGGTATGTTCTCAGTGCGTTTTCCTGCACCCTGACCTGGGTGCTCATGTATTCCGCCAACAGCACCAATCATCTGTTGATGCAGGCTGACCACCAGGCTACGCACGACATGCTGACCGGTATGTATAACCGGCACTTCTTCATTGATCATCTCCAGAAACGGATGAATTCCCTACGGGATAATGTCGGATTCACCTACCTGCTGTTGCTCGACCTGGACCATTTTAAAAACATCAATGACTCACTTGGACACGACATAGGCGATCTACTCCTCCAACAGATTACCATCCGACTGGAGCAGCAGCTGCCTAAAGACACCGTTGTGGCTCGGCTCGGCGGGGATGAATTCATCGTGGTCGGTGGCACCTTTGTCGATCGGGAGCTCTGTTGTCAGTCGGCAACCCAACTGTCCGAACGGCTGATTGCAAACTTAAAAGAAACCTATGTGATAGAACAACACCATCTCTACATCAGTGCCAGTATTGGTGTCAGCATCGTCAGTAGTCGCAGTGGTAATGCCAACAACTTCATCAAGGAAGCTGACATTGCAATGTATGAGGTAAAGGCCAATGGGCGCAATGGTGTCTTCTTGTTCAATGACGAAATGTCGGACCGGGTCGAAAAGAATATAGAGCTCGAACGTCTGTTGCACTTTGCACTACCCAACAATGAGATCACGCTGCACTATCAGCCACAGGTGGACAGCTCAGGGAAGGTTATTGGAGCTGAAGTGCTGGCACGCTGGAATAATCCTAAAATCGGTCCGGTCCCGCCAGACATATTTATAGATGTTGCCGAGCAGACCGGCCTGATCATAGAATTGGGAAATCATATACTCGAAACGGCCTTCCAGACCCTGCAAGAATGGTGTGATGCTGGCATTGAGCTCGAGCAGTTCGCCATTAACATCAGTCTGCGGCAATTAACACATCATACCTTCGTAGAACAGGTTGAGGCGCTGATACGACGCTATCACAACGGCAAGGTGTGTGGAAAGGTTGTATTCGAAATAACCGAATCGGTTCTTGCCGAAGATATTTCTCGGGTTATTGCTATCATGCATAGACTGAAAGAATGTGGAATTCGCTTCTCCATGGATGACTTCGGCACCGGCTATTCATCCCTTAACTACCTGAACCGGCTGCCGATTCATGAGATAAAGATTGACCGCACTTTTGTCAGCGCTATTGATCATGATGAGCAGAATCAGGCGATGGTTGTGACCATTCTTAACATGGCCAAAATATTCAAACTGCGTGTTGTGGCCGAGGGGGTGGAAACGGCCGAGCAACGCGACTTCCTGCTTAACCACGACTGTAACTTGTTCCAAGGGCACTACTTTTCCAGGTCGCTGCCGAAAGAACAGTTTGTGACTTTTTGCCGTAACCAACAATAGCTCAAGTCTACCAAATCAAGAGATGGACAAATTATCAGATGATGCAATTAAGTTTCAGACTTGAACCGATCTCGCAAGCATGGTATTCCTCAAACCACTATGAACCCACTTAGACCTAACATCGCCTCAATGAAGGGCTACGTCCCCGGTTTTCAACCGGAAGATGTCGCATCGTGGATCAAACTCAACACCAACGAGAACCCCTACCCACCTTCGCCCAAAGTTGTAGAAGCAATTTTGGCGGAGATAGGGAGTGACGGGGCGTCACTCCGGACATACCCGAGTGCTTCGAGCCAAAAACTCCGGGAGGTGGCCGGCGCACTGTACGGCTTCGATCCATCCTGGATCATCATGGCCAACGGCTCCGACGAGGTGCTCAACAACCTGATCAGAGCCTGCGCCGGAGAGGGGGAGGACATCGGGTACGTGCATCCATCCTATTCCTACTACTCGACGCTGGCAGAGATCCAGGGAGCTGTCACCTGCACCTACGGGTTGACTGACTCGTTCAAGATTGAAGTGTTTCCGAAGCACTACAACGGCAAAGTATTCTTCCTGACCACACCCAATTCGCCGCTCGGCTTCGCTTTCTCCCCTGACTATATCGAGGAGCTGGCCCTAAATTGCGGCGGCCTGCTGGTAATTGACGAGGCGTATGCTGATTTTGCCGACTGGAATGCCCTTGAATTGGTAAAGAAGTACGAAAATGTCGTCGTCACCCGTACCCTTTCAAAAAGCTATGCCCTTGCCGGAATGCGCCTTGGGCTCGCCATCGCCCGCCCCGAGATTATTGCTGCACTGGACAAAATCCGCGATCACTACAACCTTGACCGACTCGCGCAGGCGGCATGTGTTGCCTCCCTGCAGGATCAGCAATATTTCCGTGAGTCCTGCCTTAAAATCATTGCAACACGGGAGTGGTTTACAAGGGAGTTGACTGCAATCGGCTACAACGTTATACCGTCACAAGCAAATTTTGTCTTTGCCGCACCACCGGACAAAAACGGATTGAGAGTTTATCAAGGCTTATATGACCGCAAGATACTTGTCCGTCTACTCTCCGATCCGCTACTGGCGCATGGTCTGCGGATCTCAATAGGAACGCGCGAGGAGATGGAAACAACGCTGGCAACCCTCAAAGAAATCGGCTAACAGGAGATTCTAATGCCTCTCAGAGACATGTACGAGAATTGCGGACAGTGTGGTTTCATTTATGCCAGGGTAGATACCGAAGGATGGGGGAAAAATAGTGCGCGGCGCGTCATGTGTCCTGTATGTGGTTGGACAGCCTACGAAGAGATTAACTGGGAAAGCGGTGAGCCTGTATTGGTCACACGCAACGTTGCCAAGGGATACGGTGCGTTCCGCCTGATTCCGCCTGGCGGTTACTGTGGCTATAACGCTTTTCACGAACCTGCGTCAATTGAAGTACTCAAAACGCTGATGGACCTCCTTTCCGGCAAAGGCTGGAAGGGATATATCTCGTTATGGAATGATGATACTAAAAAAGCTACTCTGGTTCATGGCAGTCCCCAGAGCAAGTTCGACCTACTGAAACGAAAATTGTCCGAGGAGTGACACGATGAGCCGCACCGCCACCATTGAACGGATTACAAAAGAAACCAGAATAAAGCTGTCGCTGACGATAGATGGCTCAGGGAGCGCCACAATCTGTACTTCGGTACCGTTTCTAGACCATATGCTCAATCTTTTTTCCCGTCATGGTCTTTTTGATCTTGATGTTGAAGCGAGCGGCGATATCGATATCGATTTTCACCATACGGTAGAAGACATCGGTATTGTGTTGGGTGAAGCTTTCAAGCAGGCGCTCGGCGACAAGAGAGGTATCCGCCGCTATGGCCAGGCTACCGTACCGATGGATGAAACATTGGCCAGTGTGGCAGTGGACATCTCCGGAAGACCGTACCTTGTGTATCATGTCAATCTGCCGAAGGTGAAGATCGGTGATTTCGACGTGGAACTGGCTCGTGAGTTCTTCCAGGCCTTTGCCAATCACTGCGGTCTTAACCTGCATATCAACGTCATGTATGGCGACAATGTCCACCACATCATTGAGGCATGCTTCAAGGCATTTGCCCGGGCCCTGGACACCGCCAGCCAGCTTGACCCACGCGTGGATGGTGTCATGTCAACCAAAGGTGTACTGTGATTTAGCCTTACGTTTCACACAATAAAAAGGGGCAGCGCCGATTTCGGCGCCGCCCCTTTTTATTATTCTCTACGCTTTTTACGCGCTACTTTATTTCGCTCAGCAGAACCTTGGCCTTCTTGGCTTCCTCACTTTTCGGAAAACCTTCCACAAGTTTTTTCAGCACATATCTGGCACTCTTGGAATCCTTTATCTCATTGAAGGACATAGCCTGCTTCAGCATCGCAGCAACAACCTTGTCCTTACCGGGATAGCTTTTAATAACCTCCTGATATGACAGGATTGCCGCCTCAAAGTTTTTTTCACTGTAGAATGTTTCACCAATCCAGTAGTGAGCATTTGCGGCCAACTCATGATTGGGGTTCTGCTCCAGAAACCTGTTAAACTGCTCCCGCGCAGCAGCAACATCACCCGCCTTAAGCGAGTCAAGCCCCTTCAAGTAAAGCGAATCTGGGGTAGAAACAGCTTCTTCTTTTTTTACCATGGCCATCTCTGCCATCTTTTTTGAAAGAGAATCAAGCTGATTCTGTTGTTTCAGAATGCGATCCTCCAGGGAGATAATGCGCTTGTCAGCATCCTCACGATATCTGGCAAGATCGTCAGCAGGTTTTTTTCCGGCGAGCAGGGCATCGTCGACCTTGCCGTTTAATACCTGCATTTCACTCTTGGTACTGTCAATTGTGGCCTGAATGTCAGCGGACATTTTTCGGACGGCAGACACGTCAGACTTAAAATCCTTTTCGATAGCACCGACACTTGACTTCGATTCTTCACGAACAGCTGCCAAATCCCTGTCCATAGAAAAAAGACGGGTCTTTATCGAGTCAACATCATTACGGGTATTGTCAAGCGAGCTCTGTGACGCGCAACCAACCAGCATTGACACAAGCAGCAGCGCCATTCCATTAATATATTTCATACACCTGCTCCTCCCTCTCACCGAATAATCGTTGTGCAGATATATCACGAGCGAACACCGTTGGCAAGTGTCTGCTAGCCGATGCCGAGACGGCATAAACGAAGATCCCGCGGAAAATGCGGTTGTTTTGCGCTTGACAAAAACATGGCGTTCCATTAACTATTTACCGTTTTTGGGTTACACGACAAGAATGCCGCCAATTGGCTATTCATATTAACAGGAGGAAGTGAAAAATGGAACAGTACGCAGTTGTTTTTGCCCTGGTCTGTGCAGCCGCAGCCGTAGTCTACGGACTGGCCACAGCAAGCTGGATTCTGGGTCTGCCTCAGGGTAATGACCGGATGAAACAGATCGCAGCAGCGATTCAGGAAGGGGCTGGCGCCTACATGAAACGCCAGTACACCATCATCGCCGCAGTTGGCGTGGTAATGTTTGTCGCTCTGTATGCAACATTGGGCGGGATGACTGCAGTCGGCTTTGCTGTCGGTGCACTTTTTTCAGGACTTACCGGCTTCATCGGTATGTTTGTCTCGGTCCGCGCCAACGTGCGTACGACTGAAGCCGCCAAGTCCGGCATCACCAAGGCTCTCAACGTTGCCTTTAAGGGTGGCGCTATCACCGGTATGCTGGTAGTCGGCCTCGGCCTGCTCGGCGTTGCCGGTTATTACATGATCTTATTGAAACTTATGCCGGACGCACCGGTCAAGGACGTAGTCACCCAACTGGTCGGACTTGGTTTCGGCGGTTCGCTGATCTCCATCTTTGCCCGCCTTGGCGGTGGTATTTTCACCAAGGGCGCTGATGTCGGCGCCGACCTGGTCGGCAAGGTTGAGGCAGGAATTCCTGAGGATGACCCACGTAACCCCGCCGTTATCGCCGACAACGTAGGTGACAACGTTGGTGACTGCGCCGGCATGGCAGCCGACCTGTTTGAAACCTACGCCGTAACCCTGATCGCCGCCATGCTTCTGGGCGCGATCACCTTCACCGGCAGTGCCAGTTCCGTCAGCTACCCGCTGATCCTTGGCGGCATCTCCATCATCACCTCAATCATCGGCACCTACTTCGTCAAACTGGGCCCCAGCGGTAAAATCATGACCGCTCTTTACAAGGGCTTGATCGCTTCGGCCGCGCTTGCCTGCATCGCCTTCTACTTCGTTACCGTCCAGATGTTCCCGGCCGGCCTCACTAACGCTGCCGGCGTGAACTTCAGTGCGATGAACATCTTCATCTCGGCCATCGTCGGCCTGGTAGTTACCGGTGCAATCTTCTGGATTACCGAATACTACACGGCAACCGAGTACGGTCCGGTGCAGCATATTGCCCAGGCATCCACTACCGGCCACGGCACCAACGTCATCGCCGGTCTCGGCGTTTCCATGAAATCAACAGCAGCACCGGTTATCGTCATCGCCGCCGGCATCATTGTCTCCTTTCAATGCGCCGGCGTCTACGGCATCGCCATTGCCGCCGTTTCAATGCTTTCACTGACCGGCATCGTCGTCGCCATGGACGCCTACGGCCCTATCACCGATAACGCCGGCGGCATCGCCGAGATGGCTGAGCTTGACGATTCCGTGCGCGCCGTAACCGACCCACTGGATGCGGTCGGCAACACAACCAAAGCAGTAACAAAGGGTTACGCAATCGGCTCCGCCGGCCTGGCGGCCGTTATTCTTTTCACCTCCTATGTTGATGAATTGAATCACGCGCTGCTGCTTGCCGGCAAAGAGATCATCAAATTTGACCTCTCCGACCCGTATATCATCGTCGGCCTCTTCATCGGCGGCATGCTCCCCTACTACTTCGCCGCACAGTGCATGGAAGCGGTTGGTAAAGCGGGCGGCGCTGTCGTTGTCGAAGTGCGTCGTCAGTTCCGCGAAATCAAGGGGATTATGGAAGGCACAGGCAAGCCGGATTATGCCGCCTGCGTTGACATCGTCACCAAGACCGCGCTGAAAGAGATGGTAGTTCCCGGCCTGATTCCAATCCTGGCTCCGGTCATCGTCGGCTTTACCCTCGGACCCAAGGCATTGGGTGGCGTTATCGTCGGCACCATCGTCACCGGCATCTTCGTAGCCATCTCCATGACCACAGGTGGTGGTGCATGGGATAATGCCAAGAAATACATCGAAGATGGTCACCATGGCGGCAAGGGCGGAGAAGCCCACAAGGCCGCAGTTACCGGCGACACCGTCGGCGACCCCTACAAGGACACTGCCGGTCCGGCAATTAACCCGATGATCAAGATCATAAACATCGTTTCACTTCTGATCGTGCCGCTACTGGCCAAAATGATGTAGTTACAAAACATTATTGCATCAGCAAGGCGGTACGGGGTTTTCCCCTGTACCGCCTTTTTCTTTGCTTTCAGCGTCAAAAGGGTTATAATCCGGCTGTTTTGTATCCTAACCCACGACAACCACTTGAAAGGTTATTAATAGATGAGTACACCCATAAGCAAGAAAATGCTGATCAACGTCATGCACCCCGAAGAAACCCGCGTAGCAATTGTCCACGACGGTCGCCTGATGGAGCTGAACATTGAAATCAGCGGCAAAGAACAGATAAAGGGCAACATTTACAAGGGTGTCGTCCTCCGTGTCGAGCCTGGGCTACAGGCAGCTTTCGTCGACATCGGCCGCGCCAAACCGGGCTTTCTCCAGATCGGTGAACTGCACCCTGATTACTGGGAATGGCGTGACGACATCCCTGAAGAGCAGCGCAAGCGCCGCCCGCGCATCCAGGAAGTGTTGCGCCGCGGACAGGAGCTGGTAGTCCAGATCGAAAAGGACGAACGCGACAACAAAGGTTCGGCTCTTACAAGCTACCTATCCCTGCCGGGACGATACATGGTCATAATGCCCGGAAGTGATTCAACCGGCATCTCCCGCAAAGTCGAGCAGGAAGGAACCCGCAAGAAGCTGAAAGAGATTGTCGGCGATATGAACATTCCTGAGGGAATGGGATATATCATCCGCACTGAAGCGGTTGGGCGGTCCCCTGAGGAGCTGCAGAAAGACTTCACCAACCTGACCGAATTGTATGAATCCATCAAACAGAAGGCTTCCGAAATAAATGGCGCCGGAGAGATTTATCGCGACAGCGGTCTGATCATACGCACAATACGGGACTATTTTTCGGATGACATTGATGAGGTACTTGTCGACAGCAAGGATGCCTACCGTGAAGCGAAGGAGTTTTTCCGTGACACCATGCCGGCCTGCGAGAAACTGGTCAAGCTGCACAAGGAGAAGCGCCCGATCTTTTCCCGCTTTCAACTTGAAGAGCAGATCGACCAGATCTACGAGAAACGGGTTGCCCTGCCCTCAGGTGGGTCGCTGATCATCGAGCCGACCGAAGCTCTGGTTTCGATCGATGTAAACTCGGGGAAATCAAGCGGAGAACGGGGCATTGAGGACACCGCCTACAAGACCAATATGGAGGCCGCAGAAGAGGTTGCGAGGCAGTTGCGACTGCGCGACCTGGGCGGACTGATCGTCATCGACTTCATCGATATGCGGGAGAACAAGCATAACAGCGAAGTTGAGAAAAACCTTAAGAATGCCCTCAAAATGGATAAGGCCCGGGTCAACGTCGGGCGCATTTCACAGTTCGGCATCATGGAGATGTCACGCCAACGTATTGCCAAGACCCTGAATGATGCCATCCACCTTGAGTGTCCGCACTGCGAAGGGCGCGGCAAAGTCAAATCAGTTGAAGCGATGGCGGTATCCTTCCTACGCAAGGTTCACGCTGCTGCCGCCAAAGGGACCGTCGCCGAAGTAATCGGGGGACTACCTCTGGAGGTGGCGTACTACCTGCTCAACCGCAAAAAACGCGAACTGACCCAAATCGAAAACGATTATGAGATTGAAGTAACGGTCAAGGGGAAGACATCTTTCCTCCTCAACCAGTTGGAGCTTGAAACTGTTAAACGTGAAAAGCCGCACTTGGATGACGTCATGAAAAGTGAGGCCGAAGCGGAGGAAGCCCACAAACCGCGCGTTCCGAACAACTATGCCCCACAGGCTGATGTCGATGAGGAACAGAAGGGTGAAACAGCTGTTCCTGCCGATGGGCCAAAAAAGCGGAAACGTCGTAAGAAGAAGAAAAAGGTTGCCGGTGATCTCCCACAGAATACAAATGAGCTCGACCAGCCAGAAGCAGGAACAGATCAGGGCGATGATGCCCAGACCGAAGAGGCGCATGAATCCGCCGATACAGATGCTGCAGAATCCGAAGACGGTGCAGAGCAGGCGCTAAAACCAAAAAAACGGAAGCGCCGGCGCAGCCGCAGCAAGACACCACATAAGGAGCAGGAACATTCTGCCGACGCACCGCCAGAGGGACTAACTCATGAACCTGTCAAAGCGGTTGCCGAGCCTGTTGTAACCGAGACAGCTGCTCCCGCTGCGACAATGTCTGAAACTACCGCGGCTGCGGTTGAAGCCAAGCCCAAACGTGCCCGAACGCCGCGCAAGAAAAAACCGGCGGCCACAGCTGAGGAGCCCGCAGAGTCTCAACCTGCCGCTGTCATTGCAGACGCTCCTGAGACTGCTCCAAAAGAGAAGAAGGCAAGGCGCGCTGCCCCCAAAAAGAGCATTCCAAGCGGAACTATTGTGCCCGAACCGCTTCCTGTTGTGGCTCTTGAAAAACCAAAGCCGACAAAACGGGCAACAGCTTCTAAACGGCCAAAAAAAGTCCAGGAAGAGCAGTAAGCTGGAATAAGCTGCTGCTCTGCAAGTGATCCTTTTTTCTTGACCTGAACGATGGTTGACGATATTTTTATCGACTTGATTCCAAGACATTATTATTGACGTGAAAGGTTGAATCACCACCATGGAAGAACTCAGTGAACTCCTGCTCCAAAGGCGCCGCAAGGTTGACGCGCTGTGGGAAGCGGGCATAAATCCTTACCCTAATGACTTCAAACCGCAGCATACTTCGGCAGACATTGTTGCCGCGTACGGTGATGTAGAACCGTTAGATGCCGCTGATGCAAATATAGTCGTTGCCGGTCGCATTCTGGCACGCCGATCTTTCGGCAAAGCCGCCTTTATTCAGCTTCAGGATCGCAAGGGACGCATTCAGCTTTATATCAAAAAAGATGAGATCGGCGAGGAAGCGTTTGCCGCTTTCGATACGTTCGATATCGGTGATATCGTTGGCGCCGAAGGGTTTCCGTTTCGCACCAAAACCGGCGAGCTTTCCCTCCACATCCGCTCTATCCGATTGCTGGTAAAGTCACTTCTGCCGCTGCCGGAGAAGTTCCATGGCTTAACCGATGTAGAAACCCGCTACCGCCAACGTTACGTTGACCTGATTGTAAACCCTGACGCACGTGAAATATTCATCAAACGCTCACGCATTGTCAACCTGATCCGCAGCTTCATGACCGCCCGTGATTTCCTCGAAGTTGAAACACCGATGATGCATCAGATTCCGGGAGGAGCAACGGCACGCCCGTTCATAACGCACCACAACACTCTCGATATGGAACTGTACCTGCGTGTAGCCCCGGAACTTTACCTGAAAAGGCTGGTTGTCGGCGGCATGGACCGGGTGTTCGAGATCAACCGCAACTTCAGGAATGAAGGCATCTCCGTTCGCCACAACCCTGAATTTACAATGATGGAATTCTATCAGGCCTATGCAACATATGAAGATCTGATGGATTTCACAGAAGAGCTGTTCTGCCACATAGCCCAGGAAATACTCGGCACACTTGATTTGACCAATCAGGGGATTGATATCAGCTTCCAGCGCCCATGGAAACGCTTGACAGTACGCGAAGCAGTTCTGGAGTATGGCGACATTGAGGCAAAGCAACTGGATGACCGTGACCTGGCTCTATCCTACGCCCGCAGCATCGGCCTGGCCCTTCCGGACGAAATAAGCTATGGCAAGCTTCTGATGGAGATTTTTGAAGAGGTAGCCGAACACAAACTGATCCAGCCGACCTTCATCACCGCCTACCCGACAGAGGTATCACCACTATCACGCAAAAACGACCTTAACCCGGAAGTTGTTGATCGTTTTGAGCTGATCATCGGCGGCCGTGAGATCGCCAACGCCTTCTCCGAATTAAATGATCCGGTCGACCAGAAAGAACGTTTTCTTGCCCAGGTTGCTGAAAAGGACAAGGGCGATGAAGAAGCCCATTATATGGATGAGGATTACGTCCGTGCTCTGGAGTACGGCCTCCCTCCGACTGCAGGTGAAGGAATCGGCATCGATCGTCTGGTAATGCTGCTGACAGATTCCCCTTCTATCCGTGATGTAATTCTGTTCCCGCAGCTGCGCAAGGAAGTAAAATAGACGATGCCATTTGAACTCCTTATCGGCTTGCGCTATCTGAAAGCCAAACGCAGATCAACATTTATCTCAATCATCACCTTCATCTCAACCGCCGGTGTTGCGCTGGGGGTTATGGCGCTGATCGTTGTACTGGCGGTGATGACCGGTTTTGAAGAAGATCTGAAGGAAAAGATCCTGGGCACTAACGCCCATATAGTTGTCATCCGGAACGGTGGACCGATGGAGGAACACCGTGCGGTAATTGAAAAGCTGAAAGGTTTTAAAGGGGTTCAGGCGGCGACACCCTTCATCTACAACCAGGTCATGCTCTCTTCCGGCAAGAATGTCTCAGGAGTAGTGCTGCGTGGCATCGATGTCGCAAGCGACAAGCAGGTTACCCGTCTCAGCAGCTCGATTGTAGAGGGGAGCATTGATGATCTTGACCCAACGATGGGAAGTGGAGCAGACACTACGCCAGGCCTGATGGTCGGCAAAGAACTGGCCAAACATCTCAACCTGTTTCTGGGCGACAAGGTCAACGTCATCTCGCCGATGGGTAATATCACCCCACTCGGCATGATGCCGCGTATGAAGCCGTTCAGGGTCACCGGTATTTTTAATACCGGCATGTTTGAATATGACTCAACTCTGGCTTACGTCAGCCTTAACCAGGCCCAGCGTTTTTTCGATCTTGGCGACACGGTCACAGGAATACAGCTCAAGGTTGAGGATGTGTACCACACCGACGAACTGGCCCGCAGCATCAACCGTGAGATGGGTGTCAATTTCTACGCTCGCGACTGGATGCAGATGAACAAGAATATTCTCTTTGCACTGAAGACTGAAAAGGTAGTCATGTTCATCATCCTGACCCTGATTGTACTGGTAGCCGCCTTCGGTATCGCCTCAACACTCTTCATGGTTGTAATGGAAAAAAACAGGGATATAGCGATTCTTAAATCAATGGGCGCTACCGCCGCCAGCATCATGAAGATTTTTGTGCTTGAGGGGTTGATTATCGGCATCATCGGCACATTGCTCGGCGTTGCCTCGGGTCTGCTGGTCGCTCTGAACCTTGAACATGTCATCAACGTTATCCAGAAAATCACCGGACAGAATTTTTTCAGCAAGGACATTTACTATCTGGACCGTTTCCCGTCCCTTGTTGTGCCATCTGATGTGCTGCTTATTTCCGTCACTGCGATACTGATTTCCTTTCTGGCAACACTCTATCCGGCATGGCAGGCATCAAGAATGCTCCCGGCAGAGGCACTGCGCTATGAATAGTCTGCTTGAAGTGCGGGGGCTCTCAAAAACCTACTATCGCGGTTCGAA
>Ga0209724_1003403_pt1 | contig 13026 bp, 10 predicted proteins | sample grotaG_FD_184143 | JGI IMG/M metagenome (GOLD analysis project Ga0209724, IMG submission 184143) | Glacier valley bacterial and archeal communities from Borup Fiord, Nunavut, Canada, to study Microbial Dark Matter (Phase II) -... | ecosystem: Environmental > Aquatic > Freshwater > Ice > Glacier ... | reverse complement strand
GTGAATGGTAGAGTGATCCACCTCCACTCCTCTATCTGCCATCATTTCTTCCAAGTTCCGGTAGCTCAGGGGATAGCGACAATACCACCGCACATTCAGCAAGATGATTTCTGGCAGGAAGTGCCGCCACTTAAACAAGGATTGGGCAACCATTTAAGATGAGACGAGAGAAAATTGAGCCTTCCAACCCTATCATTTTTGCGACACAACCGGGAGAGCGTCCCCTGAAGGCGCATGGAAAGTCTAGAGAATAATCTTGAGCGCTGTTTCTTGGTCGTTGCCTTAATCTCTCTAGGTATTTTCTAAGATTTGATGAAGGTTTGGTGCTAAAACCATTAAACTGCTCAAAAAGTAAACCAGTGGTTAAAATGAGAGTTGACTCCACCAGACTAGAGTTGTATGCTGCGAAACTTGCCTGAAGGTCGTCCTACAAATTTTATGCAACTCATTGCGGGTTTCACAGTACCCATGTTGTTGGCAATCACAGCACCCCTACCTTGTCTGTCTCAGCAAGGGCTTGCAGCTAATGAAGGCTCAATCAAAGCGGGGGCAACGTCCACTCTGGCAGAAGACGCATATACCCTGGGACCAGGCGATCGGGTACGGATTGATGTGCTTAAATTGACTCAGTTTTCGGGCGAGTTTCAAGTTTTGGCAGATGGGTCTTTGAACCTTCCCCAGGTGGGCAGCATACCCATTACAGGGATGACACTCAAAGAAGCGGCGAATGCCATTTCTGAAGGGTATGCGCAGATTCTTAAATACCCGGTTGTGAGTGTGAATGTGCTCATTCCCCGTCCGGTGCAGGCTAGTATTTTGGGAGAAGTCAATCGTCCAGGCGCTTACACTCTGGCAGAAACGGGTCAAATTCCGACCGTAGCACGGGCGCTCCGGCAGGCGGGTGGCATTACGCAACTGGCAGATCTGCGCCGAGTAGAGGTACGGCGTCCCCGCCATTCCGGTGAGCAGGTGCTTAAGGTCAACCTTTGGGATTTCTTACAAACGGGTGATGCTCGCCAGGATATTACCCTGCGCGCTGGGGATTCTATCTTTGTTCCCACCCTTAGTAAAACAAATTTAGCTGAGTCTATTCAACTGGCATCAACTAGCTTTAGTGCGGATAAAAGTCAGACCTTAAATGTTGCTGTCGTTGGTGAAGTGTACCGTCCTGGCCCACACACCGTCACCGCTTCCGCCCGCACAGGCGCGGCTGGAGAAACCGGACAGTCAGGTGGCTCTGGAGGCGTGGAGACGCCACCCACCATCACTAGCGCCATCCAGATTGCGGGTGGCATTAAGCCTCAGGCAGACATTCGCCAAATTCAGGTGCGGCGTTTGACTAAAAGTGGTGCTGAGCAAACGATCACGATCGACCTCTGGAAGCTATTAAAGGAAGGAGACGTTCGGCAGGATTTGTTCTTGCAGGACAGAGACACAATCGTGATCCCAACGGCAGCAACCGTCTCTTCTACAGAATCGATTCAGATTGCGACTGCCAGTTTTTCCCCAGACAGTATTCGGGTGAATATTGTGGGCGAAGTGAAGCAACCTGGAGCAGTGAAGATTCCGCCGAATACTCCCCTTAACCAGGCTGTTCTGGCAGCTGGAGGCTTTACAACGCGGGCTCGTATCAAGTCAGTTGATCTGATTCGACTCAACCCGAACGGTACCATCACTAAACGCAATATCGACATCAATTTTGATAACCAGCTTAACGATAAAACCAACCCAGCGCTTTATAACGACGACATCATCATCGTGAATCGCTCTGGGTTATCCACTTTTTCAGATAATTTAAGCGCCGCTTTGAATCCGGTCAATAACTTTCTATCGTTATTTAGCATTTACAGACTTATTACTGGCAACTAGTAGTCAGTCAAGGCTATTTTGAGGGGTAGCTAGAGTCTGCGGCTTTCGACTGAAGGCAGCTTTAAAGAAATTTATTCCTCAATTAAAGGTTGACTGACTACTAGGTATTTCAAAATTTCACAAAAGGAGAAAATTTATTTAGCCTCTCATCGCCTATTATCGACGAACAAACGGACTCATGACTCAAATGGTAAACCAGGGAAGGCTTAACGTATTTCCTCGCTCTAGTCGCTCAACGGACTGATATCACCATGGAGAATCCTCAAAATCCTCAAGCATTGTCGCCAGAAAATCGTCTTGATCAGCGTTTTCCGTGGCTACCGTCAATCAATCTAGCCAACTCTAGTGAAGAGGATGAAGGTGGTTTAAACCTCGGTCAGGTTTTTGGTACCCTGAGGCGACGGTTGCCCGTCATTGTTGGAGTAACCATCGTTGTGACCTCTGTCGCAATGCTCAAGGCGCTGACCAGTAAACCTATTTATCAAGCTGGGTTTGAAATTTTAACAAGACCAGTAACTGCAGAAAGCCAAGTTATAGCTTCTGTACCTCAAACTCTCAATAGCAAGGAAGGACAACAGCAAGCTGAACCGGAAAAGACTCTGGATGTCACTAAGCTAAAACTGCTGAAAAGCCCTAAATTACTTTCACCGATCGCCGACCGACTAAAGGCTAAGTACCCGACCATTACCGATGATGATCTGGCTGCCAATCTTTCTATAACCCCAGTCCCCAACAGCGAAATTCTAGCAGTGAGCTTCCAAGATGCAAACCTAGAGAAGGTAAAAGCGGTCACGAAGCTTGTAGCAGCCTCCTATCTCAACTACAGTTTGGAGGAGCGGCTAGCTGATGTGCGGCAGGGGATTGATTTTGTGAATGCCCAAGTGCCTCAATTGCAGCAGCGTGTTGACGCAGTTCAGGATCGGCTACAAAGCTTTCGTCAACGGTACGACTTGATCGATCCAGAAACAACAGGGAAACAACTAGCTGATTGGACGGGTACAGTGGGTCAACAACGTCTTGACACGCAGATCAAACTGAATGAAGCGCGTGCGCTCTACAACGACTTGCAGGAATTGTTGCGCCAATCAGACGATCCAGGATCCATGACATTGAGTGGCAACACCCGTTATCAGGCTTTGCTGAATCAGATCTTGGCGGTAGAGGGCGACCTTGCAAAGGAATCATCACTCTTTAAGGATAATACTCCCAACGTTCAAGTTCTCAAAGAGCAGCAGCAAAACCTCATACCGCTACTACGGCGGGAAGGGCGACGAGTGCAAGAAGAAGTTGCTAGTAACATTCGGGGACTGGAAGACCGTGACCGAATTCTAGATCAAGCAGCCAGCCAACTCAGCCAGCGTGTGAAACAGTTATCCATTGTGTCGCGCCAGTACACCGATATCCAGCAAGAACTTAAGATCGCAACAGATAACCTGAATCAGTTTCTTACGAAACGGGAGGCGTTGCGAATCGATGCCGGACAGCGAAAAACCCCCTGGCAAATTCTGACTCCTCCTGGAGAGCCGGTTCCATCTTCTGCCAACGTCAAACGAACCACCATCTTGGGCATCATTCTAGGGGTACTGATGGGGGTAGGCGCTGCCTTGCTGTTAGACAAATTGAGCAGTGCCCTCCATGATCCTGATGAGATCAAGGAAGCTAGCAAACTTCCCGTTTTGGGTGTGATTCCATTTAATCCCGAGCTAGAGGCGATCGAGCAGCAAAGCGCTCTTGGGAAGCTCGCATCCTTGGCTGACATCAGTGGGCTAGTGCAACAGATGGGGCAAAAGATCGGACTCAATAACGGTGCCAGATCTCATTACTACACAGCTTCTCCTTTTTCAGAAGCCTTTCGTTCGTTATATACCAACATCCGCCTGCTGGGTTCTGACACCCAGATTCGGTCTATTGTCATCAGTTCGTCTACTCCAGGGGAAGGAAAATCGACGATTTCTGTGTACCTCGCTCAGGCAGCGGCAGCTTTAGGGCAGCGGGTTCTGTTAGTCGATGCTGATCTGCGGCGCCCAAAAGTGCATGAGCGATTGGGGTTGGTCAATACCTTTGGACTCAGTAACGTAATTTCATTAGATTTAGAAGTTGAACGGGTGATTCAGCAGGCTCCTGGCGAAAGTAATCTCTTCATCCTGACGGCTGGGCAGATTCCGCCCGACCCGACCAAACTTCTGTCATCCCAAAAGATGCAAAATTTAATGGGGCAGTTTAAGGATGCCTACGACTTGGTGATTTACGATACCCCTCCACTAGTAGGATTAGCCGATACCAAGCTAATTGCTTCCAAGACCGATGGCATGATTATGGTTGTGTATCTGGGCAAAACAAAGCGCTCTGTGCTGTCTCAAGCTCTAGGAGGAATTAAGCAATTCTCGGTTCCAGTTCTGGGTATAATTGCCAATGGCTCTAAGGAACAAACTTCTCTACACGATCCTTATTATTCCTATTACCCGGTGGAGCCAGGGAGTTCATCTGTTGTGGATGAATCTGTACTGTCCGTAGTTAAACACCCCGAGAAATAGTGACCGAAGGCAAGACGGTGCTTCTGTAGAGAGCGATGGATTATGATACCTCTGAAATGGAAGCTTTAATTCCCTTGACATTGATTGGGATCTTTTGGCTGGTCAGTCCTCGTCGCTGGCGACAGCGAGTGATCAAGCCTGTAATGATCCTGGCGCTGGTAGGGTTGCTGGTGACTTCTCCTTGGATGGTTCAACTAACAACTTGGGGCTTGACCATTTCGTTACCAGCGGATAAGGGAGAGCGTCCGGATGCCATTATTGTTCTAGGACGCGGCGAGGAATTACGGGAGCGTCGCGTTGATCGCATTCATAAACTTTGGCAAGCCGGGCGCGCTCCACGGGTGTTTGCAAGTGGCATGATGGATGCCCAACCGATGGTTGAACAGCTTCAACAAAAAGGACTTCCAGGCTCCATTTTGAGTGGTGAAGGCTGCTCACAAAGTACGGAAGAAAATGCCCTCTATACCGCCGCGATCCTTTACCCGCTGGGTGTTCGAAAGATTATTTTAATAACTGATCCCCCCCACATGCTGCGATCGTTCCTGCTCTTTCGCAGTGTTGGCTTTACAGTGATCCCTCATCTCAGCCCGCTGCCAGCTCAGTGGAATGCTTTTCAGCAAATTACAGCCATCCTTCGAGAATATGTGGGGATAGTGCACTACGGGTTGATGGGACGATTTAAGCAACGGACGACGGTTGAGCTTGAGCATCCACCCTCTGCAATACTTGAGAAATTTACTGAGTGGCGTTGTCGTGTACAGGGAGCATAGCCGAGCAGCGATGAAAGTAACCCTGCAAAAAATTGTTCGTCTGGATCAAAATCTCGCATAGACTTTAATCGTAAAACAACTGCTGATTATCCTCTCTTGTTCCTGCTAGTTCTCCCTATGAACGATTTTCCAGATTTCTCCCATTATCATTATCGGCTTGAGAAGGAGTTGGGTCACAACCGGGAAGGTGGGCGCGTAACCTATCTGGCAAACGATACGAGCAAGCAGCAACTCGTGGTGATCAAACAGTTTCAATTTGCCAAATTAGGTTCAAGCTGGCAGAGCTACGACGCGTACGATCGCGAGGTTCAGTTACTCAAAGAACTCAACCATCCAGGCATTCCTCGCTATTTAGATGCCTTTCAGACCCAAGACGGCTTCTGTATGGTGCAGGAATACAAGCAGGCAGGTTCCCTTGCCACATCTCGTAGTTTTAACCCGGATCAGGTCAAACAGATTGCGATCGCGGCTCTGGAAGTTTTGGTTTACCTGCAAAACCGAATTCCGCCTGTGATTCATCGTGATCTTAAACCAGAAAATATCTTGGTTGATGAAGCTGGTAATGTTTATCTGATTGATTTTGGATTTGCTCGTGTAGGAGAAGGCGAGGTCGGTGTCAGTAGTGTGGTCAAAGGGACTTTAGGCTTTATGCCACCTGAGCAGTTGTTTAACCGGCAGTTAAGCGAAGCTTCAGACCTTTACGGTTTGGGAATGTCCCTGATCTGTTTACTGACCAACACGAAATCCGATCGCATTGGCGATTTAGTTGACATCAGCTATCGCGTTAGCTTCAGACATCTCGTTCCCAAGCTCAATATGCATTGGGTGAACTGGTTAGAGAAGATGGTAGAACCGCGATTGAAGGATCGATTTCTCAATGCAGTCGTCGCCTTAGCCGCTATCCCTACCTCCCCAGTACGCCCACCGGAAGCTCAGTTTAGCCAAACAACATTAGAATTTACCGCTAACCGTCGAGGCGCATTGCTGACCCAAACGGTGAACATTGCAAACCCCATCCCAGAGACTCTTCTGGAAGGGCAATGGGAAGTTGCATCCCATCCCCACGACCCATCGAGTGAGACCTACCGTTGGATCACCATCGAACCGCACACCTTTGCTAGCAATCAGGTCGAATGTCAGGTTGTCGTAGACACGCGCAATCTAATAGCGGGCAAAACCTATCACCGCAGATTGCTACTGCACGCCAATACTCTGGCAAAAACCTACTGTCTCAACGTGCAGGTGCAGACAGCCCGGATGCCTGTTCCAAACTACCTTCTTTCCTATGGGTTGCTGGGGCTTTTAGGAGCATTTTTTACTGGCTTGAGCTGGTTAACCAGTTGCTTTGCCTCTGTCTTCGGTACGATAGCAGGATCAGTAGAATCAGCTGAAGTGGGCACGCTGGTTGGAAGTGCTATTGGGTTGGAAGCCTCTGCCTGGTTAATGCGCTCCTCCGGCTGGCGATTTGGAGTAGCATCCAGCACGGTGCCAGCGGCGATACTGGGCAGTATCGTCATCACTCAGATTTTCTCAGGGGCAATTGAAACGGTTGCAGGTTCAGCCGCTTTGTTGGGAGCAGGATTAGGTGTTGTAAGTGGGACTATCAGTGGAATTGCGATTAATTTAGCGATCGCGAAGACGATTGCTAATGGTCACCGAAAATTATTAGCGATCCTCCTCGTCTTGTTGACTGTAGCCTTTGGACTTAGTTTGGGCTTGGGATTAAGCATTGGACTAGCTCAACTATTTGTTTTGATCCCACTCATCCTAAGTGGTGTCGGCATTGTTACTTTACTTATTCACATACAACTGCAAAGGGCAAATGACGCTTTTAATCAAGGGAAAGCTAGATTACACATGATCAAACCTTAAGATCTGTTTGAAAAAGTATCCCGCTTTAATCACATCATGCCCTTTTTCTCATTTATCCGATCGCAAGAGAAGCAATTCGCTTGGACTGCTGCAAGATGTGAAATTACCTGACCGCTCTCATAGTTTGCTCAGGAAAGGCAATGTTTGGTATAAGAGCAGATCAGCACTTATTAAGGATAGATAGGTCTACGAAGCGCTGGCTAATCATTCTATTGACCATAGTGTTGTCACTTGGTGTATTTTTTCGTATTGCCAATCTAGGTGTAAAGCCCATCTGGTTAGGCGAAGCTTATACCCGCTCTGTTATTTCAGGCTATTCTGAGTCTGAAGCTCTTGATAAAATCCCTACAGGTGAAATTGTCAATGTTGAGGGTTTTTTGAAATATCAATATCCTAATTCTGAAAAAACCATAGGGGACACATTTCGGAAACTTTATACAGATAACCACGCGCTGCTCTATTTTCTCTTGGCGCATTATTGGGTCAAGCTATTTGGACATTCAGTAACAGTATTGCGGAGCATGTCCGCTGTTCTGAGTATTCTAGCAGTGTCTTGTATCTACTGGTTCTGTATGGAATTGTTTGAATTGCCTCTAGTAGGCTGGATGGCAAGTGCCTTACTGTCAGTATCGCCAATTCAAGTCATATATGCACAAGACGCTGGATCGTCTAGTTTGCTGAGTTTAGTTATTCTCCTTTCAGGTGCTTCTCTGTTGTGGAGTTTACGAACACAGAAAAAAGCCTGGTTTACTTACGCTATATCTCTAGTCTTAGGTATCTATTCTGAGTATTTCTTTATCTTGGTCATACTCGGCTATTTAGCTTATGTGTTTTCGATCGAGTCTTTTCGATTCACCCAAAAGTTTCAGTGCTTTTTGCTGGTAACTTTTGCAAGTTTACTAGCTTTTCTGCCTTGGTTCACCATTATTCTGTTTCACCTTTCTGATTTCCAAGCAGCTTCTGCCTGGATGAGTCAGCATAATTTGACGCTCTTAGGGGGCATTAGCTTGTGGGTCGAGAATACAAGTCTTTCATTCATTGATCTCGTTGATCCTAAGGCCAGCGAATACAATGGTTTGAGGAAATTTGACTTTTATTTTCTTACTCCACCCATTTTAATTCTGGTAGGTTACTCAATCTATCTCCTTCGATTGAGAATGTCAAAGCGCGTTTACCTATTTGTCATTAGCTTGATTGGGTCAACGGCTTTACCTTTAATTACTATTGACTGGGTCTTCGGTGGAAATCGGCAGATTTGACCCATATATTTGTTCCCTTGTCTCTTAGGCATTCAAACTAGCGTCGCTTACTTACTTTCAAGTAAAATTCTATATTCAGACTTTTCTAGAGAAAGCTGGCAACGAAGATCCTGGTCACTAATCACAGCAACTTTAGTTACTGTGGGAGTCATTTTTTGTTTAACCATTTTGCAGGCGAACACCTGGTGGAATAAATATGGCGGTGAATATACTCTCAGCTTCACTCAAATCATTCATCAGCCTAAAAATTCGCTTGTATTAGTAAATCGTCAGCGTCCAGAGACCATTATTTTTTATAATCTTGAGCCGGAAGTAAAACTTCTGTTGATCACAGATGAAACGCTAAAAGCATATTGCTTTAAAGGTGATGATGATGTCTTCTTTTTAAATCCTAGCAAAAATATGCAAGCGGAACTCAAACTGCAGCATTACGGATTAGAAGCGCTGGCTCAGTTTTCAGATCCTGATAAGGTCTATGACGAACCCCCTCAGCTTTGGAAGCTAAGAAGAGGTAATAATTGAAATTGATCATGTATGCCGAGATGCCAAGTCTAAATGTTCAGGTACTCCAGCAGCGTCGAATCGTTTCAAACTCATCAAGAATGGAAAAAAGACCATTGATGTAATCTTTCGTGACCCAACTGTTTGCTCGTAAGAAGCCTCGATCGATAAGACCCTGACGGAAGGCTTCATTATCCCACAAGTATTTAATTGCAAGAGCAATTTGTTCTGTCTCCTTCGGATCGACTAATAAAGCCGCATCTCCTAATTGCTCCTGTGCTCCTGCTACATTTGATGCGATTACAGGACAGCCTAATGCCATTGCTTCTAGGGGAGGCAAATTGTCAGGGCCGAAGAAAGTTAAAAACGTGAGTGCAAATGCTTTACGGTATAGAGAAATCAGATCCTCTTGAGGTACAAAGCCAAGAAAATAGACCTGCTTAGACAGATTGAGTTTGGCTGCCATTTGTTCTACGTATGCTTGGTTTCCCTTGTCAGAGCCAGCAAATACGACTGATAAGTTCAAACTATGTTGATCGCGTAACCACTGAACCGCTAGCAACAATCCAATATGGTTTTTGTGCGACCAGAATTGAGCAGGATAGAATAGAAAGTTCTCCTGGAGGTTGTACTTTTCCAAAACCAATCGATCGTCGGTAGGAGAAGCCTTTAGCGCAAAATGGGGGGTGGGGAAAGGTAACACTTTGATTCGTTCAGGTGATACCTGATAAAAACGCTCAATATCAGCTTTCCCCGCCTGCGTTCCAGTAATAATGGCGGAGGCTCTCCTCAGTGAGGTACTGTAAAATGTTTCCCGTTCTTCATATTCTCGCAGAGCACCAACCTCTGAAAAGTAAGGATGTCGTCTGTGTTCTAAGTCCCAAACAATAAGGATAAATGGAATTTCCATTGTTAAGACCGATGGTGTTAGGGCTAGAACAACATCAACCTTACTGTTCCTTAGAGCATGCAACACAAAGCGTCCATACCCTTCTCTCAGGTATTTATTGCGCTCCACAACATTGCGAAGCTGCTTTAGAATTTTAATTTTTTGGGAGGGCTTAGAGACTCTAGAGTCTAATTTTGCATCAAAACTTTTAGAGCGAGAACTGCTTAATGCTGGATTAGGTAAAATGTCTTGGACTGGCTTCTTTAAACTGGTTTTGTTAAACAGCACAAAAGCATGTTTGCTCTCAGAGGAGAACTCTTTAATCCCAGCAAAAATCTGACTTTCGAATGTGGATCTTCCTCCAGTTTCTGGATTTGAAGCAAAAGCCACGGACAAACAAACTTTCACGAACTTAACTCCATTAAAAAACTAAAATCTAAAGTAAGCTGTTATTCATCTAAACTGCCTATTTCATCCTCTGAAGCCCTTCTCGGCCAAGGATCGGACTGGAAATTTAAATGCGTAACAGCTTAACCTCATTGGTGGCTAATGAATGACAGCGCCTGGAGTCTTAGTTTGATGGCATATCTCGATCGCGAAATTTTGTCAATCATTCGTTTAGAGACCAGCGCTGCAGAAGCAACAATCTATGCTTAACAAAAACCTATGATTTAGTCATAATTATTGCTACTAATTATTGCTACTTTCACCTTCACTAGGAGTGGTTAAGTCGCAATAAAGCAAACGCTCCATGTGTCAAAGCCTGGTTTGCGATCCCTCATCCACTCGTAACAACTGATCACGTTCATTTGGCAATGAGACAGGAGAAAATCGATCTCGGGTTTGAATAGATAACGCATTCGATGCGATTCTTTCAGTTCCTCAACGCTGCCACTCGTTTTATCGCGAATGAAAACCTGGTAATTCACATCTACCCAATTATTGTTCGGGTACATAACAGGCTCTGCAATTCGGGTTACGAGGATTTTCTCATCTTCCAAACGTTTTATGCGGACAGAGGGCTGCTCTCTTAATACAGCCGGACCATACCAAGCATCAAAAATAAATATTCCACCTGGCTTCAAATGGGCTTTAACTGTTTGAAAAGCAGCGAGCAAATCATCATTATTCGCTTGATAGCTAATCACATGAAACAATGAGGTTATAACGTCAAAGGTCTGATTCAGCCGAATCTGACGAATATCACCTTGGGAGAAACTCAATTTAGACGCTAGCTCAGGAGGCAGTTCAGAAACCCGTTCGGCTGCTTTTTTGAGCATCTCCTGGCTTAGATCAACCCCATGAACTTGATAGCCCTCTTGAGCCAACAGAGTGGCATGAATCCCCGTTCCACAGCCTAAATCAAGGAGGTATCTGGCTTCTTGTGCTTGCATTTGAATTAGTTGATGGATAAACTGGACTTCTCCGAAGTAATCCTTATCTTGATAGAGCAGATCGTAGTAACGAGCATAATTACCAAAGATAGTCATGCCATTACCTCTTTAAGTATGCGGGCAACTTGTTCGATTTGTTCATTGTTCAGCGCTAGTCCGCTAGGAATATAGAATCCTCGACGAGCTATTTTTTCTGCTATCGGGCAAGATTCTTGCTCAAATAACCCCATCTTTCTGAATACGGGTTGTTCATGCATGCACCAGAAGAACGGGCGAGTTCCAATTTTTTTCTGACCTAAGCGGTACATGATCTCTTCTGCATTAAAGGGAACACAATCGTCTAAAACTAGACTATAGACCCAGTAAATATTATCAGCATAGTTTGTTTTAGGAAGCGGTAACTGGATGCCGGGAATTCCTGCCAATAAGTCATTGTAGCGTTGTCCCATCCAGCGTTTGCGTGACACGAACTCATCTAATCGTTCTAACTGCGCAACTCCTACGGCCGCCTGCATATTACTCATGCGTAGGTTCCAGCCCAATTCTTCATGGACAAACCGCTTTTGCGGTTGAAAACAAAGATTACGCAGTGAGCGACAGCGCTCTGCTAGGTGGGCATCATCTGTCACTAGCATTCCACCTTCACCTGTGGTGATATGCTTATTCGGATAGAAACTGAAGGTACTAATCTGTCCAAAGCTACCACAGGGAAGTTCTTTGTAAGTTTGTCCCTGCATCTCGGCAGCGTCTTCGATTATCTTCAGTCCATACTTGTGAGCAATTTCAAGAACCCCATCCATGTCTACAGGCAGTCCATAGATATGAACTACCATAATCGCCTTTGTACGGTGGGTGATCTTAGACTTAATCTGGCTTACATCCATATTCCAGGTATGCATTTCACAGTCTACTACCACTGGCACTGCACCTGCCCGGACAATTGCTGCTGCACAAGAAATAATCGTGAACGTTGGTAGAATTACTTCGTCACCTTTACCAATCTCAAGAGCCGCAATGGCAGCATCAAGAGCTACAGACCCATTGCTAACCGCAATACCGTACTTACGTCCTAGCTTTGCTGCAAATTGCTCTTCGAGTTGTTTGACAAAAGGACCTTCCGAAGAAATCCAGCCCGTGTTGATACATTCTACTAAGTACTGCTTTTCGTTACCGTCAAGTAGAGGTTGATTAACCGGAATAGGATACATCGCTTAATTCACGACCTTTATGCATTCTGGAGCTACACTCAAAAACTGGGTTCTGTCTTGTTCCCCTACATAGGGACCCTGTTTCACTTCAAGCATTTCGACTTCTTCCAACACCTCAAAGCCATGACCTCCCATAATCAAGAGAATAACAGCCCCTGCCTCTAAAATTCGACTTTCAAGGTACTGCTGCTGGTTGTTATAAAAATCGACACGCAATTTACCTCGTTTAATAAATAAAGTTTCTTGCGTATAAACTACTTCACGGTGAACAGGGTTATGGATGTGGGGCTGAATTAACTTTCCTACAGGATGATGCATGTAAGCCAACTGTTGGGAGAACTCATTGGGGGTAAAAAAATGAGTGCCTAGTTTATCAAAATTGGGAGATAGAATTAGAGCCTGCAACTGATTACAGTAAGTAATTTGTTCAATCATCTTTGGAACTCCTATACCCGGATAGCTCATAATTTGATAAAAGATAGGGTCGATAAACTGCGAGAATCCAACTGTTTCCAGACTTCTAGCGGTTTGATCAAATGACCCCGATAAAAACAGAGTGTAGCGCAGAAACTTACCAGTTTGGACGACTTGATCGCCGTCAAGCTGTCGCAGATTTCAGTGGCGGGACAATCGGGTGCATCCCAGTCTTGCAAGTCTTAATTTGAGAACTGTCCATTGAGGTAGGCACAACGCTGCAACAGAACTTGAGGAACATTACCGGCTTTCCACT
>Ga0209724_1003402_pt1 | contig 13028 bp, 8 predicted proteins | sample grotaG_FD_184143 | JGI IMG/M metagenome (GOLD analysis project Ga0209724, IMG submission 184143) | Glacier valley bacterial and archeal communities from Borup Fiord, Nunavut, Canada, to study Microbial Dark Matter (Phase II) -... | ecosystem: Environmental > Aquatic > Freshwater > Ice > Glacier ... | reverse complement strand
CGCGCTCGGAGCTGGCTTCGGAAATCTATTCGGCCGATGGGGTGCTGCTAGGCAAGTACTTCCGCGAAAACCGGACACCGGTGGACTACGAAGACCTGCCCCAGAACGTGATTGATGGCCTCATCGCCACCGAGGACGTACGCTTCGAGCAGCATTCGGGCATCGACCCCAAGAGCCTTGCGCGGGCCGTGGCCGGGCTGGGGCGCGGCGGCGGCGGTTCCACGCTGTCGCAGCAGGTGGCCAAGGTGCTTTTCCGCACCCGCGACGACCTCAACGACGGGGCCTGGAACGGCACCGGCAAGCTCGGCCTGCTCATCATCAAAACCAAGGAATGGCTGCTGGCCGTGCGCCTGGAGCGCAGCTACACCAAGCGCGAAATTCTGCGCATGTACCTCAACACGGTCGAGTTTGGGTCGAACGCGTTCGGCATCAACACGGCGGCCAAAACGTTTTTCAACAAAAAGCCCCTCGACCTGACCACGCCCGAAGCGGCCACGCTGGTGGGCATCGTGAACTCGCCCTCGCGCTTCAACCCCGCCCGGCACCCGGCCCGCTCGAAGCGCCGCCGCAACTGGGTGCTGCGGCAGATGAACCAAGCCGGCTACCTGCCCTTGGCCCAGATGCAAAAGGACACGGCCGGGGCCATCCGGCTGCACTATTCGGTTGAAAGCCCCAGCCAGGGCCTGGCCCCGTACTTCCGCTCCGAAGTAGCCAAGAGCCTGGCCGCCTGGGCCAAAGAAAACGACAAGGACCTCTACGCCGACGGCCTGAAAATCTACACCACCCTGGATTCGCGCCTGCAGGCCGCCGCCGAAAAGTCGGTAGCCGAACACCTGGCATTGCAGCAAAAGTGGTTTTCGGCCCACTGGAAGGGCCAGCTGCCCTGGCGCGACGAGAACGGCCGCGTCATCCCGCAGTTTCTGGAAACGGCCATGCGCCGCACCCAGCGCTACAAGTCCTTGATGAACCAGTACGACGGCAACCGCGACTCGGTGAACTACTACCTGCGCAAAAAATACCCCATGACGGTGTTCAGCTGGCAGGGCGAGCAGGAAATGAATTTCTCGCCGATGGACTCGCTGGCCTACTACAAGCGCTACTTGCAGGCGGGTTTTCTGGCTGTCAATCCGCTCAACGGCTACGTGCGGGCCTGGGTCGGCGGGGCCAATTTCAAGTTCTTTAAGTTCGACCACGTGCGCCAAGGCAAGCGCCAGCCGGGGTCCACGTTCAAGCCTTTCGTCTATACAGCCGCCATCGACCAGGGCTACTCGCCCTGCTTCCCGCGGCCCGACGTGGCCACCACTTTCCCCGGCGAAGCCGGCCGCGCGCCCTACACGCCGCGCAACTTCGAGGGCGGCTTTTCGGGGCGCGTGTTTACGTTGCGGCAGGCGCTGGCCCGAAGCATGAACTCGATTACGGGCTGGCTCGTGTACAAGCTCGGGCCGGAAACGGTGGTCGCCTACGCCAAGCGCATGGGTATCAGCTCGCCCATCGACGCGGTGCCCTCAGTGGGCTTCGGTGCCTCCGATTGCAGCATCTTCGAGCTGGTCGGGGCTTATGGCGCGTTCGTGAACAAAGGCATCTGGACCGGGCCGCTGCTGGTTACGCGCATCGAGGACCGCCATGGCAACGAGCTGCGCCACTTCGTGGCCCAAACCAAGGAGGCGCTCAGCGAGGAAACCGCCTACGTGATGACCAACATGCTGCAAGCCAGCACCACCGAGCCGGGCGGCACGAGCACGATTCTGCACCAAGGCTTCAAATTCCCGTTTCAAATCGGGGCTAAAACCGGCACTACCTCCAACTACTCCGACGCCTGGTTCATGGGCCTCACCCCGAACCTGGTCTGCGGCATGTGGGTGGGCGGCGAAGACCGCAGCATCCACTTCCGCACCGGCGCCTACGGGCAAGGGGCGCGCCTGGCGCTGCCGCTCTACGGCTTGTTTATGCAGAAAGCGCTCAAAAACAAGGGCAGTGACGTGGACGTGGACACGCGCCCCTTCCCCGCCCCTAGCAAGCCGCTCAGCATCGAGCTGGACTGCGGCCAGTACACGGGCGGCGGCAGCCTGCGCGACACGATTCCCAACGACCAGAAATTGCCCCCGCCTGTGACGAACCCGTTGGACGACCAAGACATCTAAAGACCGCAGATTCTAACGGATTTAACGGATGAAACGGATGACGCCGGCTTTGCCGGCTGACTGGCTCTGTTGGGCGTTGGAGGAGTTAGCTACTTTTGGCTGACTTTGGCTGTTATCGTTGGCGCTCGTGGCCGTTCTGCCACACTGGCGCATTGTGATGCTGCGTGAACCAGTCGCTGCTTGTCGCAACGCCTGCCTCAGCGGTTTATCACTTGCTCAGTTGAATGACCGTAACTCGTAACTCCGTAGTTACGCTGGTGCAGCCAGCAACTGGTATCTGAACCGGCCCACACTAACAAGGCAACCGCGCCAGCGGCGTCATCCGTTTCATCCGTTAAATCCGTTAGCATCTGCGGTCTATGGCAGCCTCCCCTACTCTTCAAGCGCAAATCGACCACCTGCCGCACCGGCCGGGGGTGTACAAATATTACGGCCACGGCGACGATGAGGACACGATTATCTACGTCGGCAAGGCGATTGACCTGCGTAAGCGGGTATCGTCGTACTTCACCAAGCAGGACCACAACAAGAAAACCCAGCAGCTGGTCAAGAATATCCGCCGCATCGAGTTCACCATCGTGGACTCGGAGTCGGACGCGTTTCTGCTCGAAAACAACCTCATCAAGCAGCACCAGCCCAAGTACAATATCCTGCTCAAGGACGGCAAGACGTATCCGTACCTGCTGCTGACCAACGAGCGGTTTCCGCGCCTGATTCCGACCCGCAACAAGCGGCCCGGCGACGGTCAGTATTTCGGCCCCTACGCCAACGTAACGGGCATGAACCTGATAGTCGAGCTGGTGCGGGCCTTGTACCCGCTGCGCACCTGCACTTACAACCTGTCGGCGGAGAACGTGGCCGCCGGCAAGTTCCGGCCGTGCCTGGAGCTGCAGCTTGGCAACTGCAAAGCCCCGTGCGTGGCCCGCGAGGACGAGGCCACCTACAACGGCTACATACAGCAAATCCGCCAGATTCTCAAAGGGGATTTGCGCCTGCCCAAGCAGTATTTCCGCGAGCGGATGAGCGCCGCCGCCCAGGACATGCAGTATGAGCTGGCCCACCAGTTCAAGGTCAAGCTCGACCGGCTCGAAGACTTCCAGACCAAGAGCACCATCGTCAATGCCAACCTGACGGACATCGACGTGTTCGCCATCGCCTCCAACGAAAAGGCGGCGTTCGTGACCTATTTCCGGGTGATGAACGGCTCTATCATCCTGACCCAGAATTTAGAATTGACCAAGAAGCTCGACGAGGAAGACTCCGAGATTCTGGCCCTGCTGGCCATGCAGCTGCGCCACGACTTCGAGAGCGAGAGCCGCGAGATTCTCAGCAACGTGGCCCTTGAGCTGCCCCTGCCGGGCGTGGCCGTGAGCGTGCCGCAAATCGGCGACAAGCGCAAGCTGCTCGAGCTGGCCATCAAAAATGTGCTCTACGCCCGCAAGGAAAAGGAGAGCATGAACGAGAAGAGCAAGGACCTCAACGAGGTGCGCATCATGGAAGTCATCAAAAAAGACCTGCGCCTGACGGAGTTGCCCAAGCACATCGAGTGCTTCGACAACTCGAACTTTCAGGGCGACAACCCGGTGGCGGCCATGGTGTGCTTTCGCAACGCGCGCCCCAGCAAGCGCGACTACCGCCACTACCACATCAAAACGGTGGTCGGCCCCGACGATTTTCAGTCGATGTACGAGGTCGTGCATCGCCGCTACCGCCGCCTCACGGACGAGGGCGCGAGCCTGCCCCAGCTCGTGATAGTGGACGGCGGCAAGGGCCAGCTCAGCATGGCCGTCAAGGCGCTCAAAGACCTCAACCTCTACGGCCAGATGGCCGTCATCGGCATTGCCAAGCGTCTCGAAGAAATCTACGTCCCCAACGACCCGCTGCCGCTCTACATCGATAAGAAGAGCGAAAGCCTACGCCTGTTCCAACGCATGCGCGACGAGGTCCACCGCTTCGGCATCACTTTCCACCGCTCCCTGCGCGACGCCGGCACACTCAAAACCGAGCTGACCGATGTTAAAGGCTTAGGCCCGGTAACAGCCGACAAGCTGCTGACCAAGTTCAAGTCGGTCAAGAAGATAAAGGAGCTAACCGAAGCCGAGCTTATCAATGAAGTCGGCCGCGCCAAAGCCAAAGTCTTGCAAGCCTACTTCGCACAGCAGGAAGTGTAAAACGGAGTGGCTACCGCTTTACATCTACACGAAAAAGCCCCTCGCGGCGAGCGAGGGGCTTTTTACGTCCACAAAATCCGTGAAATCTGTTTAAATCCGCGCCAATCCGTGCTCTAGAAGGACCACAGGTTATACTCGTACTCCACCAAATCGGCGGCCGTCTGCTGAGCCGCCAACAAGCCCGCGCGCTCCGAGCCGTACTGCGTAGCCAAGTCGTCCCCGTTCGGGTTCGACACCTTGACGATGTAGGAATTGAACAAGCGCAGCTCGAACGCGTCGGCCAGGTTCTTGTGCTGGGCATCATTCTGCGAGTTGAACCAGATGGCGGCCTGCGGATTGTTGCGGAACACGCGCACGAGGTCGGCGTACTTAAACGAGGCAATATTTTTCTCCAGCCCGCCCGCGTTGCCGGCCAGCGTGGAGGGCAGCTTCAGCGATACGGTTTTAATCTGATTGTACATGCGCGAGCGCTTCTTGTCAAAAATCATCTCCTCGGTCAACTCCATCTGGTAGATGTCCTTGGCGCGGTACTCGGCCGTAGTAGGCGCGACCTTGGGTGCTTCGGCCACGACGGCCGACGAGGCTTTCACCGTCTTATACACCACTTTGCCGTTCTTTTTAAGCGGCTTGCCGTCGGCTCCCAGCACGGCCACCCGCTTGGTGGTCGCGGCGGGCTTGCTCGATGCCATGGGTGCGCCCCAACCGTCATCCACCGGCTTTTTGGTCGTGGTTTTGGCTTTGGTATCCTTTGGCGCGGTGCCGCCCCAGTCGTCGGCCGCATCGGCGCTCACGGCTGCTTCGATGGGGTACGACATGTTGGAGGCCATCTCCTGCGGGGTCAGCGTCGAGGTGACCGAGTCGCTGCGGTAAGGCTTCAGCTCGCCGCGCTTGACGGCATCGATAATGACGCGGCTGATTTCCTTGCCGTCCGAGAAGAACGGCTTGTTCTGCTTTTCGCGCAGGTCGATGGCGCGCCAGATAGTCTTGCGAAACATCTGGTCGGACTGCGGAATGGGGCGGGTAGCGCCCATCGTGGCCCCGGCGGCCCCTTGCTCGCCGGCGGCGGTAGCGGGCGGCGCGGCGGGCGTGGTGGCCTGCCCAAAGCTGGTTAGCGCCGCCGCGAGGGCAGCCACCGTCAGCGGCAAAGCTTTGAAATAGCGGGTCATATCGAAAAAGTAAGAGTAGTGGCTAACGAGGGGCCAGCGGCCTTATTGCACCGAGACAGTAAACGTGCGAGTCATGTTCACTTCCGAGACTTTACCCTGAAAATTTTGACGCTGTACACCTTTCATTTCGACGAACAAGCGGTCATCCGGGCGGGCAGCGTTAGCCAGTGAACTGATGTCGCCACTCGGACCATTGATGGTTACAGTTGCAATCGGGCGCTTGGTACGTGCCAGTGTTACCTCGAAGCGTGACACCCGGAAGCGAGCATCTTCGGGCAGGAAGGTGGCGAAACCAGGGTCTGGGATAGCGCGCAGGGTGATGTTGCGTAACTGCCCGGCCGGTACGCCGCGCTTGTCTTCGCCGTCGATACTGCCCACGAAGCACTTGATGGTAGGGTTCGGAATCGGCCGCACCTTGAACACTTGCGAGCCGATGGGGTTGCCACCGCTGCTCACGTTGAGCGTTACTTCGCGCGCCTCTGGGATGAGAGTTACCTCGCCCTTCTGCCCGGTGATAACGCCCGCACCCGAAGCCGAGAACGCCGGCTGGTACTGCGCGCCGAGGGCCGGCACGTTCACCGTCAGCTTGTTGCCGCACTGATAATACAGCGCTTGCACCGAGGCCGACTGAATCTGCATCACCGGCTTGGTGATGGTGTAGGGCACGGTGACGGCGAAAGTCGTGTCGCGGCCGTTCTGGTTGATGCGCACGGTGCCTTTCCAGCTGGCTTTGGCGTTGCCGTCCTTGTCGAACGCGCCGGGCCGGGCCGTAAACTCTACTTTACCGTGGTTGGTCTTGGGGTCGAGCGGCAAGGCGCTGCCGTTGAGCGTCATCGTGGGCCGCAGGCCGCTGGCCGAAGCCGTCAGAAACAGCTCAGCCTTGTACTTGGTGCCGGCGGCTACCGTGTTCGACTCGGCCGATGCGAATGCTCCGAGCTGGTCGAATACGATGGTTTTGGCGCCTACTTTCTCCGCTTGCTTTTGCAGGGCTTCGGACTCGTACTTCAGCACTTCGGTTTCCTTTTCGCTGAGCACGGCGAGCGCGGCGGCGAGCGGCGTGTTCTCGAAGTTCAGCTCGGCGAAATCCTTGCCCTTCTGCCCTCTGATATTCTCATCCTTCGAGTTTTTGATACGCGCATCATCGCTGGCATCGAGGGCGAGCGGCGCGGCGGTCGGCACGTAGGCTTTGATGAACGAGGCGTACTTGTTCAACTCTTCTTTCAGCGGATAAGCCAAGCCGTTTTTCTTACCGCCTATCATCACCGGCATCACCTTGTTGTTGGCGTCGAGGTCTTTGAGGTCGGTCGCGCCGGCCGTGTTGCCGGTGCCCACGAGCAACTGGTCGCGCACCTTGCGCAGGTAGTCCACCATACCCTTGGTGCGCTCGCGGATAGTCTGACTTTCCTTGAGCACGGCCAGGTCGCGGGCTTGGTTGCGGTTCTTTTCGACCGCCGCCTGAATACCCTTCACGGTATTGTCGGCCGCCGCGCTGGTGGCGCTGCTGACCTGGGTCAGGCTGTCGTCGATAAACTTGAATTTCAGCAGAATCGCTGAATTGACCTGGAGCGCCAGCAGAGCGGTCAGCACGAGATACATCATGCCAATCATCTTCTGCCGGGGCGTTTCTTTTACACCTGCCATCTGCTAGGTTGTTATCTTATAAGGTGAGGGAGAAGACGAAGCCACTGGTTGAGATGTGAGACGATGGGAAGTGAGAAGTGAGACGAGATGCTCGCCAGGGCGAACATCTCACTTCTCACTTCCCATAGTCTCACATCTCAACCTGAAAGCTAGGCGGCGGCCGGGGCGCGCATCGCGTTCAGCATGTTGCCATAGACGCGGTTGAGCGACGACAGATTGTTGGTGAGGCCCGCCACCTGCGTTTGCAGCACTTCGGTGTCCTTGCCGGCCTGGGTCATGTTCTCCATCGCTTTGCCGAGCGTGCCGTAGAACTGGTTCATGGACTTGAGGTGCGTGTTGGCATCCTGCAGCTCCATCTCGTACACGGCGTTGAGCGCGCCGAGGTTCTTGGTCACGTTCTGCACCTGCATGTGGTACTCCTTGGCATCGTTCGAGGCGTTGGAGAGCGACGAGATGGCTTCCACCGTGTTGGCGTAGGCTTTGTTGATGCCGTCGAGCGAGGTGGCGGCGGCACGCACCTTCTGGGTGTAGTCGTCGGTGGCGTTGGTCGCGTCGCCGAGCTGCGTGAGCTGGGCGGTGGTGGTAGTCAGCCGGTTCAGGCCCTGACCGAGGCTGTTGAGCGACTCCGGCGTTACCTGCGCGTTCTTCAGCATGTCGTCGAGCTTGCCTGTCAGGCCGGTCGGCTGCAGCGCTTTGGTGCTGGTCGAGGGGTCGTAGCCTTCGGACAACTCGGGGTACACGAGGCTCCAGTTCGGCTCCTTGTACTGGGGCGCGAAGGCGCTGATGGCAAAAATGACAGCTTCCGTACCCAGGCCGATAATAAGCATGGTGTCGGCACCCGCCCAGTGCTCGATTTTAAACAGTGCCCCGATAATTACGATAGATGCCCCGAGGCCGTAAATCATCGGCACAATCTTGTCGTAGAAGAAATTTCCTTGAGCTGCCATTTTGGTGTCGTAGTAAGAAAAAAGGAGAGGGGTTGAGAAGAAAAGCTGGTTAGTTAAGTCGGCGGTTGGTGCCCATGCCAATTTGAATCATCGAGCAACGGAAGCCGATGTAAGAGCGGGCCGAGTCCTGGTATTCGAAGTTGCGGGTGCCGGTTTCGAGGTAATACTGGATGTCTTTCCACGAGCCGCCGCGCACCACTTTGCGGGGTTCGGCATCGTTGGGGTTGGTCGGGTTCAAATCCCACACCACTGGCACCGAAGCTTCCATGTAGGCATCGTCGCACCACTCGCTCACGTTGCCGGCCATGTCGTACAGGCCAAAGTCGTTCGGGAAAAACGAGCCGACTTCCGACGTGTAAGCGTAGCCGTCCGAGGCGTAGTCGCCGCGGCCGGGCTTGAAGTTGGCCAGCATGCAGCCGTTGGTGTTGCGCACGTACGGGCCGCCCCAAGGAAAAGTCGCGCCCTCGCGTCCACCGCGGGCCGCATATTCCCACTCGGCCTCGGAGGGCAGGCGGAAATTCGGGGTCGGGGCCTCGCCCAACTCCTCGTTGGCGGCGTTCTTAAACTTGGTGCGCCAGTTGCAGAAATACTTGGCCGCGAACCAGTTCACGCCCACCACCGGGTAGTCGTCAAAGGCCGGGTGCGAGTAGTAATACTCCAGCAGCGGGTCGCCCATGTGGTAAGTAAAGTCGCGCACCCACACCGTGGTGTCGGGGTAGAGGCTGTTCTTGATGTACTCCTCACCGAGGGCCTCCACCGAGTCTTGCATGATGGCGTTCACGAACTGCCGGTACTTGTTGTTCGTGATTTCGGTCTGGTCCATGTAAAAGCCGGCGATAGTCACCTGCTTGTTCATGTTCACCATCGAGGCGGCGATGTCCTGGTCGGTCTGCCCCATGTGGAACGTACCACCGGGGCAGGGCACCATGCCAAAGGGCACTTCCTGCGGGTTAAAAATCGGACGGTCGTCGGCACCCACCAGGTCGCCCTGGAATTTTTTAGTGAAACACCCACCCAGAAATACCCCCGACAAGGCTAGTAGAGGTAATACCAGAAATTTTTTCATAATCAGAAGAAAAGCTTGTTGACTAACTGGGTGCTGAATAAGCTTGTTGAGCAATCACTAGCAAAGCTACGGGGTTTGCCCTAACCGTACAATAATAAATTCGATGAAGTGGCGTTTTTTAGCGCCAAAGGGCTAAAAAAAAAGTGTGGGAACCCAAAAATGCAATTTGCCAGCTGCCACGTTTCATACTCCGGTAACCTGACGCGGAGCGCGGCCAGCCAAAAAGCGGGCCAGGGTGCCGCCCAGAGCGGGCACCAATGGGCGAGGCAGCGCTAAAAGCTGTAGCGCGGGGTGCGCACGGGCGGGCGGGTGAGGCGCACGGCTTTGGGCAGGCGCAGGGTGAGCAACAGCTCATACGAGGCGAAGGCGCGGGCGGATTGGTCAAAAGCGATAAAATCGAACGCGCCGCTAACGCGGTAGCGGTTGTCGGGGCCGAAAGCGTAGCCGAGCAAACCCGACACGGACTCATCCTGCCGGTAGTTGAGGCCAGCCGAAAACTGGTCGTTGAACGCGGCCCGGATGCCGCCCTCCAACGAGTAGTTGCGCTGGTTGTTGTACTTGGCGAGCACGTCATAATTGCCCGGCAACACGGCTTTCACCAGCACCTGCGGGGTGAGCGTAACGGTGGGTGACATCTCGATATTGTAGCCCGCCGTCAAGTAGGCATGGTTCTCGCCCAGGTAGCGCGACGTGTTCTGGTAGCCCGTGATTTTGTTGGGGTCTTGGGAGTCGTTGCGCACGGCGCTTTGCATGGTGTAAATCGAGCGAAACAAGTTGTTGGCGCTCAGGCCCACGTAGAGCTTGGGGCCTTCGTACCAGAGACCCGCGCCGGCATCGAACTTGCGGTCGGAGCCGCTTTCGGGCACCTGCGGGTCGTTTTGGTCGATGGCGCGGTACGAGCCTTTGCTCAGATACGTGAAAATGCCCTGCACCCCGATGCCGAGCTGCCCGTTGCCGAGCTTGACGTGCTGCGAGTACGAGAGCGCCGCGTTGGTGAGCTTGGTAGGCCCCGCCACGTCGTAATACACGGCCAGACCCACGCCGCCGTTCAGGTCGAGCACCGGCACCGAGGCCGACACCATGCCCGTGCGCGGCGAGCCGCTCTCGTCGCCAAACGAGTTGGTCAGGCCCAGGTATTGATACCGGAAGATGGCGTTCACCTCCGTCTGCCCCCGGATGCCGGCGTAGCCAGGGTTGAGGTAGAGGCCGTTGTAGCCAAAATGGGTGAACTGCGGCTGCTGCTGCGCCCGGCCAGGCGCGGCGGCCGCGAGCAAGAGCAGCGAGGCGAGCAGAATTCTTTTCATAAGGCGAGGCGCGAAGCGAAAAGGCAAGCGAACAAAAAACGCCAGTGGACCGGTTACCCGGCTCCCCTGACGTTCAAATGTAACTACGGCGCGGCAGCCGCAAGCCGCCACCGCCGTGCGGCCTGCCGGGGCGGGTGGCGACGGAACGCGGCCTATTGCGCCGCGCGGTCGGCGGCTACGGTCGCGCCGGCCGGGCCATTGTGCTGCCGGATGTACGCCTCGATGGCCCCGGTCATGGACGGCGCGTTGGGCATAGGTGCCTCAATATCAAGAATAAGGCTGGCATCGCGCACGGCTTTAGCGGTGGTCGGGCCGAAGGCCGCGATGCGGGTGCCGTCCTGCACGAAGTTTGGGAAATTGACGAACAGCGAACTGATGCCCGACGGGCTGAAAAAAGCCAGGCAGTCGTACTTGACCTCCGCCAGGTCGGACAAGTCGCTGGCCACGGTGCGGTAAATGACGGCTTCCGTGAAGTTGAGCTTATTGGCCCGCATGAATTCGGGCAGGTCGTCCTTGCGAATGTCGGAGCACGGGTAGAGGAACTTCTCGCCCTTGTGCTTTTTAATGACCTCAAACAAGTCGGCGGCCGTGCGCAGGCCCACGAAGAGCTTGCGCTTGCGCAGCACGATGTACTTCTGCAAGTAGTTAGCGGTCTGGTCCGAGATACAGAAATACTTCATCTCGGCGGGCATTTCCAGCTTGGCTTCCTGGCAGATGCGGAAGAAGTGGTCCACCGCGTTGCGGCTCGTGAAGATGATGGCCGTGTGCTCGGCGATGTTCACCCGGTCCTTGCGAAAGTCCTTGTAAGGCACGCCCTGCACGTCGATAAACTCCCGAAAGTCCACCTGCACCCCGTAGCGCTCGGCCAGCACGGAGTAGGGCGAGACATCGGTGGCGGGCTTGGGCTGGGTAACCAGAATGCTGCGGATGGGCTGGGCGTGCCGGTCCTGGCCCGGCTGGGCTGCGCTCTCGGGCATAGGGTAACTAGATAATAGTAAGGCTGGGACGATACAAAAACGGGTTGGCGCGGGCAAATCGCGGGAAAACGAGTCGGGCCGACGGGCAGCGGGAGCAGCGCGGCCGGCGGGGCAATCACCCCAGCCTGGGCACGGGCTTAGGTCGGGTAGGTGAAGACGATGAGCTTAAGCAGAACCGCCAGCGGCAACACTTCGGTTGCGCAAAGGTAGGCAAGCAAGTGAAGAGTAAGCAGCGGCGCGTGGCGGTGCAGGGTGTAGCCTACGCGCCCGACCGTGGCCGTGAGCAGCAGCAGCACGCTCGCGTTGGCCAGGCCAACAACGCCGGGCCAGCGCGGGTTCAGGCCCAGGTAGAGCAGCAGCACGAGCGGCAAAACCAGGCCCAGCAGCAGCGTGGTGCGCAAAAACTCGCGGAAGTGCAGGTTCACTAGCTCGCGCAGGTCGAAGATGTAGCTCAACAGCTCGACGAGCAGGTACTTGGTCAGTAAAAAACTCAGGATGAGCACCGTGTAGATGGACACCCGCGCCAGCACCGCCGACTCGGGCACCCGCAGCACCTGGCGCAGCAGCGGCAGCGGCAACACGCTCAGGTCGGTGTGCAGCGCGGCCAGCAGCAGGGCCAGCGATAAGGCGAAGAGCAGCGCCAGCCCCAGGTTGAGCCAGGTGAAAGCCGGCCGCACCAGCCCGTTCTGGCTGTCGGCACCCTTACTGAACACCTCGGCCACTTGCAGCGAGCGCGCCAGCCCGGCCGGGTAGGTGCCGCGCAACACGCCGTAGAGTAGCCCCAGCCCGAGCAGCAGCAGCAGCAGCACGTTCTGACCGGCGGGCAGCGGCAGGCGCACCAAAGCTCCGGCACCCAACCGCGCGTCCGAGTCGGCCGTGCCCGGCGCACCGGCGGCACCCAACGCCTCCAACGCCACCGCGGATGCCGCCGCCGACGTGGCTTGGGCCGACGGCGCGGCGGCCGGCGCGGCTACGTCGGCCGTGAACGAGGCGAGGTCGGGGTAGCCTTCGGGCTGCCACACGGCCAGCAAATGCAGCCCGGCGCGGCGGCCGGGCGCGGTCTGGCTCAGGTCGAGCGCGTAGCGGCCGGCGCGCGGGGCGGCTAGCAGCAGCTGATTGTCGAGGAAAACGCTCAGGCCCGGCGCGGCCGTGAACGAGAGCCGGAACGGCCGGCCCAGGCCCGACCGCACCCACTGGTAGTAGGCGTGGGCCGGCGCGTGGTAGCCGGGCAAATACAGAATGAGCCGGTTGCCGGCCGCGTCGTGCAGCAGCCAGCCATCGGCGGCCAGGCCCGGCGCGGCTGCCGGCGGCAACGGCCGGTACTCAGCGGCGCGGGCTGGCTGGGTTAGCAACAGGAGCAGCAGCGACATCAACCAGAGCCGAAGACGACGCGGGAGCCGGCGGGCGGGTGGACGTAGGACGGTCAGAAAGCGGTTCATTTCAAACTGACGCGCGGGTGGGTTTCTTGTTTCTTGTTTCTTGTTTAAGACTTCGCCAAGTCACAGACTATGAAGCAGTTCCCGAGACTGCGCGTTAGTCAAAACAATTTGCTCAAACCCGCTTAACAAGAAACAAGAAACAAGAAACAAGAAACAAGAAACAAGAAACAAGAAAC
>Ga0209724_1003392_pt1 | contig 13046 bp, 8 predicted proteins | sample grotaG_FD_184143 | JGI IMG/M metagenome (GOLD analysis project Ga0209724, IMG submission 184143) | Glacier valley bacterial and archeal communities from Borup Fiord, Nunavut, Canada, to study Microbial Dark Matter (Phase II) -... | ecosystem: Environmental > Aquatic > Freshwater > Ice > Glacier ... | reverse complement strand
GATGGGCTGTAAGCTTTCAGCTGTCAGGAGGAATGCATTATATGTTACTCTCCGGACGGCGTACTAAAGCGTTTTATTTAAATGTTATTAATTCTTTCATGTCATGTTTATATTCTGGAATCATCTAAATCCCTGATAAGTTTCCTCCTGATAGGTGACGGCTGAAAGCTCAAAGCCACCTTCAACGCCCGACCATGCCCCTCACTGGCCAGTGTAAACGCTTCCTGCCAGCTCTCAAATGGAAATTGATGTGTGATGATCTCGTCCAGCGCTAATCCAGGATCACTCAAACATAATAGCGATTCATCCAGCCGGTTCTCATCATTACAACAACCCACAATTTCAAATTCCGAAAGGTGCACTGCGAACAGGTCTACAGGTACCGGACTGGTTAATGTACTAAACACCACCATCCTTCCGCGCGGCCGAAGTGCGGTTATGCATGTGGTTACCGCTGCCGGTGCGCTTACTGCAAGTATTGCTATGTCGAATGATTTTGTTGGTACTTCATGTGCAATGGTGACCCCCGGAATTTTACCCAGCCTGAAAGGCTCTTTGCCTGAAACTGTTACTAAGCCTGCCCCTGCGCGGATGGCAAGTCGGGCAATGATATTACCAAATGGTCCGTCGCCCACAATAAGTACAGAACGGTCTTTTATCTCACCGGCACGCGCAATCGCTTGTAAACAAACAGCAACCGGCTCCAGCAAAACGCCCGTTATTGAAGGTACGCTCTCCGGCAATGCTCTTACGCGGTCTGCTCGTTGTACAAAATATTCAGCAAAAGTTCCATCGCGGTCATAACCAAGATGACCCATGTTGGAACAAATATGACTAAAGCCACGAACACATTCAGCACATACACCGCAGGGAACCACCGGGTGCGCGGCCACCCTCTCGCCTTCTGGTAAATGATGCACTGCTGAACCAAAGGCTTCAACTACACCGGCGCCTTCATGACCCAGCACCCTAGGAAATTTAATTCCAAAAGGATTGCTTTTAATATCATGCAAATCTGAAGTGCAAATAGTGGTAGCCGTTGTACGGATCAATACTTCATTTTTACCAGGCGAAGGCAGCGGTAATTCCGTCATTACCAGTTTGTGCAAACCGAGCAATTGCAACGCCTTCATATGTGTAGGTAAGATACTCATGCTTTAAGCGCCGGATTTGGTAAACCAAGTAAACGCAGGCTATCACGATAAATAATTCCTTCTATAACCTCAGGTGGCACAATCGGCAGACCGCTGTTTGCCAATACATTGTTGATACCTCGTACGCCTGTCAGCGAGTCGCCCGTTGTGGTGAAAGGAAAATCAGAACCAAACAACACTTTATGCTCGGCCTGGTATTCTACTAATAACCGCATTGAATTATAAAACTGCCAGGGCCGGTAATACAAAGCAGAAAGGTCCGCATATACATTGGCGTGACGACGGATGACGGCGATGGTTTCGCCCTCCCAGGGATGACCAAGATGGGCAAGCACCATATGAAGATCAGGAAAATCAACCGCTACTTCATCGAAATAAACGGGCCTCGAATAATCCAGTGGCGTACCGCTGATGAAAGATGTGCCTGCATGAAACAGAACTGGTAGTCCATGTTTCACACAATACTTGTAGATCTCGTAATACCTGAGATCAGATGGATGCACATTCTGATACAGTGGCGCCAGCTTTACGCCAACGGCACCGAGCTCCTGGTGGCATTTTTCCAGTTCTTCCATATAATCTGCTTTGGCAGGATCTATCGATGCAAAGAACAACAAACGTTCAGGTGCAAGCGCTACATGTGCCGCTACCATTTCGTTGGGGATGTTCCAGCCTGTTTGAGATGCCTGCAGTCCGAAGACCACTGCTACGTTGGCGGCTTTGGTGGTTTCGAGATGTCTTTTGGTCACATCTCCCCAGACGGAGGGATCAACACCGCAACGATTGAGATCGGCTTGCAGCTTTGGACTGAAGTCGGTGTTGGGGTTGAAAACGTGTGTATGGATGTCTATGATCATGAATAAATACTATAAGTTTTACTAATAACCTACAAGGTTTTCGCTTGGTTTCAAACCTCAAAACATTTATCACTCTAGCGACCAATAATGCACTCCCCATGCCTCCATCTTCAGCGTAACTGTCTTATTTCCCTTATCAAATTTCACAAACGGATCGGGACGCAATCGCTGGTTCTCATCCATCGCCGCACCAGCCGCATCCAGCACGATATGACGCACCCGCATGTCTTTCGGAATATCCTGCAGGTTCAATGTAACCAAAACTTCTTTGTCAGAGAAATTCCAGAGCATCATATTATGCATATCCAGTTTGGGATCATGGGTGGCAAAGCCATGAACTGTAGATTCCGAAGAAGAAACACTTAACTTATTACCAGCCATCCGCGATAACAATTTAAAAGAAAAATACGCCGGACGAATATTGTTCTGGTAATCTATCAACCCGCTAAACTGCGCCTGCCTGTTCCACCAACGCGTCATAAACGCCGCACCATGTGATGAAAATTCTTTCACGAATGTTTCATAAGAAACGTACCAGTCACGGATCTGGTAATAGCATGACCAGTCAAGCCCGGCATCCTTCATCTGCCAGATCGTTTCCGCCACAAAGCATGGCTGGAACCTTGGATCCAGTGACGGATTAAACAAGTGAACGTTCCATTCATTCATCACTGTTTCCGGATGGAGATCTGGATACTTAGCAACGAGGTTTTTTACATAATCATTCTTGTTGCGAATATCAGTAGGACTGTTATTATAATTATGAAACGATACAAAATGCAGGGGTATCTTTTCAGCCGAGCAAACCTTTAATAGTTCAGGAAGAATGGGTGAAGTGTAAGATGCCAGCGCAGGTCCGCCCACATGAGCCTTCGGATCAGCACGCAGGATTGCCTCTGCAGTATGTTTATAATAACGGGCATAACTATCCGGTTTAAAACGAAAAGGCGTACCCCCATCTTCACCGATATCTACTTCGTTGCCTACTTCCCAAAAAACAATACCGGCGTTACGATCGCGGTAATGTTTTACGATAGTGAATACAAATTCTTCCCAACCCTTATAGTCATTAGGTTCTACGATATCCTGGTCAATTACCGGGAAGAATACTTTTGGTTTTAAACAAAAGCTCATAAAAGGTTTGGCTCCTGTTAACAGGATAGACGACACCATACTATCGAGCGTAGTGAAATGATAGCGACCTCGTTCAGGAAGCACATCATAATACTCGCTTACGAAAAGCCTGATGATAGCGGGATGCAGTGCCCTGATCTCCGTTGTGCGGTCGGCAAGCATGGGCTCTTCCGAGAGGCCACCCTGCCCAAGCGCCATCTGTTCCATCTTCATCAGACCAAACTCTTTGGCAAAGTCAATTGTTACGTCGGCGGTCTGTGCAAAACTTCCCATCCCGATTAACAACTTCAAAAATAAAAAAGATATCGATTTCAACATAAGTTTAATTTAGGATAACCGGCCTCCATTTATAATTGATATAACGTCCAGGCACAGGCTCTTTTTAGTATTTTGTCCTAATAACATATTCACCAGCTACGGGTTTTGGAATGCTGATATATTCCTTACCCATATTAAAATTTTTCCAGGTTTTTCCATTAACTGTCACTGAACGAATCCGCCGGTTACCAGTCTGCCGCAATCTAACCAATAATACTGCTGGTAAATTACGATCAGAAAGTTGCACGCGGGTATTAATTTCAGCGCTGCTATTCAGTCCATCAATAGTAAATGACACCGGTCCAAAGTAGGTAGGAGCATTGCTAACGGATACCTGTTTGCCTTTGGTCAACCAGTCAGAAGGTATCGCCTGCCCAATCATCAAAGTATCAGAACCCCATTCATTGATTAGCATCTTACGGTATATTTCAAACCAGGCGCCATCGGTGCTTGGCGGACCGTAATATTGCCCCCATGCCCAACGATGTTCAAGGGATGTAAGCTGCTCGTGAGAAAATCCGCATGCCATCAGGCTGTAAAATGCACGGATCACCGCTTTAGGGTCATCTCGTAATAAGTAGGTATTCGCCTGTTGAACATAAATCGGCTCATTCGCAGCCCCTTGGTTTTTCAGAAATAAATTATCCTCATGGTCATTGAGTATGGCAGTAGTGAGCCAACTATAAGGATCGAGCACACCCAGTCTTGATAAATGCAATGGCCCGCAATCAACATCGGAAGGATACCATTGATCCATCATGCGTCTTGGTGTCATAGCATCTGTCGGAACAAAATTGCTCCAGCTGCCATCTGCCAATTGAACCACTGCGGATTTCACACTGCTCCGGGAAAATTCTTTCACTACATCCGTTTTCATTTTCGTTGCAACCCCCATCACCTCTTTAGCGCGCGGATGTTTATAAATAGATAGAGCATGCGCAAATTTTTCCAGTCCGCCAACAAAGTAAGCCTGAGTGAAGGCCCATTCGCGTTCATCATGAGTGAGGTCATTCAACGGTCCGCGGATCAATCCTGTTGGATTGGTAAGTGTGTTTGCATTTTTTATTTTAGCGAGGCACCAGTCAAGCGTTTTAAGTGAATAGGGAAGTAAGTTTTCAAACTGTTTGTTATTATGAGAAAGCTGGTAATTTTCTGCAATCGCGTATAAGTGTGCAGGTGAGTAAACACCCCAGTTAGCAAAGCCACCGATCATACCGTCGGGTTGTTGCTGGCTGTGAAACATAGCTCTGATCTCATCATCGGCCACTGAATCATAACTGCGCAAACCATAAATCATGTAGTCAACATATACAGCCTGGTTAACCGGCCAGTCGGCATTTTTTTGACCATAGGCCGTGTTGGCATAAGGCAGGTCCATATGTGGATTACCGTTAGAATCTGTTGTATACCGTGGCAACCCCAGCGCGTGCCACAAATTAGCACGATACAACTGGTTGACTTTATCTTCCGGCACCTTAAACTGTGCACCTTTCGCCTGCCACGACTCCCAATAATTTTGAATTTGTTCCTTTGCCTTCTTGAAATCAATTGTCAGCAATTTTGAAAGTTCAGAAGCAGGTACTGATGGAGAAGGAAGCGTTATGAAGATCTCTTTTGTTTCGCCCTGCGCAAGTAAACCGTTGACCCTGATCTGCGGGTTAAGAGAATCATTTGATTGACCCATTTCCACCGTCAGTCCTTTCGCGGCATTAACAAGTAATAATATTTCAGCCGACTGCTTGTCAATAATTTTCCAGCCACCAGTTACCTCTTGCAAATCCAGCTGCCGGCCCTTGATTTCCTTATCCAGGTCGAACCCGATATTTAAAGGGCCGGACTTGCCGGATATAACAATTTTGCTGATTAATACACTTGGAATATTACCCCGCAACGCAGGATTCAATTTGTTCGTTGGCGAAGCGAATTGCTCGATCCCGCAAAGCTGCCCGTTTTTTTTCAGTACTGTTTGCATGATGGGGAGTCCATTAACAATCTTTTGGCTCTTCCAGTCACTACCCGGCCACACAATATCTAGGCTGAATTTATAGGGTGATGCAAAGTCGGGTCGTACATTTCCGTAACGGTCGATTGCAAATTTGTAGATGGATCCAGGCGCAGCAGCTGTTACCGTAAGATGCCCTTTGGTACCCATGTATTTTGTTTGCCAGGATACATCCCATTGTTTTGGGTTACCGATGTCTTCCCATAGTTTGTTGAACTGCGTTAAGGAGGCATCCTGTTGTTGATGAACCAGGTCAAGTGTACGCTGACCAGTAAGCGCAGTGATAAAAGTTTTGAAATCTTTGGGTTGATCTGCGAGGGTTATAAAAATATCATGCTCTGGTAACCACATGGCACTTTGCCTGATTAGCTGTTGTAAGCTGATAGTAAATCCTTCCGTGCCTTCGGTATTTAGCTGGATGGTTACCAGGGGCGCATCGGGTTGGTTCCAGGTATCTTGTTGTAGCCTGGCTGATTGTCCCGGTGAACCATGTTCCATGAGGTAACCCCACATCGCGTCGCCGTTAATTGCATAACCGTCTTTGTGCTGCGCTAGCTTTCTTAAAGGCGCCGTTGGTTCCGGCCAGGATATTTCTGTTATCAATTCATCAATATCTCCCGCACCGTAATTTAATAAGGAGGTATCGCCGGCCTTGTCATTTGGCTCTATCCCCTTACCAGTTGGTGCTGCCACGGTAAGACCTGGTGAATTGCTAATCAGCTGGATCGTTCTCTTTGTTTGTTTAGAACTTTTTAATCCGAAGCTGATTTTTATTTTAGTTTGATGTTGGTTAGGGGGCATCTTGTCCGCATTTATGGCAGACAGGCTGGATAACAAAATGAACAGCAGGGATATTTTAAAGAAAGGATTGATCAAATGTTTTAAGTTAAGAGAGTACAAATTAAAATTTTAAAGTAACAACCAGGAGAAGCAAATGAATTGCTCCTGGTTGCTTCTTTTCCATCAATACCCCGGATTCTGCACCAGTTGTGCGTTCTTATTAATCGCTGATTGCGGGATAGGCAGTACATAATTCTTTGCCGCATAAAAAGTTCTCATGCCACCACCAGCGTTCACTGATTTATACACCCAGCTGGCACCAGACTTTTCAATCAATATTGCATGAAGCGGTCCGTTAAGTTTTGTTTCAGCCAATTTTAACCTCAATAGGTCGGGTAAACGTTTTTCTTCAAAGGCCAGTTCCACACGTCTTTCGCGAGCAATGGCAACACGCATCTGTGCCTGTGTCATGCCTGCAGTAAGATCTGGTAATTCAGACCTCTTTCTTACGGCATTTATGGCTGCATAAACAGTAGCATCTGCACCCACTGCTTCGTTCTGCGCCTCGGCGTAACCCAACAATACTTCTGCATAACGAAAGATAATCCAATTGGCGCTATTGCCATTATTGGTGGCGCTTGCATATTTTGGATTACAACCTTTACGAAGATAATAACCAGTGCGGGTAGAAATGCTGCTGTTGTTAAGATCCGTAGCATTCAAACTTCCCACACCCTGCTTCATGATCATAACATCACCCAGCCAGGTGGAACCGTCGTAACAAATAGACTGGTAAAATCTTTTTTCCCTGTTCTCGTAAGGTTTCTGCGGATCATAACCCGAAGCCGGGTCCGTGATCTGCAGGCCGTTTGCCATCGCATACTCATCCACGATATCCTGCGTTGGATTCAGCTGTCCCCAACCGGTAAGCGAGCCATTTACAAAACGAGGACCCAACTGGCCGTCGCGGTAATTCGCCAATGAAGTACCACCCAGGTGCTGGCGCGCAAAAATTACTTCTACATTGTTATTGTTCTCTTCAAAGAACATCGTGTTATAGTCAGAAAACAAACTGTACACTTTCAATTCCATCACTTTTTTATAACTGGCTGCGGCCAATGCCCACCTGGCTTTATCGTTAGCCGGATTTTTCAGCGCTCCTGCATTAAATAGTTCACACCAGCCTTTGAGTGTTAGCATGGCTCCTTTTGTTGCCCTGCCTGCTTCGGAAGTGGTTGGAAGTTCCGCTTCTATTGCTACAAGTTCAGTAGTGATAAAAGCATAGGTTTCATCTGAAGTATTACGTTTCCTGAAGATGGCATCGCCCTGCTCGTTCTGATTCAACACATCGGTAATCACCGGCACACCACTATGATACATCCAGAGGATCGAATAAAAATAAGCCCTTAAAAAACGCGCCTCTGCCAGTTTGGGTTTCTTCCAGCTATCCGGCAATGTAGAAGCAGTAACCTTTTGAATGAACAGGTTACACTTGCGGATATCGGTATAATGTCCCCACTTGCTGGGTGCATTACTGGCAGTATAAATGGATGCGGCATAGATATTTGTGCTCACCCTACCTGCCTGTCCGTTGATGCCGTTATCAGAATAATTTTCCCATGGATCATCCGTATTGATAGTAGGTATTGAAGCATAAATATTGTTAAGGAAGAGATCGGCATTACCAGTGCTTGACCATAAAGTGGCGTCAGACACCTGGTTCTTTGGTGCTACTTCCAGGAATTTTTTACAGGAAGAAACAGTACTTATTACGAATATCAAAGCGATGAGTCTTTGCGATATTCTTGAAAAATTATATTTCATTACCGGAATTTTAGATTGATTAAAAAGTGATGTTCATGCCAACAGAAACAGCTTTCTGATTTGGATAACCCCAGCTTCCGTTGGGTATCCAGCTATCGTTCACACCAATTTCAGGATCATAATTTATGAGTTTGGTCCAGGTTAAAATATTCTGTCCGGATACATAGATCCTCGCACTCTGTATCCTGACCGCATTCATAATTTTCGCTGGCAGCGTGTAAGAAAGAGTCGCACTTTTCAACCGGAGATAACTTGCATTGCCCACCCAAAAAGATGAGGTCTGTGAGTTATTAACCGTTGGTGATGAAGTGAGCCTTGGATTTGCTACGTTGGTATTCGTAGGCGTCCAGTAATCAAAATTATGCGTGTAGGGTAACATCGTTTCCCAGAAAGGCATGATAGAAGAACCATGATAATACCAGTTTGTTTTCGCGGCACCCTGGAACAACATATCCAAAGCAAAACCTTTAAACTTAACTCCCGGTGAAAAGCCATACATGATGATCGGTGCTGCCACCGGGTTTCCAATTACTGTGATGTCATCATCGTTGATTTTGCCATCGCCATTCATATCTTCATAACGGATATCACCAGGCTGCACCGCGCCCCATGGCTGTACCGCTATCCCTTTATTTAAAGCACCTGTCGCATCAAAATCACCTTGTTGCAAATAGCCGAGTGCATGGTATCCGAACTGTGTACCTAACGGTCTTCCGGTTAGCCTGCGATTGGGATTGTTATAAGTAGCTGCTAATTCAAAAACTTTCAGCAGTTTATTTTTTGCATAGGTCATGTTGCCGCTTAAGGATACCTGCAGGTCTTTTGAAATATTATATATGGAACTTGCAGTGAAGTCAAATCCACCATTTTCCATTTCACCTGCATTCACCTGGCTCAATCCAATACCATATTCAGACGGTACGATCACATCCGGATTCACCAGCATGTTTGATCTCTTCTCATGAAAGTAATCTACTTCAACATTCACCAGACCTTTCAGCAAATTAAACTCTACGCCAATGTCTGTTTTCTTTGCACGCTCCCAGGTGATATTAGGATTAGGTTCGGCTCGCGCGCTGATACCCTGCACCGCATTGTTACCGAGGGAATAATTTGTTCCCAATACACTGTAAGTGCTCATGTACTGGAACGGACTACCCGCCAGCGCTCCCACTTCACCGTAAGAAGCACGGATCTTTAAGTTATCGAGCCAGCTATAACGATTCTTTAAAAATTTCTCTTCGGATAATCTCCAGCCCACTGAAAATGCGGGAAAGAAACCAAACCTGTTTTCAGGCGCAAAATAATAACTACCATCATATCGCCCACTTGCTTCTACCAAATATTTTTTCTCGAAATCATAGGCCACACGGTATACCAATCCCACTTGCCTTGCGGAAGTAGAAGCTCCGGCTGTACTCATATCTGCCTGGCTGGAACTACCGCTATTGATCTCATCAATCGTTAAATTGTAATTTCTTCTTTGTGCAACAACACTCACGAGGTCATTACTTTTGGCTTCAAACAAACCCAGCACACTAACATTGTGTTTACCAAATGAGCGATCATAGTTCAGTCCGAACTGGTAGGTCATTTGTACTGCGTTATCGGTGCCCTGACTAAGAGACGGTTTTGTTTGTCCCCAGATGCCATCTTTAATAACGTATGGCGTTTGTGATTTATCCAGACTTGCTTTCTGTATAGGTAAGATCCATTGCTTGTTCATCGCGAAGGATGGGTCAAATGCGATGGTGCCTCTTGCTTTAAGTCCTGGCAGGAAAGGAAGTTTTTGTTCGATAGATAACTGCGAATAAAGTGCGGAAGAATTGTTTTTAAGATAACCGCTGTTAAACAAACTTCCCGTAAGAAAAGTTCCAGACATTCCGTTGCTAAAACGAAGCGGGCCATAGAGTGGATGCAGGTAGCCAATCAATTCAAAGATTCTTCCATTTAGATTGAAAGAAACACTCGTAGTATTTGTCACCTGTGCATCCAAGTTTAAAGTAACATTATAACGTTTGGTAAAGGTAGCCGGCCACATACCCTGCTGGTATTGATAACCAAGCGCCGCATAATATTTCACCCGTTCTGCGCCGCCGGAAATTTCAATATTGTGGCTGGTAAGAATGGCATTCTTATTAGTGATATCACCCCAGATATTTTTAAACGTCGGGTATGCATCGGGGTCAGAACCATCATTGAATTTCTGAAGATCCGTTTCAGAATATGGTTTAGGCAATCCTTCATTTACCGCTGCGGCATTTCTCAGGGTAGCATATTGAAAAGAATTTACAAAATTGGGTAATACCACCGGGTTTTGAAATCCTACATAACCGTTATAGGTAAGCGATGGCGCGCCAGCTTTCCCTTTTTTTGTAGTAATAAGGATAACGCCATTGGCACCTGCAACACCATAGGGAGCAACAGCGGCTGCGTCTTTCAACACGGAAAAAGATTCTATCGAATTAGGATCCAACTGTTGAAAACTTCTCGGGATACCATCTACAATGGTCAATGGTTGATTGGCACCCGTTGAGGAGATACCCCTGATGTAAATGTTAGAACCATCTTTGCCGGGCTCACCAGATCCCTGCTTCACGATTACGCCAGCAACCCTGCCGCCTAACCCGTTACTAAGGTTCGCAATAGGAAGCGCCGCCACTTCTTTTCCTTTTAAAGTTGAGATAGCTGACGTCACGGAAGTTTTTATTTTTGTTCCATAACCAACTACTACCACATCGTTCAGAATGCTGCTGGTAGCGGCTTTCATCAGTATGTTCAGGTTCTTCCGGGTACCTACTTTCAAAGATTGTTCTTCAAAGCCCGCATAGGAAAATACCAGTGTTTGTCCGTAAACAGCATTTAGCGTAAATATGCCCTGTTCGTTTGTCGTAGTGCCTTGCTGTGTTTCTTTAATAAGAACGGTTACATTGGATAAGACAGAATCTCCGTTCGTAACTTTACCCGTAACCGGTACAGGTGTCTGTGCAAACAGGCTGATAGTGAAGAAGATAAAAACAAAATGAAACAGGAAAAGCTTCCTGCCATTGAGTGGGTTTTGTGTTGGTGACTTCATAGCAATTATTTTTGTTTTGGTGAGTAACCCGGGTGCAATTAATACGCTTTCAAAATTATCCGATCGGCTCATTGCATTATTACACCATATTGTTGATTGAGTATCCTATTTTGTAATTCTTACCCGATTTTGTAACCTAAATACCCAAAGTCACTGAAATAATTTCAATTTCGCATATATTTAGAAAATGAAGCCGCACTACAAACCGATCCCTTCCGAATCGAAATTATTTAAAGTGGAGTTCCAAGAAACTATAAAAGAATTCTATTATCCCTGGCACTATCATCCTGAATTGGAACTGGCTTATGTTTTAAGCGGACAAGGTGTACGGTACGTTGGCAACTCCATTGAAAATTTTTACCAGGATGATTTAGTGCTCTTAGGATCCAACCTTCCGCATACCTGGAACACGGCTGAACAGGAGCAACCTGTAACCGCTATCGTGATCTATCTGAAAGAAGAATTCCTGGATAAAACATGGATGCAAAGTATAGAGTTCGAGGCCATCAGGAGGCTGCTCACTAACATGAGCAAAGGAATCAAGGTTGATAACGCCGTAGCGCTTCAACTCAAACAAAAGTTCTTTGAACTGCTCAAAGCCAACTCTTTTGAAAAATTGATGATCCTGCTCGGAATCTTACAAGACCTTGCTTACAATAACGCTTCCAGGTATTTATGCGAACAGGAATTCATCTGCGACCTCAACTATACAGATAAGGCACGTATCAATGAAGTGTATGATTACATCCAGAGTAATTATTGCAAACCTGTTACCCTTGCCGGTATTGCTTCCAAAGTGAATATGAGTGAGGAATACTTCTGCAGGTTTTTTAGTAACACTATGAAAAAACCTTTCTTTGAATTCCTCAACGAATACAAGATTAACAGGGCCTGTAAGCTGCTTATTGAAACTGACAAGCAGGTGAGCGAAGTGTGTTATTCATCAGGCTTCGAGAGCATTCCTTTTTTCTACAGGCAGTTTAAGAAATTTAAAAATTGCCAGCCGAAAAGCTACAGAATGAACTACCAGAAAGTTTCTGAATTAAATCTCCCCGAAGAATTGACGAATGGAAGATAAACCCGGCGCAAATTTGCTATTTTTCTCTAAACGGTTCATCAAGAAACTTATCTACCCAGTTAACAAAAAGCTCCGGCATCTTACTACCTTTTTTCGAAACTTCCACTTCACCCAAATACTCACTATGTAGAACGGGCAGGATGGAAAGTGTTCCATATTGTAACAACTGGTTCATCTGCAATGCGTGTTCGGGAGTGGCAACATCATTATCGCCCATAATTATAAACGTCGGTGTCTTGATAGACTTAAGATCCTCCTCTTTCCAGTCTTTAAAATTGATCATTCTTTTTGCGTCCCTGTCAAACATGATCTGCAAGTCCTGCGGCCTGGGAGATACTTAAAGATAAGCTTCCTTAATCCCGGTGGCATGTTTGCCAGTGTTGCATGATTCATCCCATCCCAGAAACCTTTGATCATACCTTCTCTTTTTGTAAAATGATGATGCTACCACAATTTTACGGAACAGTTCAGGATGCCTGATCGCTAGCTGCATAGGTGGCATTGCCCCCATTGCTAAAGCCTAACACCCAAATTTCGCAAGCTGATAAAACCAGCCACAATAGTTTGTAATATAGTTGGGTTTGTTTAAGGTTTTGAACAAGATGGTATTTTTAAAGAAATTTTTTTGTTGACAGTTCAAGACTTCCCTTACCCATAAACCCTGATTATGATTAATTTGGGGTGCCGTAAATTAAATGCCTAAGTTTCAAAAGCAGGATCGTAATTTTTTGTAGTAAATATTTTAAGTACCCATTGCCTGGCTGTTTTTATCCACCTGGCAGTAAGGGTTACAAAGTGTAGAATGAAATTTTTAAGCTGCATA
>Ga0209724_1003391_pt1 | contig 13053 bp, 11 predicted proteins | sample grotaG_FD_184143 | JGI IMG/M metagenome (GOLD analysis project Ga0209724, IMG submission 184143) | Glacier valley bacterial and archeal communities from Borup Fiord, Nunavut, Canada, to study Microbial Dark Matter (Phase II) -... | ecosystem: Environmental > Aquatic > Freshwater > Ice > Glacier ... | reverse complement strand
GCGGGAGCAGTCAGTTTTGGCCTGACGCTCTCGCTTTCCTTGTCTGCGGCAGCCAATGATTCATTATCTGCAGCTTCTCTTGTCGCTGATTCGGGCAGTCTTGCCTCGATCAACGCCGCGCCTTCCGATGCTTCATCAATAATTGCGCGCTGGCGCGATTATGCACTTTCCGGCGTGACTCCAGATTTTTCGTGGGCAGATCGTGCCGAATCTAAACCTCAGCCTCCGAGTGTGCTGGATAATCTAGCCTCCGCATCTTCAGTGTCTTCCTCGACGGTAGTTTGGCACAGCGATGCTACACGTACCGATCTGAGAGTTGGCCTTGCTGGCGATAATCTGCCGGAGAATCGCGCGTTTTCCTCAAGCAGCGTGCGCGGCACGTTGCTTCCGCAAGGCGCTACCAGCACCCATCGCGATTTGATTGCCCCAACGCTGGAGCAACGCTGGGGCAGTCAAGGCATTTGGGGCGTTTCAGGTGTACTTGCCTATCAACGGCATACCTCGCTTGGTTTCGGTATCTACGAAATGCGCGCTGAGAACACGTATGGTAGCAACGCAGCGGCGTACGGTACTGGCCTGGGATTGGGAGTCGCCAATGCCTTAAGCGATTCTTTGCGCTGGTCCTTGGGTTTTCGCTCGAAGATTGCAGTGGACGATTACAATCGTTCCATGGGCGTGTATTCGCAACCGGGTGTTTATGATATTCCCGGTAGCGTCCGTGTGGGGCTTGCGTATGCCTTGAGTCCCCGCCAGAGTCTCGATCTACGTGCCGAGCGTATTCAATACAGTGCTACCACGCCTTTTGTCGGCCTCTCCCCACCGAGCCGAGTGGGTGCGGGTGGCAGCGGTGACGGTAGTGTAAATTCAATCTACGCGCAGCGTGATCTGTCGGTTTACAGCCTTGGCTGGACTTGGCATGGCGCTGAATTTGGCGATTGGCAGCTGCGTTACAGCACGCGTGAGCAGCCTTTACCCGCGTCGGATGCGTTGTATCAGGCTCTGAAATACCGTCTGTCCAACTACAGCCTTGCCTTGAGTTTTGGTAAAACGCTCGGAAAATATTCTGAGCTTAAATTGGCCGCCAGTTATGCGCCTACGGAATATATCTTTGGTGCGATGAATGGTTTCTCATCGCGCAGCGGCGGCAACCAGACCGAGCTCGAAGCTTTGTACCTCGTGCACTTCTGACCGCAGCGTTGCACAGCCAAGAAAATTGACGGAACCGCAAGGTTCCGTTTTTTATGGTGAATCCAACGCCTTGCCCTTGTGCGCTTGAACAACTGCGGACGGACGAGCTTGATCGTCCGTCCGCAGCCACCATGGAGTAGATATCAGAGCACTTCCGATGCGAAGTCAGCCAGACGTGAGCGTTCGCCGCGGCGCAAGGTGACATGCGCACTGTGCTGCCAGACCTTGAAACGATCCACGGCGTAGGTCAGCCCTGACGTAGTTTCCGTCAGATACGGCGTATCAATCTGCTCGACGTTACCAAGGCAAATCATCTTGGTGCCTGGCCCCGCTCGGGTTAGCAGCGTTTTCATCTGCTTCGGCGTCAAGTTTTGCGCCTCGTCGATGATCACATACCGATTCAGGAAAGTGCGGCCACGCATGAAATTCAGCGAGCGGATCTTGATGCGTGACGCCAGCAAATCATTGGTCGCCGCACGGCCCCAGGCGCCGCCTTCAGTCGGCGTCGCCAGCACTTCGAGATTGTCAGTCAGCGCACCCATCCACGGTGTCATTTTTTCTTCCTCCGTGCCGGGCAGGAAGCCGATATCGTCACCGACAGAAACCGTTGCGCGGGTCATGATGATCTCGCGATAGCGCTGCTGATCCATGGTCTGCGCGAGGCCGGCGGCAAGTGCGAGCAAGGTCTTGCCGGTGCCGGCAGTGCCGAGCAGGGTGACAAAATCCACTTCCGGGTCCATTAGTGCGTTCATCGCAAAATTTTGCTCGCGATTGCGCGCGCCGACGCCCCAGACCGTATGCGATCCCTTCGAATAATCTTCGACAATTTGCAAGGTCGCCACGCCACCGCGCAATTTTATGACACGCAATTCCAGCTGGTTTTCACCCGGCATATAAAGGAACTGATGCGGATGCCAATCCTCGTCCTCGCGCACTTTCAATTCATAGAATGCGTGACCACGCTCCGACCACGAGCGCACTTCTTCGTGGCGCGACCAGAAATCCTCGGGTAACTCGTTATGCCCGGCATAGAGCAGATTGAAATCATCCAGCGCGCGATCGTTTTCGTAATCCTCTGCGGATATCCCGTAGATCGAGGCCTTGATGCGCAGGTTGATGTCTTTGGAGACGAGAACGACTGGCGATTTGGCATTCTGCTCGCGCAGGCTCAGCACGCTGGCCAGAATCTGGTTGTCGGGAAGCCCAACCTTCTTGCCGTGGATCGCGGGCGCTTCGGCGGTGCGGGTCTGGAAATACAGTTTGCCGATCTGGTCTGCGCGTTTCAGTTGCAGACCTTGCGGCATGATCAGGTCAATGCCTTGGGTGATGCCGTCGGTGCCGCCGTGCACGATCAGTTCATTCAGGAAACGACTGACCTGGCGCGCATTTCGCGAAACTTCGGATGCTCCTTTCTTCGCCGCATCGAGTTCTTCGAGTACGGTCATCGGAATAAATACGTCGTGTTCCTCGAATCGGAACAAGGCGGTCGGATCGTGCATGAGCACATTCGTGTCGAGTACGTAAATGCGTTTTCCACGTGTCATGCGCTGCTCACTCTGCGGTTGCTGGAAAAATTGAAATGCGTTCTACGAGCTCGTTCAGACCTGCTCGCAAAACGTGTTGGCAAGTCATGTGCGTTGGTTATCCAGCTCATCGAGCACGGCCTGAGCATGCCCGCTTACTTTGACATTCCGCCATTCGTGACCAAGTTTTCCGTGGGGGTTGATCAGGAACGTGCTGCGCACGATGCCCAGATAATGTCGGCCGTACAATTGTTTCTCGTGAATCACATCGAAGGCGCGACACCATGTTTCGTCACCATCGGAAATCAACGGGAAAGGCAGCGCAAACTTGGCGCTGAAATTGGCATGTGCCTTGATCGAATCGCGCGATACGCCGAACACAACCGCATTGCGATGGGCGAACGCGGCATGCAGGCTCGCAAAGTCCTGTGCTTCGCGCGTGCAGCCGGTGGTGTTGTCTTTCGGATAAAAATAGACGATGACAAACTGGCCATGCAGATCGTGTAGTCGAATCGGGACGTCGGTAGCGGTGGCGCCCGTGAGGTTCGGAATCTTGTCGCCGATTTTCAGCATCGTTCCAGACAATCTCTAAATTCGAAGCATCAGAATTTCATCGGATCCATGATGGCATCGAGATTGAGCCCATCGCAGAATTCAAGAAAATCGTCGCGCAGTGCGGCGATATGGGTGGTGGAAGGTATACCGATGGTGATTTGCGCTGAAAACATGTCTGCGCCGGTCTGCATCGCGCGATATCGAGTGGATTGCAGCTGCTCGATGGTAATGCCGTGATGCAGAAAAAACTCGGCAATCTGATAAAGAATTCCCGCTTTGTCCGCGGCGATCACCTCGACCACATATGGCAAAAGATTGGTCTGCAACTGCTTCTGGCTGGTGCGAAAATACAGCAGGCGCAACTGTTCTTCGCGTTCGTAGCGCGCCAGTGCGGATTCGAGCTTGGCGATAGCATCCCAAGAGCCGATGGCGAGCACCAGCACCGAAACATCGCGGCCCAGCGTCGCCACGCGCGCCTCGACGACGTTGCAACCGCAATCGGCAATCCGTTTGCTCAAGGTCACCAGCGGCGAATGGCTTTGCGCGGCAAACGCATTGATCAACAGGTGATTTTCGTTTGCGGTGGGGCGTGGCGCGGTGGTATCGGTCAAAACGGCCTTCCTGCGAGTTACTGGATATGTAAAAGGAAAAGGCGGCGCCTTCATGCAACTCAAGAGCAGAATACTTGCCATGCCCAAGACCCGCAAGTAACATCGCGCGTCATCTGAAGCCCCGGATTCTGTCTTGAAATTCATCGGAAGCATGTGCGCGCTGGTCACGCCGTTCCAAGCAAGCGGCGCCCTCGATCTTGAGGCATTCGGTCGGCTTGTCGATTACCAATTGGCTGGCGGTACGCAGGGCTTGATTGTTGCCGGTTCAACCGGTGAAGCGCATGCGCTCGACGATGCCGAATATGCCGATCTCCTGCGCTTTGCGATAGAGCGTGTTGCCGGACGCATTCCGGTCATCGCCGGCACAGGCACGGCGAACACGCACAAGACCATCCGCCTGACCCAGCGCGCCCAAGCGCTAGGCGCCGATGCAGCGCTGGTAGTCACGCCTTATTATGTTCGTCCCACCCAGATTGGGTTGTTGCAGCACTATCAGCAAGTAGCCGAGCACGGCGGATTACCGGTAATTCTATACAACGTGCCAGGTCGTACCGCCTGCGATATGTTGCCGGAGACCGTGGCCGAACTCGCGAAACACACGAATATCGTTGCAATCAAGGAAGCGAATACGGATGTACTGCGCATGCAGCAATTGCTGGAATTGCAGAGTCCGAACTTCAGTGTGCTGAGCGGCGACGATCCGACCTTTGTCCGCGCAATGCTGAGCGGTGCGCGTGGCGTGATTTCGGTGGCAGCGAATCTTGTCCCGCAGTATTTCCGTCGTCTGGTAGATACGTGTATTGCGGGAAAGCACGAGGACGCGCGGGGACTGAATGACGCGCTGCTATCCCTGTATGATGTGCTGGCTGCCGAACCCAATCCGATTCCGGTGAAATGGTGTTTGAGCGTGCTGGATATTTGTTCTGCACATTTGCGCCTGCCATTGACCAGCCTGAGTCCTGAACGTCATACGCATGCTGCCGAAGTAGTCAGAAATCTTTTCCCTGCTGAGGTTCAGCCGCGGCACAGCAGCGCGGCTTAAAATTGAACGGCGCGTTGTGCGTCCTTTTCCCAATCAGGAAGTCCCAGATCCGTGAACCTTGAAAAATTTCTGCGTTATTTCTTGCTCGGCGGCATGACCGCGCTGCTGCTGACCGGTTGTGGCATGTTCCGCACCCATACCGATTACGACAAGGCCGTTGAAGCTCGTCCGCTGGATGTGCCGCCGGATCTCGATACGCCAAACACGGCCGGTGAACTGATCGTGCCACCGGCGGGTGCCGGTGCTGGCAGATCCAGCGCATCGAGCGGCGCTGTTGGTTCACCGCCGGCAAGTGGCGTCTCCGCAGCCGCTCAAGGCAATGGCGTACGCATTGCTGACTCGGTCGCGAACGCCTGGCAGCGGGTCGGATTGGCTCTCGAGCGCGGCAAGGTGGGTACCGTCGTGAGTCGCGATGAAGCAACGCACAGTTATGCCGTAGATGTCACTGTCGCTGCGGGTCCGAAGCCGGGCTTCTTCAAGCGCATCATTGGTGGCAAGCAGGCTGTCAGCGTCAATCGTGTGAACATCCAGGTCGATGCCGATGGCGATGCCGCAAACGTCAATGCGTCAGGCGACCCAAGTGCGGTCAAGCAAGTACTGGACGTATTGCGCGAGCGTTTGTCTTAACCGCGCTTCCGACTGATGGCTTACCAACTGCGAGACTTTTCTCGCAGTTGGTTTCAGGTGAGCTGATTCCGGTTTTATCAATTCGGAGTTTTGCTATATCCGCTCGATCAAAGCGAATGCATTTCAGGTTGAGAGTCGATCGGTACGATCGTCAATCGAGGCTTCGATCAGGATTTCGGTCTGACCTCGGCAATTCAAATCAACGTTCGAGCAGTGACAGTTTGTCCGGTTTGCCTTCCCATTCCTTGGCATCCGCTGGTGCATCCTTGCGCACGGTCAATACCGGCCAGGCCTTGGCGAGTTCGGCGTTGATCTGGATAAATGCCTCTTGTCCCGCCGGCACATCGTCTTCGGGATAGATCGCGTTGACCGGGCATTCCGGTTCGCACAAGGTGCAGTCGATGCATTCCTCCGGATCGATGACCAGGAAGTTGGGGCCTTCATGGAAACAATCGACCGGGCACACTTCGACGCAGTCGGTGTACTTGCACTTGATACAGCTTTCCGTCACGACGAAGGGCATGTCGCTGGTTCCATGATGGGGTGGTAGGAAAGATAGCGGTAAGATTGGTGCTCCCTACGAGACTCGAACTCGTGTTCCCGCCTTGAGAGGGCAGTGTCCTAGGCCACTAGACGAAGGGAGCATGGATTGGGGAAATCCAGGTGCCTAGTAGTATAAACTGGAATCGAAGAAAATCCACCGAGTTTCTTCCCGCATGAACGCGATACAAGCGCGTTGCGAGTCAACTAACGAGGTAACGGGCGTATCCGTTACCGGCCCAACCGAGTCACCACACACTGTCAGGAGACACTACGTGGTTTTGAATTTCCTGACAGATATTTTTCGTCGCGGCCCACGTCAGCGCGAGGTGCTGCCAAGCGCGAGCGTGAAGCGCGTCGCGACGAAACAAAAAAAATCTGCGACCCCGAGTTTGAACCTCAACCTGCGCATCATTCCGCGCGAAAAACACAACATATCGCGCAAGAACATTTCGAGTGGTGCGCTGCGGGTTTTGTATCGTTTGAATGAGGCCGGGTATCAGGCATTTCTGGTCGGCGGTGCGGTGCGCGATCTGCTGCTGGACGGCCATCCCAAGGATTTTGATATCGCCACCGATGCTACCCCGGAGCAGGTTAAATCGCTGTTCCGCAATTGTCGCCTGATCGGCCGTCGCTTTCGTCTCGCGCACGTCATGTTCGGCCCGGAGGTGATCGAAGTCGCGACGTTCCGCGGACTGAGCGACGACGGCACCGGTGATCGGCACATCGTTGATGGACGGCTCATTCGCGACAATGTGTATGGCGGCATCGATGAGGATGCGATCCGTCGCGATTTCACCGTCAACGCCTTGTATTACGACATTGCCGATTTCAGCGTGCGCGATTACACCGGCGGTTTTGAGGATTTGACGCGCCGCGAATTGCGCCTGATCGGCGACCCGGAGCAGCGTTATCGAGAGGATCCCGTGCGCATGCTGCGCGCGGTGCGGTTGTCGGCGAAACTCGGATTCACGATCGCGCCGGATGCGCAAGCGCCCTTTGCGACACTCGGTGCCTTGCTTGCAGAAGCGCCGCCCGCGCGGCTGTTCGACGAGACGCTCAAACTGTTCCTGGCCGGGCATGGACTCGCCAGTTTTCGTCGCCTCGATGAAACCGGATTGCTGCAGGAAATTTTCCCGCTCACCGCAAAAAGTCTGGTTCGATCTGGCGAAGACAATCTGCGCAATCTGATCGAAGGCGCGCTGAAAAATACCGACGCACGTGTGCGTGAAGGCAAGTCGGTCACGCCGGCGTTCCTTTTTGCGACGCTGCTTTGGGGCGCGGTACGCGCGATGGCGCAGCGCGCGGTGACGGCAGGCACCGACCCCGGCGTGGCGTGGCAAAACGCATCTGATCGTGTGATTGCGGAACAGGTTGCGCGCGTGGCGATCCCGCGCCGTTTCAGCATTACCGTGCAGGAAATCTGGGCGTTGCAACCCCGCTTCGAACAGCGCTCGCGCAAGCGTGTATTTCGTTTGCTGACACATCCGCGTTTTCGTGCCGCTTACGATTTTCTGGTGTTGCGTGCGGTCGAGTCGCCGCAGATCAAGGAACTTGCGCAGTGGTGGACCGATGCGCTGGCGTTGCCTGAGCACGAGCTTGCCGAGCGACTCGGTGTCAACTCGCTGGCCCCGCCGCCACTGGCATCCACGGTGGACGACGGCCCGAAGAAAAAACGTCCGCGGCGCCGACGTGCCAAACGTCCTGCGATCGCCGACGGTGCTCCCACGCCGCCAGACGCCGACAACGAATAAGCGCTCGACAACGAAAAACAACGATGCAAATCGCTTACATCGGCCTGGGCAGCAATCTGTCCGGGCCGGAAATCCAGTTGCAGCGCGCATTGTTGGCGCTCGAGCGGTTGCCGCAATCACGCCTGCTGCGCAGTTCACGTTTTTATCGTACACCGCCGTGGGGTGAAATCGCTCAGCCGGAATTCGTCAATGCCGTCGCCGAAATCGAAACCTTGCTTGCGCCGCGTGTTTTGCTGGATGCGCTGCTTGCGATTGAACATGAGTTCGGACGACTGCGTACCGAGCAACGCTGGGGGCCGCGCATCATCGATCTGGATTTGCTGAGTTACGCCGATTGCGTGATGGTCGAGCCGGGTCTGCAGTTGCCGCATCCGCGCATGCACGAACGTGCCTTTGTGCTATTGCCGTTGGCCGAACTCGCCCCCACTATGCGAATCACGGAATTCGGCGCAGTCGAGGAGTTGTGCCGTCTGGTGGATGTGCAGGGATGTCAGGTGCTGGAAAAAAGCTGATTGTTCGGTGCAAACCGAGATCAGGTCTTTATCCGAACGTGCATCTGATTCGTTGATGGCTAACGCGCCGATTCGGGGAAAACAATATTCGCAAGTCCTTGGTATCCGACCAAACAACAGAGTGGAGTTGAAAATGTACGGAAATGCCAAGTCTGCATCTGCGCGTGCGCCAGTGACTGTGCCGCATTTGCTCGGCATGAAGTCGCGTGGCGAAAAGATCGTCGCGCTCACTGCCTATGACGCGAGCTTCGCAACGCAGCTGGACATCGCCGGGATCGATATCGCTCTGGTCGGCGATTCGCTGGGCATGGTGGTGCAGGGGCAGGCGAGCACGCTTCCAGTAACGCTCGATGAAATGGTCTATCACACCGCCGCTGTCGCGCGTGGTTTGCATATGGCATTGCTGGTGGCTGATCTGCCGTTCATGAGTTACCGCAATCCGGATGCTGCTGCGGTCAGCTCGGCGCGTTTGCTCGCGCAGGGCGGTGCGGCCATGGTCAAGCTCGAAGGCGCGGGACACGTGCTTGAGGTTATTCGTTATCTCGATGAGCGCGAGATTCCGGTCTGTGCGCATCTTGGTTTGACACCGCAGTCCGTGCACAAACTCGGCGGTTATCGCGTGCAAGGCAAAGGCAAGTCGGAGGCCGAACGTTTGCTCGTCGACGCCGTCGCGGTCGAGCAGGCGGGTGCGGATCTGCTGGTGCTGGAGTGTGTGCCCGCAGCGCTTGCGAAACGCATCACCGATACCTTGCGCATCCCGGTGATCGGCATCGGCGCAGGCGTGGATTGCGACGGACAAATTCTGGTGCTGTACGACATGCTGGGCATCACCCCGGGCAAACGTCCGCGTTTCAGCAAGGATTTTCTGCTGCAGAACGGCTCGATCGAAACTGCACTCAAGGCCTACACAAAAGCGGTGCGGACCAGTGAGTTTCCCGCCAGCGAACATTCTTTCTAGAGACCACGAGATGCAAATTTTTTCGCTAGCAGGCGAGCTGCGCCGATACGTGGCCGAGCGGCGCAAACAGGGCCACCGTATCGCACTCGTGCCGACGATGGGCAACTTGCATCAAGGCCATTATTCGCTAATCGAGCTTGCCCGGCAGCATGCCGACGTGGTCATCGCGAGTGTCTTCGTCAATCCGACCCAGTTCGGGCCAAATGAGGATTTCAATCGTTATCCCCGGACTCTCGAGCAGGATCAACTCGGGCTCAAGCAATATTCGTGTGATGTCTTGTTTGCGCCAGCCGTGGATGAAATCTATCCCTACGGCGCCGAACAGGGCGTGCGCGTCGAGGTACCTGAGCTCGGCGATATTCTCGAAGGTGCGTGCCGACCGGGTCATTTTGTTGGAGTGGCCACGGTCGTGACCAAGTTGTTCAATCTGGTCATGCCGGATGTCGCGGTGTTCGGGCAGAAGGATTATCAGCAACTGCTGGTGATTCGTCGTTTGACTCGTGATCTGGGCTTGCCGATCGAAATCATCGCTGGCCCGACGTTGCGCGAATCGAACGGACTGGCGCGCAGTTCGCGTAATCAATACCTCAGCGATGTGCAGCGCAAGACCGCAGCAGTGATTCATCAAAGTTTGATCGGCATGGCTGAAAATGTGCGCGCCGGAATTACCGATTTCGAGAAGATCGAAACTGAAGCGCGTCGTTTGCTTGAGGATGCGGGCCTGCAACCGGACTATGTGGTATTGCGCGACAGCAGCGATCTGGCAAATCCCGTGGCCGGACAAAATACGCGGCTGGTGGGTTTGATTGCCGCAAAACTCGGCAGCACGCGCTTGATCGATAATATTCTGATTTAAGCAGCTCAGTGGGCGATATATTGGGCTGATTTTTGTTTCCGCAGTAGCTTTTTTGCAAACGTTGTGGCAATATTGATACTGTCCATTGGGTTTTTCGCAACGTCCAGCCGTTGTGCCAGTGGCGCAGGGCGCACGTTTAGGCGATAGTCTTTACAAATCTCACCCTCGGCTGCTTATGCGCCGAGGGTTTTTTTTGCATCAAACAGCGAATATGGAGCCGCGAGAGGCATGATTTGCCACGCGGGATTCGATAATTTCGCATTGATGTTGTAAATAAGAGACGCCAACTACCTTATTGAGCGGCAAGTCAGGCAAACGGTAACGACGAAATTTTTCGCGCCTGTTCCGTTAGTGCCCAACGCACATGTTCGCGCACGAGTTCGGAAGAATGTTCGACGCGTTCTTGCAGAGCGAATCTCGTCGATTCGTTGGCCGGAGCATTGCCGAGCGCCACAGCGATATTCCGCAGCCAGCATTCGTAGCCGATGCGCCGGATCGGCGAACCTTCGGTGCGTTTGAGAAATTCGTCCTCGCTCCACGCGAACAGATCGATCAATTGCGCACTGTCGAGGCCGTTGCGCGGCGCGAAATCGGGCAGGGTGGTTTTGCGGGCGTATTTATTCCAAGGGCAGACCAATTGGCAGTCATCGCAGCCGTAAATGCGATTGCCCAACAATGGCCGCAACTCTTCGGGAATTGCCGTGCGCAGTTCGATCGTCAGGTAAGAAATGCAGCGCCGCGCATCGACACGATAGGGGCCGATGATCGCCTGAGTGGGGCAGATATCGATGCAACGCGTGCAGGTGCCACAATGCGACGTGGTCGGCTGATCCAGCGGCAACGGCAGGTCGGTGTAGAGTTCGCCGAGAAAAAACCACGAACCGGCGTGGCGATTGAGCAGATTGCTGTGTTTGCCGATCCAGCCGAGGCCCGCATTTCGCGCCAACGCTTTTTCCATGACCGGCGCCGAGTCGACAAACGCGCGATAACCGAATGGCCCGATCGCCGCCGCGATGCGATCCGCGAGTTGCTGCAGACGACCACGCAACACCTTGTGATAATCGCGCCCGAGTGCGTAGCGCGAGACATACGCAAGCTGCGCATCTTCGAGCACTTCCCACGCATTACGTGCGTTCGGTGGATCGTAATCCATGCGCACCGAGATCACGCGCAAGGTGCCCGGCTGCAATTCGTCAGGACGACTGCGTTTGCTGCCGTGCCGTTGCATGTACTCCATTTCGCCGTGATGTCCGGCCTGCAGCCACGCACCCAGGTGTGCGGCATCTTCCTGCAAATCGATGCCGGTGATGCCGATTTGCTGGAATCCAAGTTCCATGCCCCAGCGCCTGATCTCGGCAACCAGTTCGGCCGAGTCGCGGTCAGGTGATGGTATGGTCGCTGTGATCATCGCAATGCTAAGTATAATCGCTGAATGATCAGTCACGACCTCTACACCGTTGCGCAAGTGCGCCGTATCGATCAGCGCGTGATCGCGCAACAATCCGTTGCGGGATACACGTTGATGCAACATGCGGCCGCTGCGGCATTCGCCCTGTTGCGGAAGCGTTGGCCCGCCGCACGCCACATCGTGGTGCTGTGCGGCAGTGGCAACAACGGTGGCGACGGTTATCTGCTCGCATTGCTGGCGCAGCAGGCTGGTTTGCAAGTCGACGTGCTCGCGCTCGGTGCACCGCAAAGTACCAGCGACGCGGCGCGCGCCTGTGCGGGGTTTCGTGATGTCGGCGGCACTATTATTTCGATCCTTGAAAAAACGCTGCTGCCGCCAGCCGATGTGTATGTCGATGCGTTGTTCGGCACCGGTCTGACGCGTCCGCCACGCGGAATCGCCGCGGCACTTATCGCGCAGCTCAATGCATCGGACCGCCCGGTGCTCTCGCTGGATATTCCCTCCGGCGTGAATGCCGATACCGGCGGCGCTGAAGGCGTTGCGGTGCAGGCCGATGTCACGCTCAGTTTCATTGCACACAAGCGTGGATTATTTACCGGCGATGCGCTGGATTATCGCGGTGAATTGTTGCTGGATACGCTGGGCGCTTCAGCAACTGCGTATGCAAACGAAACCGCGGATGCATGTTTGCTGGATATGCACGAGCTTGATAAATGGCTCGCGCCGCGCAAGAAAAACGTACACAAAGGATCGTTCGGACACGTACTGGCGATCGGCGGCGACCGCGGAATGGCGGGAGCAATCAGATTAACGGCCGAAGCGGCGTTGCGTTGTGGTGCGGGTTTGGTCAGTGTGGCGACGCGTGGTGCGCATGTGCCAGCGTTGAATGCGGCGCGTCCCGAACTCATGGCACAAGGCATCGAGGATGCGCAGGCGCTCGAACATTTGCTGCCTCGCATCAGCACACTCGCCCTGGGTCCGGGGCTTGGCCAACGCGCATGGGGTCATGCGTTGTGGCATACCGCGCTGGACGCGGGCAAGTCGGCTGTCGTCGATGCCGATGCGCTGAACATGCTCGCGCTGCAACCCAGACAATTTTCTACGCCAACCGTGCTCACGCCACATCCGACCGAGGCCGCGCGCTTGCTCGAATGCACGACAGAAGAAATTCAGAGCGATCGTTTTTCTGCCGCACGCAAACTCGCAAAAAAATTCAATGCGGTGATCGTTCTCAAGGGCGCTGGTTCCTTGATTTGCGCGCCGGATGGCCAGGTGCGCGTGTGCCCGTGGGGCAATCCGGGCATGGCGGTGGCAGGCATGGGCGATGTCTTGACCGGCGTGATCGCTGCGTTACTCGCGCAAGGCATTCCCGCTTGGCCGGCGGCGCAACTCGGTGTCGCCTTGCATGCGCTGGCGGGTGACGCCGCCGCAAAGCAAGGTCAGCGTGGTCTCGTCGCCAGCGATCTTTTTTCGCATCTG
>Ga0209724_1003389_pt1 | contig 13055 bp, 15 predicted proteins | sample grotaG_FD_184143 | JGI IMG/M metagenome (GOLD analysis project Ga0209724, IMG submission 184143) | Glacier valley bacterial and archeal communities from Borup Fiord, Nunavut, Canada, to study Microbial Dark Matter (Phase II) -... | ecosystem: Environmental > Aquatic > Freshwater > Ice > Glacier ... | reverse complement strand
GAATGCGGAATGCGGAATTGGAGTACGGGTATTTTTGCGGGGGTGGCATCAGACACTGAAACCTCCGCGACAAACACAGAGGCACAACCAAGCGTCTCCATTCCGCATTCCGCATTCCGCATTCCGCATTCCGACGTTCCGCAATCCGCATTCCGCATTCCGCAATCCGAGGTTCCGCATTTCTACTTTGTGCATTCATATTATGTGGAGCCGGCGGCGGAAGCGGCGGGGGCCGTAGTGGGCGTGACAACCTATGGGCTGGAGTTTTGCAGCGTGCTGGTGCAGGGGCCGCTGTGGGCGACCCAGTTTCACCCAGAGAAAAGCGGCGCGGCGGGGCTGCGCCTGTTAGCCAATTTCGTGGCCCAAGTCAAAGACCGGGGCTAAGGGGGACCATGGACATTTTACCGGCAATAGACATCAAAGACGGGCGTGCGGTGCGTCTCTACCAGGGCGACTATAACCAGGTGACGCTGTTTCCCGACTCGGTCGGCGAGATGGGCCGACGCTGGCAGGCCGAGGGCGCAGGCTGGCTCCATGTCGTGGACCTGGACGGGGCGCGGCAGGGGCAGCCGGTGAACACCGCCCTGATCCTGGAACTACGCCAAGCGTTGACCCTGCGGATCGAGGTCGGCGGCGGGCTACGCACCTGGGCCGACATCGCTACGCTGCTGGATGCCGGGGTAGACCGCGTGGTGCTGGGCACGGCGGCGCTGGAAGACCCGGCGCTGTTGGAGCGCGTGCTGGCGCGCGACTTAGCCGCGCTAGTCGTCACGCTGGACGCACGCGATGGGATTGTGGCGACGGCAGGCTGGTTGCAAAGCAGCGGGCAACGGGCCGAGGCAGTGGCAGCGGCGCTGGCCGAGCGCGGCGTGCGCCTGTTCAGCCACACCGACATCGCCAGCGACGGCGCATTGCGCGGGCCGAATTATGCTGCGCTGGCCTCGGTGCAGGCCGCGCTGGCCGCCTATGGGCAAGATCCCGCCGACATCCCGCCGCAACTGATCGCGGCGGGCGGCGTGTCCACCGCCGCCCAGGTGCGCCGCCTGCGCCGCATGGGGCTGGCCGGCGCGATCATCGGGCGCGCGCTCTACACCGGCGCGATCACGCTGGCTGAAGCGTTGCACGCCGCCGAACCCCAGCCGGAGGAACCCGCCGATGACTAGTGCCCTCTCCGTGGGCGGGCTGACTCGCCGCATCATCCCCTGCCTCGACGTGACCGACGGGCGAGTGGTCAAAGGGGTGAACTTTGTCGGGCTGCGCGACGCAGGCGATCCGGTGGCGCTGGCTGCCTTTTATGACTGCGCCGGGGCCGACGAGCTGATCTTCCTCGACATCACCGCGTCCAGCGACAGCCGCCGCACCGTGATCGGGCTGGTGGAGCAGACCGCCGCGCAGGTGTTTATCCCTCTGACGGTCGGCGGCGGCATCCGCACGGTCGCGGACATCCGCACACTGCTGGCGGCGGGCGCGGATAAAGTGTCGCTGAACACTGCCGCTGTGCAAGATCCGACCCTGATCAGCCGGGGCGCGGCAGCCTTTGGTCGCCAGTGCATCGTGGTGGCAATAGATGCGCGGCGCGACCCGGCGCAACCGTCCGGCTGGGGCGTGACCACGCACGGCGGGCGCACCTCGGCGGGCCGGGACGCGCTGGCCTGGGCTGCCGCCGCCGAACAGCACGGCGCGGGCGAGATCCTCCTTACCAGCATGGACCGGGACGGCACCCACGACGGCTTTGACCTGCTGCTCACTCAGGCCGTCGCCGCCACGGTCGGTATCCCGGTGATCGCGTCGGGCGGCGCAGGCAGCCCCGCCCATTTCGCCGCCGTGCTGGCCCCTGGCGGAGCCGATGCCGCCCTCGCCGCCTCGATCTTCCACTTCGGCGAATACACCGTGCAACAGGTGAAAACGTATTTAGCCGATCAGGGCGTGGCGGTGCGACTATGAGCGAGATTGCCGCAGTCCAGGAGCCGGGCCTGCTGGATAGGATCCACTGGGGCGCAGACGGGCTGGTGCCGGCCGTTGTGCAGCACAGCGGCGACCGCAGCGTGCTGCTTGTCGGCAGCATGAACCGGGCGGCGCTGGCCCGCACCCTGGCCGAGGGGCGGCTATGGCTGTGGAGCCGCTCACGGAGCGCACTCTGGTGCAAAGGGGCCACATCAGGCCATTTTCAGCAGGTTGACGGGATTTATGTCAACTGTGAGCAGAATAGCTTGCTGCTGCACGTCACCCCGCGCGGCCCCATTTGCCACGCCGGCTATGCCACCTGCTTCTACCGCCAAGCCGATCCTGACGGGACGCTCACGGTGGTCGCCGACCGGCAGTTTGATCCGGCGGCGGTGTACGGGGCGACGACCTAACCCCCCAACCCCCTGCCCCACGCAGGCAGGGGCGAACTCGTATAGGCCCGCAGCCGCTGGGCACAAAAATAAAGCCGAACGCGCAAGAGTCCGGCGCTATCTTTAGGTGATCCTAACGGACCACGGGAGGGTGCTTAGTAGCGCCCGCCGCCACCACCACGGCTGCCGCCGCGGCTGCTGCCACCGCCCTGCCGGCTGTAGCAGTCCGAGCAGTAGACGGGGCGATCTCCGGTCGGGACGAAGGGGGCTTCGGTCTGGCGACCGCAGATGGAGCAGGTGACCTGGGTCATCTGGCGCGGGGCGCGCTCGCGGCCGTAGCCACCGCCACCACCGCTACTGTAGCCGCCGCCGCCACCACCGCTGCCGTAGTTGGCGACTGTGCAGTTGGCGGCCGGGCGCGCCCAGACGACTTGCCCGGTGCCATCGCGCTGTTTGTAGGAGGCCGTATGCCCGCACCGCAGGATCGGCGGGTGGTATCCCCCTTTCGCAGCGGGCCGGGTCGCGCAGACGGGCCACGGAGCCGTGGCGGCGCACCACGACCTCCCCTTCCGCCTCCCACCGCAGGTAGCAAATGTCGCCTGTGGCAATGGCGCGGAGCGACTGCTCTTTCGCGAACGTGCGTCCTCTGCCTGCGGGTGATGATCTGGAAATCGGTGGGAGCCTTGCCCGCCGCCGATTAGGTGCCCGCCGCCGCCACCAGGGCGATGGAGATGCGCGGCCCTTGGCCCGCCAGGGGATGCCGCGCTCCCTGGCGCGCGGGCGGATCGGTGGGGAACCAGCGGGACCACTCTTCGTTCATCCCGGCGAAATCTGTGGGGTCGGCCAGGAGGAAGGTCGCGCTCACGGCGTGGTCCAGAGAACTACCCGCCGCGTGCAGGATCGCCGTAATATTACGCAAACATTGTGCGGTCTGTTCCTGGATGGTACTCCCGATGACGGCTCCGGTGCGCGGGTCAAACGGTCCTTGCCCGGACACGAAGATCAAGCCGCCGGACTGCACGGCCTGGCTATAGGGCCCAGGCCCTGCGGGGCGTTGTCGGTCTGGATAATTATCTTTGCCATGTGCAACCTCCCTTGGGTACAGTTGTCGAGCTACACCATAGACCTGCGGTGCTTGACGGCGGGGGGCGTAGCCCCGTACAATGCCGGTAGTGTAGCACATCCGGCGGGCCCGCGTCGCTGGCGCTCTCGGACCGGCGGCCCGCCCGGTGCGGGTCGCGCAGGCCGCCCATCACGTCGGCGCAGCCTGTAGGACCAAAGCCCATGCGCGTCAAGTTAAAGATTGCACAATCTCGCTGCTAGGGGCGGTCATCCCGGTCCCGTCCTGGGTGCTACGGGGATATAATAGCCGGCCATGCCGGCGCACCCACGACAGAACACCCGACCTTCTCGCACCACCTCGCGGGCGTTCAGGATCTCCTCGTGGCATACGGTACAGGCGACGCGCAAACCGGGGCGGCTGATGAGGGCGGCTAGGTCTAGGGTGAGTGTGACCCGCGCGGCACACAGCAGATCCACCGCCGGCATCTGCCTGTAGGCCAGCAACTGGGCGTGCCGGCGGCTCGGCGCGTCCGGCACCCAAGCGGCGGCCCGCGCCCTGGCCGCCGGGTGCGGTGCGATCCGCACGGCCGCTCCGGTTGCCGTGTCTACGAACGTCGCCGCGACTTTGCCCTGGTCACACAGGCGTAGCGTGCGCCGGCCCAACCAGCACCCGGTCGCCACGCTGATGCCGTCGGCATAACAGCCATCGGTCTCGACAAAGGTGAACAGCCGCTTATCGGTCTGCGGCAGGGCCAGTCCTAGCCACTCACCGGCAACGAGCCCCATGCGGACACCCAGCACTTGGCGGGGGCAGAGATGGCCGTGCCGGCGCGCGCTATCCGCCAAGAGGGTGGGCAGCATATCAGACGGCTCCCCCAACGGCCGGAGTGCGCGGCCGGCGCAGCCCAACCAGCACCGCCAGGACGATGCCGGCAAAGACGGCCAGCGCGACGAAGCCCCAGGCATAGCCGCCGGTCGCGCCCTTCACCGCGCCCATCAGCAGCGGCGGAAAGAAGCCGCCCAGCCCACCGGCGCAGCCGACCACACCCGTCACCAAGCCGGTGTTTTTGGGGAAGTACTCGGCGACTAGTTTGAACACCGCGCCGTTACCCAGGCCCAATCCGGCCGCAGTGACCAGGAAGAACCCGGTCGCGAAGCCCAACGTGGGCGTGCCGCTCGCCAGCCACGCCAGAGCCAGCGCGCCCAGCGGCCCGGCCGCGAACACGGCGGTCAGCACGCGCTGCCCGCCTAGCTTATCGGCCAGCCAGCCGCCGACCGGCCGCGCCAGCGTCGCCAGCACCGTGAAGCCGGCGGCGCGCAGGCCCGCATCGCCTTTATCCAGGTGGAACCAGTCGATCAGCAACTTGGGCAGATAATTGCCCAGCGCGACAAAGCCGCCGAAGGTCAGGAAGTAGAAGAGGCTCAATACCCAGGCGCGGGGTTCACTCCGTAAAATCGCCAGACTGTCACCGAGCGACTTGCGGGCCACCGGGCCGGGCATATCGCGCGCGAACAGCCAGAAGACGGCGGCCATGATCGCGACCGGCCCCAGATAGAACCAGAACGCGCCGGACCGCCCGTGGAACGCGCTGGTGAGCGCCGGCATCGAGAAGAGCGCGAGGGCCGTGCCGATGTTGCCCATGCCGAAGACCCCCAGCGCCAGCCCCTGCTTGTCGGGGCTGAACCAGCGGTTGACAAAAGGCACCCCGACCGCGAAACTAGCCCCGGCTACGCCCAGGAAGAAGCCGCCTGCGACATAGGTTCCGAATGAATCGGCGCTGCCCAGGAAGGCCACCGGCAGTAGCGTGAACAGCAGCAGCGCGGTGAACACGTTGCGCCCGCCGAACCGGTCGGTCAGTAGGCCCATGGGGATGCGGACGAGGCTGCCCAGCAGCACCGGCACAGCGATCAGCACGCTCGTCTGGAAATCGTCCAGGTGAAAGTCTTTTTGGATCTGGCTCGCCAGCGGCGAAATCAGACTCCAGGCGGCAAAGGCCACCGCGAAGGCCAGCGTCGCCAGCGCCAGATTGACATAGGCTTGCCGTGAGTTCTGCATAGGTGCCCCTCCCTGGTAGCGTGCATAAGGCCATAAAATTCAGCCCCGTCGCGCACAGACGGCGCTGCTCCTAGTATCGTTCATCCCAGTGACAATTGCGATAGACACCGGTGAACACGGGGTAAAAACGGACCAACGGTGTATTCACCAAACGTTCACACCTGTCCATTGCAATCGTCACCTGCTTGTGGCACAATAGGGAGGCAAAGGGAGCACGGATCGCGCAGGAACACGTACCAATGTTGCTAACCCGGATCACGGTCGATCCTGGCCCGGTTGCCGCACCGGTTGGCGTATGCAAGGAGACCAATGACCGACCCCGCGCGCTACTCCCGCCGCCAGACGACGATCCGGGCTTCGCTGATCGGCCTGAGTGCCATGGTCGCCCTGGCCCTGTCCATTCTGCTGGGATCGCGGATGCTGACGTTTTTCGACCCCGCCCTCAGCGGCTATGCCATTGCCAGCCTGTTCGGCGCGTTCGCGGTCGCTTTCCACTACGGCACTTGGCTGATGCGCCCCAGCACGCGCATTATGTGGCGGCGCAGTTGGCAGTTTTTCCTCAAGCCGGCCAACACGCGGCGCTATTTCTGGCTGCTGCCCCGCACCATCATCAGCAATCTGCTGTTCCAGAACTTTATTCGCCAACGCAGCCTGTTTCGTTGGGTGATGCACCAATGCCTGTTTTGGGGCGTGATCCTCAGCTTCGCGGTCACGTTTCCCCTGGCGTTCGGCTGGCTGCATTTTGAGTCGCTGGGCGGCACCAATTATGGGGTCTATGTGTTCGGCTTCCCCACGATCACGATGGATGCGCTGGGGCCGGTCGGCTTCAACAGCTTCCACGCGCTTGACTATTTCGCAGTGCTGGTCATCATCGGCTGCGCCCTGGCCTATTGGCGGCGCTGGCAGGATCGCGCCGTGCGCCCGGTGCAGCGCGTGCTGTTCGACCTGCTACCGTTGCACCTGCTGCTGGCGATTTCGATCACCGGTATCATGCTGACGGTGGTAGACTACTCCCTGGCCGGCTGGGGCCACTGGCCGATCACGCTGACGCACCAGTTCCTGGTGATCATGATGATCCTGTACCTGCCTTTCGGCAAGCTGTTTCATATCATCGAACGCCCCGCCAGCCTGGGAGTGGAACTGTATTACACCCTCGGCCCGCAGGCGGGCATGAAAACGTGCGCCCGCTGTGGCCGTCCCTTCGGGATGCAGCTACAGATCGAGGATGTGAAGGAGGCGCTGGCGGGGGCGGGCTACAATTTCTGGCTGCCGGCGGAAGGCCACCACTGGCAAGATTACTGCGCCCGCTGCAAGCGGGTGGTGCGCGCCACCGCCTACACCGCGCTGACTGGGCAGGGCTGGGTCAACCCCGGCGGCACCCAACAGGCGCACTACGGGCTGCCGACCTCACCGGTCCGTGAAGCCGGGGGGCCGCCCCCAGCCGCGCCGCCGCCGAATGTTGAAGCCCGCTGAGACCGCAAGAGAGGAACCGCGCATGGCAAAAGAACGGAAAACGACTGGAATCGAGAACGCCGCCGCCGCCGAAGCGCCGCTCTATGCCCCGGCGACCGGCTGGACGACCACCCATCCGGCGGTGAAGCTGGTGCCCACCCACTGCGCCTTCTGCGGGATGCAGTGCGGCATGAACCTGAAGGTGGACGCGGCGGGCAAGGTCTTCGGCGTGGAGCCACGCGACTTTCCGGTGAACAAAGGCCGGCTGTGTCCCAAGGGGGTGGTGGCCTACCAGCAGATCGGCCACCCGCAGCGGCTCACCTACCCGCTGATGCGGCGCGGCGGTAAGGGTAGCCCACTGGAACGCTGCACCTGGGACGAGGCGCTGGATCGCATCGTAACGACCTTTCGTGGCATCCAGGCGCAACACGGCGGCAACGCAGTCGCCGTCTATTCCGGCAGCTCCATGACCACTGAAAAGTCCTATCTGATGGGCAAGTTTGCCCGTGTGGCGCTGGGCACCGGCAACCTGGACTACAACGGCCGGCTGTGCATGGTGAGCGCGGCAGCGGCCAACAACAAAGCTTTCGGCGTGGACCGGGCGGCCAACCCGTGGAGCGACATCGCGCTGGCCGATGCGATCCTGTCGGCGGGCAGCAACACCGCCGAATGTCACCCCCTGACCATGCCCTACATCTGGGAAGCGCGCGACCGGGGCGGCAAACATATCGTCGTGGACCCGCGCGTGACCCCCGGCGCGCGCACCGCCGACGTACATCTCCAGATCCGCCCCGGCACCGACACCGCGCTGGGTAACGCCATCCTGCACGAGATGATCCGCCACGACTGGATCGATCACACCTTTATCGCCACGCGCACGGTCGGCTGGGAGGAAACAGCGCGCACGGTGGCCGACTATAGTCCGGCGCGGGTGGCCCGGCTCTGCGGGGTGCCGGCGGCGCGCATCGAAGAAGCCGCCGAAATCTGGGGCACGGCCAAGACCAGCTTCCTGCTGCACGCGCGCGGCATCGAACACGCGACCAACGGCACCAACAACGTACTGGCCTACATCAACCTCGTGCTGGCGAGCGGGCGCATCGGGCGGCCCGGCTGCGGCTACGGCACGCTGACCGGCCAGGGCAACGGCCAGGGCGGGCGGGAACACGGCCAGAAGGTGGACCAACTGCCCGGCCAGCGCAAATACGATGACCCCGCCGCCCGCGCCTATATCGCCTCCGTGTGGGGTATCCCCGAGTCGGCCTTCCCGCCGATGGGCTACGCGATCACCGACATGATCGAGCCGATGATCCGGGGCGAAATCCGGGGGATGCTCAACATCTGCTCCAATCCGATGGTATCGCTGCCCGATCAGGCGGCCATTCGGCGGGCGCTGGAAACGCTGGAATGTTATGTCGTGATCGACTTCTTCCTATCAGAGAGCGCCGAATTGGCCGACATCGTGCTGCCGGGCAGCGCCTGGGCCGAAGACGAAGGCACGACCACCAACGTCGAGGGCCGTGTGCTACGCATCAACAAGGCCGCCGACCCGCCCGGCGAAGCCCGCGTGGACTGGGCCATCATCTGCGACCTGGCCCGGCGCCTGGGCCACGGCGACAAGTTCGCCTATCGGTCGGCGGGCGAGATTTGGGACGAATTGCGGGTGGCCTCCAAAGGCGGCAAAGCCGATTATTACGGCATCACCTACGAGAAGATCGACGCGCAGGACGGCGTGTTCTGGCCCTGTCCGACGTTGGACCACCCCGGCACGCCGCGCCTGTTCGAGGATCGCTTCTACCATCCCGACGGCAAGGCGCGCTTCCACGCCCTGCCCTACCAGCCGCCCGCCGAGGTGCCCGATGACGAGTACCCGTTCTTCTACACCACCGGCCGACTGATCTTCCACTATCTCAGCGGCAACCAGACGCGGCGCATCGGCGCGCTGGTGGAAAACGCGCCGGAACCCTATGTGGAGATCCACCCGCTGGCCGCCGAAAAGCTGGGCGTGGATAGCGGTGACTTGGTGCGCGTGTGGAGTCGGCGTGGCGAGATCATCCTGCCGGCCAAGATCACCCGCGCCATCCGGCCCGACACGGTGTTCATCCCCTACCATTGGGGCGGCAAGCAGTCGGCCAATCTGTTGACCATCCGCGCCTACGACCCGATCAGCCGCATCCCAGAGTACAAGGTATGCGCGGTTGCCATCGCACGCGCACCGGAGGGGGCCGTCGTCACCCGCGACGCGCTGCGCGCCTTGCCGCCGGCCGTCGCCCTGCCCGGCGAACAATTTGCCTAGCCCACGAGGGAGCAAGCGCGTTGGAGCGACCATGACCCACACCGCACCCCTGATCACCGGCGCGACCCGGCTCAATATCGTGCTGGATACCCTGCCGGGCGCGCTGGAGTACATCATCGCGCTCAATCCGCACGACTTTGCCCGGTTGCGCCATCCGCAGCTGCGGCGGTTTATGCCCCCGCGCATCAGCTTGCGGCGGGTGGCAGCGATAGCCGGGTGCAGCGAAGTCGCGTTGCTGCAAGGGCTGGCGGTGCTGGGCGGCCGGGTCGCGGTACTGCTGGGGGATCGGACCGCCGCCGATCTGCCCCAATCGCCCAGTGCGCCGCCGCCGTGGCTGACCGGCGTGGCAGATGCGGCGCTGCCGTGGGTGGACTTGCTCCCGCTGGACGAGCGGCAGGGCGACCCCTTTCCGCCGATCAGCAGTGCGGTCAAGGCCATGCCCGGCGGCACAGTCCTGGGGATTCGCCACCGCTGGCAGCCTCAGCCACTGTACGATGTGTGGGCGCGCATGGGCCTCGCCTGGTTTGCGCGCCCCGTCGCGCCCGACGAGTGGCATATCTACGTCTACAAGCCGCCGGGCTTCCACCGCAAGTATTTGCATCAGGGAGACGCAACTCATGAATAGGGATAACGACGATCTGCCGCGCACGCGCCCGGCGGAGCGCTTTGCCGGACCGACCCATCTGTTGGACTTACCCGCAACGGCGGCGGCCTTACGTCAGGAAAGCACGCCTGTGCGCCACGGCCACCGGCAGATGACCCTCTATCATCGTCCACCACTGACGGTCCTGCTGTTCGCCTTTGCGCCGGGTGGCGTGTTGGCCGATCATCAAGCCCCTGGCGTGGTCACGATCCACCTGATCGACGGCGCGGTGACGGTGCAAGCCGCCGGGCAGACCTATGAGTTGGCCCCCGCCATGCTGGTGGCCTTGGCCCCCGCTGTGCCCCATAGCGTGACCGCCACGCAAGCTAGTACGCTGCTGGTCACGGTGGCTCTGGCGGCGAGCGCCGCGTAGGAAGAGAGGGACCGAGGATGGCGAAAAAGTTCTTCATTGATCCGCAACGCTGCATCGGCTGCCGGGCCTGCATGACCGCCTGCCAGGAGTGTGACACCCACCGCGGCACCTCGATGATCTATATTGACACGCTGGATGCCGATTGGTCGCCGCAAACCAGCCCGACCGTCTGTATGCACTGCGTCAACCCGCCCTGTGCCAACGTCTGCCCGGCGGACGCGATCAAGCAGGATGCCAACGGCATCGTCCTGTCGGCGTTGGCCGACCGCTGCATCTATTGCCGCAACTGCCTGTACGCCTGCCCGTTCGGCATCCCGAAATACCAAGCGCGCCAGGCGCTGATGATGAAGTGCGACCAGTGCTACGACCGCACCAGCCAGGGACTGAAGCCCTGGTGCGCCACCGCCTGCCCGACTAAAGCCCTTGACTATGGCGAATACGACGAAGTGGTGGCCCAGCATCCCGGCCGGCCGGTGAACACCTGGCAGTTCGGCGATCAGATGCTGGAAACCAACGTCTATGTGTTCGCCCCGCCCGCCACGAAACGCTTTGAAGTGCTGAACCTGTTCGACTACCGGGCCCAGGCGGGTGCTGCCCCGGATGCCGGGTTGGCCGGGGGCCAAGAAGGGATCGCCGGCACCGGCGCGCCGGATGTCTGGGCCGGGTGGGAGCAGCGCGAGTGGGAAGCGTGGACACCCAGCGATCCGGTCAAAGGAGACGGCTGAGATGGCGAACAGCATCGGCAACCGCTTACCGCCGGCGAACGGCGATCCGCTGTGGCAGCAGGATTTTCCCATCAACCGGGTGGAAGAACTCAATAACAGCCGCCGCCAATTCTTGAAGTTTCTGGGCCTGACCTCGCTGGCCTTTTTCACCGGCACGCTGGGCGTGGGCCTGAAGGCGCTATTTGAGGAGCGGCGCAATGCCAACTTGGTGGCCCAGCGGATCGCCGCCGTGAGCGACGTGCCCGCTGAAGGCTGGCTGACCTTCCACTACCCCGACGCGAGCTACCCGGCGATCCTGCTGCGCTTGCCCGATGGGCAGTTTGTGGCCTACGAGCAAAAATGCACCCATCTGCTCTGCCCAGTGATCTATCAGGCGGACAAGCAACGCATCTTTTGCCCTTGTCATGAAGGCGTGTTTGATCCCGCCAGCGGCCGCAACCTGAGTGGGCCGCCGCCTCGCCCGCTCAACGCGATCCGGGTGGCGGTGCGCGACGGGGTGATCTACGCTGTTGGGCGGGTGGGCTGATGTTGGGCCGGGGACCGCGCCTGCCGCATCGGGTCATGCGCTGGTTGATCATCGCCTTGCTGGGGCTGAACGGGGTGCAACTGGTGTTGCTCCAGGGCGCGATCAACAGCAGCGAACTGCGCCAGTTGGGCACCACCTGGGCCTTTATTGCCGCGTCCGCCGGCATCTTGCTGCTAACCGGCACGCTGATAGGCTATGCTTTTTGGCGCGCGCGCCGCCCCCTGCCGACCGAACTGGCGGGCCAACCCGCCCCTGATGCCACTCAGGAGAACCGGTTATGACCACTCCCCCGCTGGACCCCGTGGCCTTCGGGCTGACCCCCACCGAGTGGGAGATCCTGTATTTGCTCCATGACGCGCTAGGCCAATTGCGTAAGATGACGCTGAGTTTCAGCGAACTGCGCTACTTGGCCGTGGAACACAGCGAAGCCGCCATCCAGCAGGCCGTGCAGGCGCTGTTGGACCCGGTGCCGCAGGGCAAACGCTTCGCTACGCCGCTGATCGTCGGAGTGCCTAATCTGGCGAACCTGCCGATTTACCGCATCACCCCGCTGGGCCGCGATCTGGTGAAGCGCGAGCAGGGCTTCGCGCCGCGTTCCACCGTCAAGTGACGGACACCGCAGATCGGCGGCGGGGCAGGGCCACTGGCGGTGTCCGCGCAGGCGACACTTTTGATCCTGCCGTGCCCAGCGGCCTTCGAGTATACTAACCCTACGATGCGAGCCGAAGACTTCGCTATCATCATCCTGGCCGGCGGGCAGAGCCGGCGCATGGGGCAGGATAAGGCATTGCTGCGCCTGACCCCTGGCGGGCCGACGTTGATCGAGCGGGTCATCGCAGCGGCGCGCCCGCTGGGGCCGATCTTGCTGGTGACGAACACGCCGGATCGCTACGCTTGGCTGGGTTTGCCGCTGGTGGCCGATCCGCAGCCGGGCCAGGGGCCGCTCGGAGGGCTGGCCGGGGGCTTGGCCGCCTCGCACGCGCCGTACAACTTGGTGCTGGCCTGCGATCTGCCGGATCTCCAGCCCGCCGTACTGGGCCTGCTGGCCGCCGCGCCCCGCCTCTACGATGCGCTGGTGCCGTGCTGGACCACCGCCGAAGGCACGCTCCAGATCGAGCCGTTACACGCCGTCTATAGCCGCGCCTGCCTGCCGGCCATTCAGGCCGCGTTGGCGCTGGGGCAGCGGGCGGTCCACAGCTTCTACCCCCAAGTGCGGGTGCAATATCTGGCCGAAAGCGCACTACGGCAAATGGACCCCACCTGCCGCAGCTTCCGCAACCTCAACACCCCGGCGGATCTGCTTGCGGCTGACGAGGGTTGATCCGCGCAGGGCCGCGAAGACGTGCGACAAGAGACGAAGGCGGATTGATCCGCGCAGCGACGCGAAGAGGCCCAAACCCAACTTTACTGCATTCAACCGCAATTGGACATGTCTGTAGTAGATGAAATACGGTCCTAATAGGCAATACCTACGCCAATTTGGGGCGGCGGAACGCCCGTTCGCCAACCCTGTGCGTAGCGCGGACAAATGGGCAAAGATGAATTAAATTAGGTCGGCCAAACGCTGGTCGAATATTTAATTCGTAGGC
>Ga0209724_1003383_pt1 | contig 13063 bp, 12 predicted proteins | sample grotaG_FD_184143 | JGI IMG/M metagenome (GOLD analysis project Ga0209724, IMG submission 184143) | Glacier valley bacterial and archeal communities from Borup Fiord, Nunavut, Canada, to study Microbial Dark Matter (Phase II) -... | ecosystem: Environmental > Aquatic > Freshwater > Ice > Glacier ... | reverse complement strand
GAGGTTGACCACGACGCAGGCGTTGCGCTCGCGCTGCGCAGCCTCGAAGCCGAGGTGCGCGCCGAAGACGAAGTTCACCGCGTCGTGGCGCAGCCGGTTCTTGGCGATCGTCACCTCGGCGCCGAGGCGTCGGAACTGCCAGCGGAAGTAGCGCGCCGGGTCGAGCAGGCCCAGCGAGTGGACGTAGCCTGCCGGCTGCTGGATGCAGAGGTGAATCTTCGGAAGTGTGCTCATGGCCCGCCAAGCCCGGGCTCGATGCGACCCGGCGTGGCCAGCTTAGGTGGCCCGCCGCGCCGCGATTCTTCGAGGTGGGCCGGTATCCCGGCCTACTTCTGCGGCGCGCTGACGCGGCCTACGTCACGAGCGGCGCAGCCTCAGAACGCTTCCCAGTCGTCGGTGCCGGTCTTCGCAGCGGGCGTCGACGCGGCCCAAGCCGGCTTCGGCTTCCGGTCGAACGCCGGCCGCGCGACGTTGGTCGCGCGCTTCGGGCCGCGGCGCTCCACCGGCGGCAATGCCGAAGAGACGGCCTGACCCACGCCGAGCTGGAACACGCTCACCACCTCGGCCAGTTGCGCCGCCTGGTGGCGCAGGCTCTCGGCAGCGGCCGCACTCTCTTCCACGAGTGCCGCGTTCTGCTGCGTCACCTGGTCGAGCTGCGTCACGGCCTCACCGATCTGCTGGATGCCCGCCGACTGCTCGCGCGTGGCGTGCGAGATCTCGCCGATGAGCTGGCCGACGCGCTGCACCTGCGAGACCAGGCGCTCCATCGAAGCGCCTGCCGCGTCGACCTGGCGCGCGCCGATCTCGACCTTCTCGACGCTGGCGCCGATGAGGCCCTTGATCTCCTTGGCGGCATCGGCCGAGCGCCCCGCGAGGCTGCGCACCTCGCTGGCCACCACCGCGAAGCCGCGGCCCTGTTCGCCGGCGCGAGCCGCTTCCACGGCTGCGTTCAGCGCGAGGATGTTGGTCTGGAAGGCGATGCCGTCGATCACGCCGATGATGTCGGCGATCTTCTTCGACGAAGCCGCGATGTCCTGCATCGTTGCCACCACCGCGCCGACCGCTTCGCCGCCCTGCACCGCCGAAGCCGAGGCCTCGGTGGCCATCTGGTCGGCCTGCATCGAGGTGGCGCTGTTGTTCTTCACGGTGCTCGAGATCTGCTCCATCGAGGCGGCCGTCTGCTGCAGGTTGCTCGCCTGCTCTTCGGTACGCTGGCTGAGGTCGGCGTTGCCGGAGGCGATCTGCGAGGAACCGGTGGCGATGCTGTCGCTGCTGTTGCGCACCTGGCCGACGATGCGAGCCAGGCTGGCCTGCATCTCGCCCAGCGAGTTCATCACGCTGCCCGCAGGCGCACCCGCCGCGGCGGCAATGGGTGCGAGGTTGCCCGCGGCCACCTGCTCGGCGGCGGCGCCGAGTTCTGCGGGTTCCGCACCGAGCGAGCGGGTCAGGCTCCGGCCGAGCAGCCAGCTCACGAGCCCGCCGACGATGGCCATCGCCAGCGCGAGCGCGAGCATCACGGTCGAGGTCGCGGTGGCAGTCGATCGGGCCGAGAGCACGAGCGCGCTGGCTAGGTCGCGTTGGAAGGCCGTCGATTCGTCGACGGCCTTGAAGATCACGTTCTGCCTGTCGCGCACCTCGCCCATCAGCAGCCTGGCAGCGCCTGCATCGTCGCCCTTCGCATCGAGTGCGAGCGCCTCGTCGATCTTGCCGTTGTAGATGCCGTGGTTCTCGGTGATCGTCTTGAACATTTCGCGCGCCTTGGGCAGCACGAGCAGCTTGTCGAGTTCGGCGAGCAGCTTGCCGTTCTGCTCGCGAATCTCGACGATCTTGCGCTTCTCCTCGCTTTCGATCGACCCGTCCTTGGCGATGAGGATGTTGCGGGTAGCTCTCGCGATCGCGTTCAGGTTGTCCTTCATCCGGCTGAATTTCTCGACCTTGACCATCCGGTCGTTGGCGATCTCGTCGAGCTGCGCCGAGAGCCGGTTCAGCTCCACCGCGCCGACGAGCGCGATGACGATGCCGAGAGCGACCGCGGTGCCGAAGCCAAGGAAGAGACGTGTCTTGAGTTTCATGTGAGGTGCTGTTGTCGTTCGGACGCGACCGGGTCCGAACCGGTATATCGGCCCCCCGGTGCGGCACTTGAACAAGCCGCGAGGTGCGTCGGCGGCAGCCCGGCAGTGGCGCGCTCCCACATGCGCTCGAACAGCGCTTCGATGTCGCGCGCGAAGCCGGCACCGTCGAACAGCGTGCCGATGCGGCGTTGCACCTCGAGCTCGCCGCGCACGGCTCGCCGGCGTATCGGGTCGCGCGCCAGCGCCAGCACGCGCGAGACGTAGCCTGCCGTGTCGTCGGCCACCCACTCGTCCTGACCGACGGCGTGCAGCAGGCTGGCCGCCACGCGCTGCGCGAAGGTGCGCCCGCGCAGCGTGACCACGGGCACACCGACCCACAGCGCCTCGCCCGCGGTGGTGTGCGCGTTGCACGGCCACGCGTCGAGGTAGAGGTCGGCCGAGGCCAGGCGGCGCAAATGCTGCTCGGGAGCAAGCAACCGGGCGAACACGAGGCGATCGGCCGCGATACCGCGGGCGGCGGCCGCCGCCGTGAGCATGGCCTGCACGTTGGCGTTCCACTGCAGCAGCCACAACACCGCATCGGGCAACGCGTGCAGCAGCCCGCACCAGGTGTCGAACACGGTCTCGGAGATCTTGTACGACTGGTGAAAGGCGCAGAGCACGGTCGCGTGCTCGGCCAGACCCCACTCGCTGCGCGCCGCCGGTGCGGGGCACGCGCGGGCGGCATCGTTGGGCTGGTAGCAGAGCGGCATCTGGGCGATCTGCTCGCTGAAGTGCGCTGCGTCTTCGAGCGGCGAGACGATCCGGTCGCCGATGAAATAGTCGATGAACGGCGCACCGGTGGTGCCCGGGAATCCGAGCCACGCCACCTGCAGGGGCGCCGGCCGCTGCGCCAGCACCGGCATCAGCGTGTCGTGGGTCGCACCCTTCAGGTCGACGAGGATGTCGATGCCGAGTTGGCGCACGCGCTGGGCCATGGCAACGAAGTCGTGGCCGCGCATGTCGACGAAGTGCTCGCAGGCCCCGCGGATGCGCTCACGCATGGGGCTGCCGTCGTCGGGCCCGGTCGAGAGCAGCGTGACCTCGAAAGCCGCGCGATCGTGACACTCGAGCATCTGCGCCATCAGCTGGCTCGTCGCGTGCTGGTGGAAGTCGGCCGAAAGGTAGCCAATGCGCAGGCGGCCGCCACGCGCGCGCGCCCCTCGGCGCGGCAACGGCGGGTAGCCGTTCATCACGTGCAAGGCGTAGTGGCGAGCCACCTTGAGTTGCTCGAGCGGGTCATCGACGAGCACGGCGTGCGGAAAGACGCCGGTCTCCACCGCCGTATCAGCTGGCAGCGCACGAACGGCAGCGCGCAGGGCGACCATCGTCTCGCTCGCCTGCGGCCAGCGGCAGGCCTCGCGCTCGAGAAAGGCCAGCTGGCCGCGCGCCGCCATCTCGCTCGTTCCCAGGCCGAGCACGATTGCCGTCTTGACGCACTCGGCGGCTTCGGCCTTCATGCCGAGCTCCTTGAACGACATGCCGAGGCGGAAGTGGCAGAGGGGGTCGTCGATGCGCAGCGCCAGCGCATCGAAGAAGGAGCGGACCGCCTCCTCGTTGCGTTGACCACGCTGCAGTGCGACCGCGAGTGAGATGTGGTGGTCGGCATCGCGCACCGCCGCTGCCGGCAGCTCGCGCAGGCAGGTGACGGCGTCGGCCGGCCGACCCAGCCCGAGCAGGGCGTGCGACTCGATCGTGTAGGCGAGGCCGTCGTCGGGTACGCGGCGCCGGATCCGCTGCGTGCACTGGACCGCCTCGGCCGGCCGGCCGGCCTTGATCAGGGCGTGAGCCCGGGCCAGCGCGTAGGCGCGATCGTCGTGCAGCGTGGCCGCCTGCTCGAAGGCTTGGGCCGCCGGCAGCCACTGCTCGCGCACCGCGTGAGCCTGGCCAGCCTGCCAGCGCCTGTGGGCGCGGACGTGCCTGCTGGAGGAACCGGGCGGCGCGGGCATCGGGAGCTGGAGGGCCATGGCGGAGGCGGCTGCGGTGCGGCAACCGGCGGGTCGAGGTCGTGCGGCGAGGGTATGCCCCGGCCCGGCGGCCGAAAGCCGCGAATAGCGCCGGCTCCGGCCGTCAGTTCAGGGAGCGAAGAGGCCGGGTGCGGTGCCCCAGCCGGTGTCGGGAAAGACCTCGCTCTCGCGCTGCATCACGGCGGCGCGTTCGCGCCAGTGCGTGGCCTGCAGCGTGTGGCCGAGGCCGGCGTGCAGCACGCCGAGGTTGTGCGCCGCGAGCCAGCTGCCTCGGCCGCGCACCGTGTCGTGCAGTTGCGGCTGCTCGCCGATCTCGAGCGCGCGCAGCCAGCTCGCTTCCACCGCGGGCAGCAGCTCGCCGGCGCGCGCCGGCGCGGCCACGGCGGTGTCGAGCAGCACGTCGCCGAGCGTGAAGAAGAAGTCGGGCGAGCCGGCCCAGCGCGGGCGCTCCGCCTCGGCGAGCGCAAGCGCGGCCTCGAACCGCCCGAGCTTTTTCAGCGTGAACAGGCTGCGCAGCACGAGGTCGTGGCGCCATGCCGCCGCATCGTGCACGGCGGCCAGCGCGCGCTGGTACAGGAGCTCGGCGGCCGCGTAGCAGCCGCGCAGTTCCAGGTCCTTGCCGAGCTGGTAGTGGAGGTAGGCGTCTTCGGGTTCTTCGGCCAGCGCAAGGCGGAGCAGCGCTTCGTTGCGGCCGGCCTTGGCGGCCTTGTGCGCATCGAGGTAGCCGTCGTGCGCCACGACGAGCGGCAGCCGGCGCCGCGGCAGGCCGGGCTCGGGCTGCTCGTGGATGCGGCCGCTGTAGCGCACGCCAGCGGGCAGCAACCGCGGCAGCCAGCTCGGTGCATGACCGGTGCCGCCCTCGGCGCGATCGAACTGGCTGGCGACGTTGACCTGGCCGACGAAGGCAGCGTCCTGGCTGCGCAGCGAGCCGAGCGAGGCGCCGCCGTGGGTGATCCACTCGTCGGCGTCGAGCACGAGCCGCCAGGGCGCGTCGGTGAGCGCGAGCGCGGCGTTGCGCGCAGCGGCGAAATCGTGGCACCACGTGAACTGCGCCACGCGCGCGCCCACGCGCCGGGCGATGGAAGGGGTGGCATCGACGGAACCGGTGTCGAGAACGATCATCTCGTCGACCCACGGCAGCGCGCTGACCAGGCAGCGCTCCAGGCTGCGGGCTTCGTCGCGAACGATCATGACCAGGGCGATGCGGTTCATGGTGAAGGGGCGGCGAGCAGGGGCGAGAGCTGTGGCCGATCATGAAACCACGGGCAGCCGCCTGCACAGCGTTCGATCAGGCCGGTGATCAGGCGCGTTCTTCACCGATCGCGCCCCGAGCGTCGGCGGTGTTTCGCAAACCGCCGCGGGACGGTGCCCTCAAGTTCCCAGCGAGCGGCTCGATAACCCACCAACGTTCCTGAAGTTGTCGGGTTCGTGGTCCGGTCAACCGGCCGAGGGCAAAAACACGTCGGAGGCCCCCGGGAAACAATCAACCTTAGGAGTTCTCTCATGTCATCGACGATCAACACCAACATCAACTCGCTGAACGCGCAGCGCAACCTGAGCGTCTCGCAGATGTCGCTCGCCACCTCGATGCAGCGCCTGTCTTCGGGCCTGCGCATCAACTCGGCCAAGGACGACGCCGCCGGCCTCGCCATCGCCGACCGCATGAACGCCCAGATCAAGGGCACCAACATCGCGATCCGCAACGCCAACGACGGCATCTCGCTGGCGCAGACGGCTGAAGGCGCACTGGCCACCGTGACCGATGCGCTGCAGCGCATGCGCGAGCTCTCGGTGCAGGCACAGAACGGCACCAACGGCACCACCGACCGCGCCAACCTCGACACGGAGTTCCAGCAGCTCTCGTCCGAAGTCACCCGGATCGCCAACCAGACCAAGTTCAACGGCAACGCCATCATCGGTACCGCCGGCGCCGGCGCGCAGGTCTTCCAGATCGGCGCCGACAACGGCGACACGCTGACCGTGACGACGGCCGTGGTGACCACCGTCGGCGGCGACCTGACCACGGCGGCCAACGCCTCGACGGCACTGGCGGCGCTCGACAGCAAGCTCGACACGATCACCACCAACCGCGCCACCTACGGCGCCACGATCAGCCGCTTCGGCTTCGCGATCTCGAACCTGCAGGTCAGCGGCGAGAACCAGACCGCAGCCCGCGGCCGGATCATGGACGCCGACTTCGCGGCCGAGACGGCCAACCTCTCGCGCTCGCAGATCCTGCAGCAGGCCGGCACCGCGATGGTGGCGCAGGCCAACCAGCTGCCGCAGGGCGTGCTCTCGCTGCTGCGCTGATCGCGGCACGCACGAAAGCCTCGCTTCGCACGAGCCGCCCTTCGGGGCGGCTTTTTCATTTCAGAAGGGAAATGGCGGGCGGATCGGGTGTTCTTCGCGCGATGGGCACGCCGATGGCAGCTCAAGAATGACGGCCAGGCACCACCGTTCTTCGCAGGTGCCGAACCGTCCGGCCTCTCCGCCGGGATTGCATCTTCCGACAGGAGCAACAACGTGCCGTCAACGATCAACACCAACATCAATTCGCTCAACGCGCAGCGCAACCTGAGCGTCTCGCAGATGTCGCTCGCCACTTCGATGCAGCGACTGTCTTCGGGCCTGCGCATCAACTCGGCCAAGGACGACGCCGCCGGCCTCGCCATCGCCGACCGCATGAACGCCCAGATCAGAGGCACCAACGTCGCGATCCGCAACGCCAACGACGGCATCTCGCTGGCGCAGACGGCTGAAGGCGCACTGGCCACCGTGACCGACGCACTGCAGCGCATGCGTGAGCTCTCGGTGCAGGCACAGAACGGCACCAACGGCACCACCGACCGCGCCAACCTCGACACGGAGTTTCAGCAGCTCTCGGCCGAAGTCACCCGGATCGCCACCCAGACCAAGTTCAACGGCAACGCCGTCATCGGCACCTCCGGCGCCGGCGCGCAGATCTTCCAGATCGGCGCCAACAACGGCGACACGCTGACCGTGACGACGACCGCCGTGACCACGGTCGGTGGCGACCTGCTCACCGCAGGCAATGCCTCGACGGCGCTGGCCGCGATCGACAGCAAGCTCGACACGATCACCACCAGCCGCGCGACCTACGGCGCCGCCATGAGCCGCTTCGGCTTCGCGATCTCGAGCCTGCAGATCACCGAAGAAAACCAGTCGGCCGCGCGCGGCCGGATCATGGACGCCGACTTCGCGGCCGAGACGGCCAACCTCTCGCGCTCGCAGATCCTGCAGCAGGCCGGCACCGCGATGGTGGCGCAGGCCAACCAGCTGCCGCAGTCCGTGCTGTCGCTGCTGAAGTAAACCGCCCGGCGGTTCCAGCTCAAGTCAGGGCCCGATCCGTCGAGATAGACGCATCGGGCCTTGCGGCTTTTCGAGAAGGGTTGCCTCATGGCGACGGTCAGTTCGGCAGGTATCGGCAGCGGCCTCGACGTCAATTCCATCGTCACTCAGTTGATGGCCATCGAGAAGCAGCCGCTGACCGCGCTGCAGACCAAGGCCGGCACGATCCAGAGCACGGTCTCCGAATACGGAAAGATCAAGAGCGCCGTCTCCACGCTCAACGATCTCGCGTCCAAGCTCGGCGGCGCCAGCGCCTGGAACGAGACCACGGCGAGCTCCTCGTCCACCTCGGTCAGCGGCACCACCAAGGGCGGCTCGCCGGGCACCTACACCGTGGCGGTGCAGTCGCTCGCCAGCGTGCAGACGCTCGCGACCCCGAGATTCGCCGACAGCACGGCGCTGATCGGCGCCGGCACGCTGCACATCGAGCTCGGCACCTGGAGCGTCGGCCAGGCCTCGTTCACGCCGAAGGCCGGTGCCACCGCGGTCGACGTGGCGCTGACGGCGACCGACACGCTGGCCACCGCGCGCGACAAGATCAATGCCGCCGGCGGCGGCGTGACCGCGCTGATCATGACCGACGCGAGCGGTTCGCGGCTGCTGCTGCGCAGCAACGACAGCGGCGCGGCGAACGGCTTCGCCACGTCGGGCGTGAGCTCGCTCGCATACGACAGCGCCACCCGACAGAGCTCCTCGATGACGCTGAGCCAGACCGCTGCCGACGCGCAGGCCACCGTCAACGGCCTGCCCGTGACCTCGACCACGAACAGCTTCGCCAGCATCGTCGACGGGCTCACGCTGAACGTGGCATCGGTGACCACCGATCCAGCCATCGTGACCGTGGCGACCGACACCACGGCGCTGAAGAAAACGCTCACCGACTTCGCGGCGGCCTACACGGCTGTCGTGAAGCTCATCGCCAACGACACGAAGTACGACGCGGCCTCGAAGAAGAGCGGCATCCTTCAGGGCGACAGCGCCGCCGTCGGCCTGCAGCGGCAACTGCGCGCCATCGCCGGCACCGCGTCTTCTGCCAGCAGCACGTTCTCGCGACTCTCCGATGCCGGCCTCGAGATCCAGGCCGACGGCTCGATGACCGTCAACGACACCAAGGCCACCAATGCGCTGGCCAACCTCGGCGAGTTGAAGAAGCTGTTCTCGAACTCCTCGCTCACCGACCCCACGGCCGACGGCTTCGGCAAGCGCTTCCGCGTAACCACCGACGCCATGCTCGGCATCGAAGGCTCGCTCACCACACGCTCCGACGGCCTGGCCGCGCAACTCGACCGCAACCGCAAGGCGCAAGACGCGCTGAGTACGCGCCTGACCGGGATCGAGGCGCGCCTGCGCGCGCAATACACCGCGCTCGACACGAAGATGGCCTCGCTCACCACGCAGAGCAGCTACATCACGCAGCAGATCGCGTCCTGGAACGCGAACAAGGGCTAGCGAGGGAAAGAGCGGCGGCCCCCTCGCAGGTGCGGACCACCGAAGAGGCAGACGGCGCCGCAGCGGCCTCAAGTCACACCTCGGGCGACCGATACACAAGGCTAGCCCAACCAACCGCAACGCCCTCATGTTCGCGACCGCCCTGTCACCGCTAGCCTCCCGCGCCTTCGCCGGCACCTACCAGAAGGTCGGCGTCGAGACGGGGGTTTCCAACGCCTCGCCGCACCGCCTGATCGCGATGCTGTTCGACGGCTTCAACGACGCCGTCACCGAGACCCGCAGCGCGATGAAGAAGCGCGACGTGGCCGCCAAGTGCGTCGCCGTGACGCGCGCCGTGCGCATCGTCGACGAAGGCCTGGCCGGCGCGCTCGACCGCCAGCGCGGCGGCAAGCTCGCCGACGATCTGGCCGCGCTCTACCACTACGTGGTCGTGCGCCTCACGCACGCCCACCTGCACAACGACGAGGCCGCGCTCGACGAATGCGTGCGGCTCATGGAACCGGTGAAAGCCGCATGGGCGGCCATCGGCACCCACGGCCAGCCGCAGGTTCAGTGAACGTCATGCCCCGCACCATCCAGGACACCGGAGCCCGCTCCATGAATTCCGTGCTGATGAACTACTACGAAGCGATCGAGAAGGCGAGCCAGGACATGCTCGAGGCCGCGCGCACCGGCAACTGGGACCACGTGGTCAAGCTCGAAGGCGCCTGCGCACTGCTGATCGCCCAGCTCAAGAGCACGGCCGCCGGCCAGCCCCTGCCGACCGACGAAGCCCAGCTCAAGTCGCGCATCATGCAGCGCATCCTCGTCAACGACGCCGAGATCCGCCAGCTCGCCGAGCCCTGGCTCGAAGACCTCGACGACATCCTCGCCGCGCGCCCGAAGACGCTGCACTGAGCAACGCGAGCAGGCCACTTGCCGTGATGCAAACCCAACCCGCGCCGCTCGACGGCATGGCGGCAGACGAGGGGCTCGACGAGTTCCGCGTGAGTTCGCAACGCGAGATCGGCACGCTGCTCAAGCAGCTGCTCGACGGCTCGGTGCTGCTCAATCTGCACGCCGGCGATGACGTCGTTTTCACCAGCGCGATCTGGACCATGGACAGCACACGCGGCACGATCGGCTTCAACGCCGATCCGAAAGACCCCGCGCTGCAGGCGCTGCTCGACCACGACGAGGTCGTCGTGGTCGGCTACGCCGACAGCGTCAAGCTGCAGTTCGAAGTCTCCAACCTCGTGCTGGTGCACGGCAACCGCGCCAGCGTGCTGAGCTGCCCCTTCCCGCGCGAGATGTTCCGCTTCCAGCGCCGCAACGCCTTTCGCGTGCGGCCGCTGCTGCGCGCCGCGCCGACCGCCCGCTTCTTCCACCCCGACATGCCCGACCAGGAGCTCGCGCTGCGCATCATCGACCTCAGCGTCGGCGGCTGTGGCCTGCTGCTGCCGGTCGACGAGCCCGCCATCCAACCTGGCACGAACATCGCCAGCGTGCGCATGGAGCTCGACGACGACACGCGTTTCGAGGTCTCCATGCAGCTGCGCCATGTGACCCGGATGAACGGCGATACGCCCGCGCTGCGCCTCGGTTTCGAATTCGTGCGCGCTGGCGGCGACGCCTTGCGCACGCTGCAGCGCTTCATCGACCTGACGCAAAAACGCGGCAAGCTGATGGCGCTGAACTGATGCGCCGAGTCGCGCCGGGCATGGCCGACAATTCGTCGCCATGACCGAGCCCACCCCCGCCGCCGAACGCCCGCCCCTGCCCGACCACCTCTCGGTCGACCCGCGCAGCCCGCATCACGTGGCCGCCGTGTTCGAGCATCCGATCGGCATCCGCTTCAACGGCAGCGAGCGCCACGACGTGGAGGAATACTGCATCAGCGAAGGCTGGATCAAGGTGCCTGCGAGCAAGACGCTCGACCGCAACGGCCGGCCATTGCTGCTCAAGCTGAAGGGCAAGGTCGAGGCTTTCTACCCGTAACCCGGGTCACTGCGGACGCAGTCGCAGCGCCAGGTTTTCCGCGTCGCACTGCTCGAGGCTGGCGCCGGCGCGGCAAGCCTCCGGAAGGGCTGCTCCTCCCATCGCCTGTTCCAGACGGGCTCGCAGTCGCTGACCTGCCTGAGTCACGGTCGCACCGGCCTTGCCCGAAACAGCAGCCCGCGTCGCGCCTTCGGCCCAGCCGAGCAATCGGGCCGCGTCGTCGTGGCGGTCTTCGAGCTGCCGCAGGCCCAGCAGATAGCAGAGGTAGAGCGCGACGTACGCGCGCGCCGATTCGCCCAGCGCCTCGAATCCGTCGGCCGCGGTCTGTGCCGCGTGCAGGGACTGCGCCGCGGGGTAGGCGCTGCCATACAGGCCGAGCAGGGCCACGGCCAGCGCCCAGCCCAGACGAAGCCGCTCGTCGTTCGTGGCGGCGGCGTGGGACCGGACGGTTTCGCAGGCGCGCCGACCTTCTTCGACCAGACCTGCGCGGAACCACAGCAAGGGTGTGTCGACCACCAGGCCGAGCGCTTCGTCGTGCAGCCGCTGGAGCTCCCTGCGGCGGCCGACGAGGCGGGGCACCACCGCCGGCAGGTTGCCGGGGCGAACCTCTGCGGGCGGAGCCGTTTCGAGCGGCGCCCCGGCCACCGCCGCGTGCACTTCCCCGATGAAGCGATAGCCGCGCCGCGACACGGTCTGGATCCAGCGCGGGGCTTTCGGATCGTCGGCCAGGGCCGTGCGCAATTCGGCCACCACCGACTTGACGACGCCCTCGGAAACGAAGCGGGTGCCCCATACGGCGTCGAGCAGATCGTCCTTGCTCAATCGGCTGCGCGAGCGACCCGCTCGCCTGAACGTGGGAAATGGTCTGGGGTGTCGGGGTGGGCGTCCTGTCGTCGACGATGCGGGCGGGCTCAGGCGCCGGCCGATTCGGCGGGCGCGATCACCGTCGTGTCGAGCGGCTCGGCTGGTGCCGGCCAGGCGACGGCCTCGAAGCCGGCGATCGATGCGGGCACCGGCGTCGCGGCCAGAGCGGCCTGCCGGGTCGATGCGAAGACGAACACGGTCAACAAGAAGAGCGCAGACAGGGAAATCGTGTGGAAAAAGAGCCTTTGCATGGCGGTCTCGGAGGAGTCACGGGGCGCCGCCGGAGGCCGGTTCACCCGGCTCGCTGCGACACCGGCAATCTAGGTTTTCGCCGGCCGCGAGTCATCCTGCTTCGATGCTGCTTCGGTCTCGTTTCGGTGCCGCGGCTGAAATCGATTCAGGCGCGCCCGGAACGCCGGCTGCGCGGCTGCAGCTTGTCGACCTCGGCCAGCTGCTGCCTGAGCAGGATCAGCAACGAGCGGGCATGCTCGACGGGCAGGCGCAGCGTGCTGATCGCCGAGCCCTCGTCTCGCACCGGCCGCGGTTGCACGAGCACTTCGACGCCGAGTTCGACCATGCCGGCGTCGAGCCGGGCTGACTTGAGGCGCTGGATTTCGATGTCGTAGGTTTTCATGGGCAGTTGGCTCTCGAGTGCGGTGAGCGCTCGTGACTGTAGACAGGAAGCGGCGAACGCCTTCGCCTAAAGCGCCGAACCACCCATTGCCTGCGCGTCTCTCGCGTTCAGTTTCGTGCGTTCAGTTTCGTGCGTTCGGTCTCATGCGTTCAGTCTCGTGCCTTCAGGAAGCGCCGTACCGCGTCCAGCCGCGGAATCGGCGCCACCGCGCCGAAGCCGGTGGTGGTGAGCGCAGCCGCGGCGTTCGCGTAGCGCACGGCTTCCTGCGGCGTGTCGCCTGCGACCAATCGGGCCAGCAACGCGCCGGCGAAGCAGTCACCGGCACCCGTCGCGTCGACGACATCCACCGCGTGGCCGGGCACGAGCGTGCGTTCGTGCGGCGTGCCGAGCAAGACACCGCCCTTGCCGAGCTTGAGCACCACGACAGGTGCGCCGGCGCGCAGGCACCAGTCCATGACCGCTTCGCATCCGGCCAACCCGGTGAAGAGCTCGGCATCTTCCAGGCTCGGCAGGAACAGGTCGCAATTTGCGACCGTTTCCGCGATGACCGCTCGAGCGCGAGCGAGCGGCCACAGCTGCGTGCGCAGGTTGGCGTCGTAGGCCACGGCGACGCCCGCGGCACGTGCCATCACGATGGCCGCGAACACCGCGTCGCACGCGCTCGCGCCGATCGCCTGGCTGATACCGGACAC
>Ga0209724_1003380_pt1 | contig 13065 bp, 11 predicted proteins | sample grotaG_FD_184143 | JGI IMG/M metagenome (GOLD analysis project Ga0209724, IMG submission 184143) | Glacier valley bacterial and archeal communities from Borup Fiord, Nunavut, Canada, to study Microbial Dark Matter (Phase II) -... | ecosystem: Environmental > Aquatic > Freshwater > Ice > Glacier ... | reverse complement strand
TTGGACTAAACTCATATCAGTGGACAAATGGTTTATTTGTAAGCGATTCAACGATATCAAATCCTTTTTTTATTGATTCTTTACCGAGAATTTTAATCGTAACGGGAAGTAATGGGTTTTGCATTGCAAAAGATACTATTGGTATAAATATTAAGCCTTCTCCCTTTGTAAAATCAATTCCTGACACTTTTATCTGTAGCAATCAAAATATAATGCTTACCACCATCGGAGCAAACAGTTATTCATGGTCACCAAATTTTTTCCTAGATAATTATAATGCCTCCAACCCTACTTTTTTAGGAGATTCCAGTATTATTTATTTTGTAACAGGAACAGCAAGCAATGGTTGCACCGCAAAAGATACTGTGGTAGTTTCTGTTACCAAACCAAAAACAATAATAGCACCACCCAACAAAAGTTTTTGTACAAACAGCAGCGTTGTACTTAATGGAAATAATGGAAATGCGTATACTTACAATTGGAGTCCGTATACTTATTTAAGCAGTTCAACTATAATAAATCCTGTAGCAAACCCGCCCGGAAATTTTACTTATAATGTAAACATTAAAAGCAGGGTTTGTGATTACGATAGCAATTTTTCAGTAATGGTTATTGCTAATCCCCTACCAATTTTAAATGCGACAAAATCGAATGATATAACTTGTTCAATACCTACTGCAAAATTAAATGTAACGGGTGCGATTAAATATACATGGGATCCATCCTCTACCTTAAATAATTTATTTATATCAAACCCTGTTGCAAACCCTATAATTAATACGGAATATACCGTTACCGGAGTGGATATTAACGGTTGTGAGGGTAAAGATAAAATAACAGTTTTGGCGAATCTGGGGAATAATACATTCAATTTACCAAATGCGTTTACACCAAATGGAGACGGAAAAAATGATTGTTTTGGATTAAAAGGTTTCGGTTCTTCTCAAAAGATTTATTTTATAATTTACAACAGATGGGGAGAAAAAGTATTTGAGACAAAAGATATTAATAATTGCTGGAATGGACAATATAATGGTCATCTAGTTGAGGGAGGAAATTATGTTTATTATATCATTGCAAAAACAAGCTGCGGAGATATTGTAAGAAAAGGAAATGTCATTTTAATCAGGTAACATTTACAATAGTCAAAATATATAATTTCATTCTACACCATATTAATTTCACTTGTAAAATGAAAAGTAATATCTGGATTGTTGCTGATTTCTGTATTTAAAAAACATTCACTTTGGGCAGGATAAACGACATTGCCATCTTTAACTACACCAATGTTCGCCTGTTTATATTTTGTAAAGTTTTTTAATATAAGTAGCAGAACCCATTCAAACAATTTTGAGCCGGGAAAATTATCCAAAACCTTACGAAGTTTTAAAAGAACTTACGAGAGGTAACAATGCAATTATCCAAAACCTCCATGCACGAATTTATAAACGGGTTAAAAATATCAGCTACATTAAAAAAGGAATTAAAGTCTGTTAGTCCGCATAATTATACGGGAGTAAAGTAATAAATTATAAAAGGGTTTATAACTCCGAAAGTTTTTCTAAATCATCTAAGTCTTTAAATCTGCCGGCAGCATTTTTTGCCTGTCTGAGTGTATTTAAATTAATAAATTTTATCGATAATTCTTCTTCAATATAAATTTTGCTTTGTAAAAGTGCTTCATCAAAATTGCAACCTTTTACTTCGATCAAAATATCAATAGCAACTGGAGGACGACCATAACTATACACATCCATTGTTTTAGAATTAAGGAAATTATCTTCCGTCATACCCAATAATGGCAAACCAAATTCGTAAAATGCATCAGATAATTTTTTGTAATTTTTTTTTGTCCTATTGACCCAAATATCCAAATCGCCGGTAGTTCTTCTATAACCGTGGAGAATTACAGCATATCCGCCTACCAATAAGTAGTCTACATTATTATTGTTAAGGCTTTGTATAAAATCTCTAAAATCACTATCAAAAATATTACCCATTAATGTGCATGTTTTCTTGATGAACCTACGGTTTTATCCATTTTGGGAGGATTTTCTGGGTCTATGCCATAAGCCTGGCAGGTTAGATACCATGCTTCATCAAGCCGTTCTTTTGCTGTTGTTTCGGGTGAAAAAAGCTTTTCTTTTTCAGCTTCTTTGTGCGTCATTGCCTTACCAACAGTTTTATCCATTTTGTACATGATGTAAACGTAATTAATTTACTGAGGAAAAATACAAAACTTATCAGTCAACATTTAAGTTGAGTCACATTACACCTTATTTATTTCACTTGTAAAATGAAAATTAATATCTGGATTATTGATTATTTCTGTATTTAAAAACCATTCGCTTTGGGCAAGATAAACTACGTTACCGTCTTTATCTTCACCAATGTTTGCCTGTTTATATTTTGTAAAGTCTTCTAACTTTTTAGGGTCTGTTGCCGTAAGCCAGCATGCTTTAAAAAAAGGCAGACTATTCATTTGTACAGATGCCCCATATTCCTGTAACAAACGGTATTGTATTACTTCAAACTGCAACTCTCCTACACAACCAATTATTTTTTTATTGCCGCCAAACTGCGTGAAAAGCTGCGCCACACCTTCATCTGTAAGCTGGTTCAAGCCTTTTTCCAGCTGCTTGGTTTTCATTGGGTCTTTGTTTATTACTTCCTTAAAAATCTCAGGCGAAAAACTTGGAATGCCTGTAAAATAAAAATCTTCTCCTTCTGTAAGTGTATCCCCTATTTTAAAATTTCCGGTATCAAATAAACCTACAACATCACCGGGGTAAGCTTCTTCAATTACATCTTTTTGGCGGGCAAGAAAACTGTATGGATTGGTAAAACGCATATCCTTTTCCAAGCGAACATGATTATAATAAGTATGTCGTGCAAATCTGCCGCTGCAAACCCGTAAAAAGGCAATTCTGTCTCTGTGTTTGGGATCAAGATTGGCATGTATTTTAAAAATAAATCCGCTAAATTTTTCTTCCTCTGGCAATACATCTCTTGTTGTAGTATGGCGTGGGCGTGGTGTTGGTGCTATTCGTACAAACGTATCAAGCATTTCTTTTACACCAAAATTATTTACTGCACTTCCAAAAAATACTGGTGCAGTATTACCACTCAAATAATCTTCTGAATTTAATTCGCCATAAACACCATCAATTAATTCAACATCTTCCCGCAAAGTTTTTGCATCCTTCTCTCCTATTTTAGCATCTAAAATTTTATCATTTATATCAGTAATCTCTAAAACATTTTCATCATTTGCTTTTGTGCCTGCAGAAAATAACACAAGACTTTTTTTATGCAAATCGTATACACCTTTAAAATCTTTACCACTGTTTATAGGCACAGTCATTGGGTGTAGCTGTATTTTTAATTCATTCTCAATTTCCTCCATCAGATCAAAACGGTTTTTACCATCTCTATCCATTTTATTTATAAAAACAATCACAGGCGTTTTGCGCATAGCAATTACTTCCATTAATTTTCTTGTTTGAGGTTCAACTCCATTCACGGAATCTATAACCAACACAACACTATCCACAGCAGTAAGTGTACGAAAAGTATCTTCCGCAAAGTCTTTATGGCCCGGCGTATCTAAAAGATTTATTAAATGTCCATCGTATTCAAAAGTCATTACGGATGTAGCTACTGAAATTCCACGCTGCCTTTCAATTTCCATGAAATCGGAAGTGGCATGCTTTTTAATTTTATTGCTTTTAACCGCACCGGCAGTTTGAATGGCACCACCAAACAACAAAAACTTTTCTGTAAGTGTTGTTTTACCTGCATCTGGATGCGAAATGATGGCGAAAGTTTTGCGGCGGTTAATTTCTGTGGTATATTTCATCTGCTGTTTTTGCGAGCGCAAAGGTAAGGTTTGATGTGCAAGGCTCAAAGACGCAGAACATAATAGAAATGTTGCATAATCTATTGCATCATTAAAGCTAAATATTTAGTTGAAGATGAAATGTGGTTCCCTTTTTCTTTTCCCCAAAAAGAAAAAAACAACAAAATTCATTTGCCACAATTGCTGAAAGTTGCTACTTCTTTGCCCGGCTAAAAAGCAACACATTAATTATATAAACGGCATTTTTAAATAGCTCTCCGGATAACACGAAGTATTTTTTGTTGTTAACTTTACTATATGGCAAAAATGCTAAAGATACTCGGGAATTCTCTGCGGCTTACACTGCAGGAACTAAAAGTAAATAAAACAAGAACAGCGCTGAGCCTTACCGGTGTTGCATTTGGTATATTCTGTATTATTGGGGTATTGGCAACAGTAAACAGTTTGGAACAAAACATACAGAATGAGGTAAGCAGCCTCGGCAGCAATACAATTTATATTGACAAATGGGATTACAGTGGTGGCCCCAACAAACCTTTCTGGAAACTTAGGGCAAGACCTGTAATGAAATATGAAGAACAGAATATGGTGAAAGAGCGATCGGAACTTACACAGGACGTAACTTTTTTAATGCAAACTGGTGGAAGTTTATCTTATAAAAATGATGTATTGAGTAATGTGGCTGTATATGGCATAAATGAACCGCAGATTGCATTGCAGCCATTGGTGTTTGATGCAGGCCGCTATTTTTCATCGAACGAATTTAACAACGGCACCAATGTTTGTATAATTGGTTTTGAAAATGCGGAAAGTTTATTTGGATCTGCCGAAAGAGCTGCCGGAAAACAGGTGGAAGTTAAAGGGAAAGTGATGACGATTGTTGGTGTAATTAAAAAAGTAGGAAAAAATATGATCGGCTGGGATTATGACCATTGCATAATGATGCCGTACAAATATTGCAGACAATTGTTTGACGAAAAAAATGCCAATCCAGTATTAATTGTAAAAGGCAAAAATGGTGTAACTACAGATGCATTATACCAGGAGTTAAGAGGAATTATGCGCCAGGTAAGGCGTTTGGGGCCAAGGGAAGAAGATAATTTTTCATTAAACAGCGTGGAAGCTTTTAGCAAAGCAATATCCGGTTTTTTTGTAACGCTGAATATTGTGGGTGGTTTTATTGGCGGAATCAGTTTGATAGTCGGTTTGTTTGGTATTGCCAATATTATGTTTGTAACAGTTAAAGAAAGAACTTCTGTTATTGGTTTAAAAAAAGCCATTGGTGCAAAGAGCTCTTCCATATTGCTTGAATTTTTAATGGAAGCCGCACTGATGTGCATTTTAGGTGGCGCTATAGGATTATTTTTTGTGTGGCTTCTAACACTTGTTCTTTCGGGTCCTCTAAAATTTCCAGTATTTATTTCGGTACCGCTTATGTTTGCAACTGTTATAATCTGTATTGTTGTTGGGATACTTGCAGGTATTATTCCGGCAAGGCAGGCTGCCAAAATGGACCCTGTGGTAGCAATAAGAAGCTAATGTGATAATTTGTCAATAAGCTGATGTGCTAATTTTTTCACCTCAGATTCATTTTATAAATTGAAAATTGAATTTAAACGTTGAACATCAGACAACAGATAATAAACAATAACTAAAAACTCGTAACTAACAACCTAAAACTTCAATTCTCTAACCCACAACTTTTATTTCCCTGAACAACTTACAACCAAATATTCTTGCAATAGAATCATCCTGCGATGAAACGGCTGCGGCAGTTTACAGCAAGGGCAAAATCTTAAGTAATATAATTGCTACACAAAAAATTCATGAGCAATATGGTGGCGTTGTACCTGAGCTTGCAAGCCGTGCACACATGGAAAATATTGTTCCGGTTGTAGATGCGGCCATGAAAAAATCAGGGCTAGATTTAAAACATATTGATGGCATTGCATTTACACAGGCGCCCGGTTTAATTGGTGCTTTGCTTGTTGGTGGGCAGTTTGCAAAATCGCTTGCATTGGCACTCAACAAACCATTAATAGCTGTACATCATATGCAGGCGCATGTGCTTGCAAATTTGTTGCAGGATCCCGCTCCTACTTTTCCCTTTTTATGTTTAACTGTTAGCGGTGGTCATACACAAATAGTTTTGTGCACATCTGCAACTTCTATGAAAGTCATTGGCGAAACAATTGATGATGCTGCTGGGGAAGCATTTGATAAAACAGCAAAACTATTGGGCTTGCCGTACCCCGGAGGGCCATTAATAGATAAATATGCACAATTGGGAGAAGCAATATATAAATTTCCTGAACCAAAAATTGAAGGTTTAAATTTTAGTTTTTCAGGTTTAAAAACATCAATCTTATATTTTTTAAACAACGCAGGTACAGCCAATGTTTATAAAACAGCATTAACTGTATCGGCAGAAGAAAGAAAAAAATTTATTGACGAAAATTTGAATAATATATGTGCGTCTGTTCAGGATAGGATTATAAGTATCCTTATAAATAAATTAAAAAAAGCTGTTGTGCAAACGGGGATTACAAATGTTTGTATAGCCGGTGGAGTAAGTGCCAACAGTGCGTTACGTAAAAAACTTACAGAAACAGGAACAGCACTTGGATGGAAAACTTTTATTCCGGCATTTGAATATTGTACAGATAACGCTGCTATGATTGCAGTAACCGGATATCATAAATATCTTGCAAAAGAGTTTGCGGCAATTGATATTGCACCAACAGCAAGCAGTTCATTTTAATTATATTTTTTTTATTATCAAGATGAATACCTGGTTTCAATTTAAACAGTTTACAATTCATCAGGAAAAGTCTGCGATGAAAGTGTGTACCGATGCCTGTTTATTTGGGGCTTGGGTAGCAAAGAAAATTGAAGAAAATAAAATTAAAGCTGATAATATTTTGGATATTGGGTGTGGAACAGGCTTGCTATTATTAATGATTGCGCAAAAATCAGCAGCACAAATAGATGCTGTAGAAATAGATAAAGATGCATTTGATCAGGCCAAAGAAAATATTGCTTTATCAGCCTGGAATAAAAAAATTGATATTTGCCATAATTCCGTTACAAATTTTAAATCATCTAACAAATATGAACTAATAATTTGCAACCCACCTTTTTATGAAAATCAGTTGAAAAGCAATGATGACGGACGTAATAAGGCTATGCATGCCACTACCCTTTCTTTTTTAGAATTAGCAAATGCCTTAAAAAATAATGTAAGTAAAAAAGGACATGCAGCTGTATTACTGCCCTATTCATTCGTAAAAAACTTTGAAGAAATTTTATTTACACAACAACTTTTTATTGTAGAAAAAATGAATGTAGCTCATTCACCTCTTCACCCTTTTTTTAGAAGCATGTTGCTAATTTCTACAATAAAAGAAGATTTATCAGAATATTCCTTATCAATCAAAAAAAGTGAAAAGGAATATTCAACAGAATTTATAGAACTTTTAAAAGATTATTATTTAGACTTTTAATTCTATAGTTTTTGGAATAGTTATTAAAAATGTAGTTCCTTCTTTTAATTTAGAAGTTACTTCAATTGCTGCGTTATGAGACTTTAAAATATTCATGGTTGCTGCCAAACCCAAACCCATACCGTTTTTCTTTGCGGTAAAATAAGGCTCAAATAATCTGGAAAGATTTTCTTCACTTATACCACATCCATTATCTGAGATAGATAAACTGTATTCATCTTTTAATTCTTCAAGTTTAAGAGATAAATGCCCATTTTCTTCCATTGCCTCAACAGCGTTTATAATGATATTTAAAAATGCAATTTTCAACTTTTCTTTGTCGGCATTAATTAATAATATTTTATCGGGAAAAACTTGGTCCATCTTTATATGCCTCAGCATAATCCTGTCTGCTGCGGCGTCTATGCTTTCTTTTAAAATTTCCACCAAATCATTTTCCTGAAGCATAATTTCCGGTCTTGATGCGCCGAGCAATTCTGTTATAAGTGTTTCAATGCGTTTGCTGTTGCGGGTAATTATTTCGAGATAAAGATTTGCATCTTCAGATTTAATTTCTTCCATCAACTGTTCAAGTGAGAGATTAATGTTGTTAAGCGGATTTCTAACTTCATGCGCAAGAGTTCGGACAAGCCTTTCGGCCATACCAAGTTTCTCCATACGGACATTATTTTTTTCAATTTTTTTAAATTCTGTAATGTCGTGAATTATACCCTGCAAAAAAGCTTTACCATTGCTGTCTATTTCTTTTGAAAGAGAAAGAACTCCAAAGATGAGTTCCTCATCTTTTGTTAGCATCTGTATTTCTTTATCATTAATTTCTCCTGATTGAAGTTGATTTTTGATCATTATTTTATCAACTTCATTTAGCACAAGTTCAAATATTGAAAGTTCTTTAATTTCTTCACTGTCGTAACCAAAAAGCAAATTCATTGCTTCATTTACGTCAGTAAAAAGCATAGTTTCTACATCAACCAAAAACACTGCATCCTTCGATCTTTCAAAAATATGCCTGAACTTTCTTTCGTTTGATTTTAAGGTTCTAACTGAAACACTTTTTTCTATTACATGGCGAATACATCTTTCAAGTTTTTCAGTATCCATTTCTCCTTTTATCAAATAATCGACTGCACCTGCATGCATTACTTCAGCATCGAGCTCAGGTGCAGCTCTACCGGTAAGAATGATAATTGGTTCATCGCATTTTTTTTCAAAAGCTTCTTTTATAAAATCCAATCCTGTTTTTGCACCCAAATAATAATCTACCAGATATAAATCATATTTCTTTTTACAGACATCCTGCATGGCACTTTTATAATCGTAACGCCATTCAACTTTAAAATTATAACCCTTTATATTTTTTATGTATTGATTGGTTATAAAAAAATCATCCTCATCATCATCAACAATTAATATTTTGTACGTATTTAGTTCTGCATTCATAAATTATTTTTTTCTTGAATTTCGCTTTCTTTACTTTAACAACAATCGTACTATAAAGTTTGAACTGTAAAAAGTAATTTATTATTTTTTTAAAAAAATCTTGTCAAGAAAAAAATACGCCTATCTTTGCCATCCCAAATAAAAAAGGGAGCATAGCTCAGCTGGTTTAGAGCATCTGCCTTACAAGCAGAGGGTCCGCGGTTCGAACCCGTGTGCTCCCACAAAGGATTACCAACAGGTAATCCTTTTTAATTCCCTTTAACAATTTTCTTGTATTCCTCCTTCACAACTTCAGCTAAATTTTATTTAGCATTTACAACTGATTATTTTCCAATGCAATTAAGAAAACACAATTTAAATCACTCCAATTTTATAGGAAAATATAAGGATTGACAAATCAAATAATCTGAAATTAATTGCTGCAGCCGTCTTAGTACATATCGATTTAAAACCAAAAGCCTCCACAGTTGATACCCTTGTGCAAACTTATTCAATAAAAAAATTGAATTATTACAGCACTTATGCCCTTAGATTTAATATGTATTTTAATGGAAAAAGGCAAATTATTATAATGGCAAATTCATTTTTTAAAAATGATTAAGGCCATCTATTGATCGTAAATATTACTCAGCCGTAGGTAATGGAAAATGGAAATTAAAATCATTAAACATGGATGATATATTTTTAAAGCCTTGCATTTTTTTTATCATGATGGTGTGGTTGTTGATACTATTATTTATATAATTTATTTTTTATTCTGGCATAGCTGAAATAACCTGTAATAATACTGGTAATGGCGAGAGTAAAATAAATGAACCAAGGAATATTTTTTCCGAAGAGAACCAGATAAATATTGGCAGTATTAAAAATAAATACAGATGTTATTACAGGTAAAAAAACACTTTGTTTCAGCTTAAATTTTTTCACGATCCATGCAGAAGTGAAAATAAATAAAGGGGTAGCCACAATATGAATACCTAAAAATATAACCGGATCAACATGGTATTTGTTACCAATCGTTGTATAGTATTCCTTAATAGCTTCCCACATTTGTTTTAAAAATTATTTAATTGTTGAAACAAATTGTAAGCCTAAAGTTGATTATAATACCAGTAATTATTAAAATAAATTTATGAAACCAAATGACAAGAATTCCGCTTTGCCCACCGAACAAAGACCATTTAGAATTTTAATAATTGCAGGCTCAGCGAGAAAACAATATAACTGTCCTGGTATAGATGGAAAGGCAAGAATGCTCATGTTAAAGATGGCAGATATGTTACCGCAGGATTGGGAAATTGACTACGAAGACCTAAGTAATGCCTACGGCCGTGCACATATTCAAAGTTGCAATGCTTGCGTATCTACCTCAATGGCTTTGTGTGTATGGCCATGTAATTGTTACGCAAAAAACAGCCATGCTGAAGCGGATTTTATGTGGAATGCAGATTTGTATGCAAGATTGGATATGGCAGATGCATGGGCTATTATTGGTCCGATAAACTGGTATGCCCCCACCAGCAATTTAAAATTAATGTTTGACAGGATGGTGTGTATGAATGGCGGTAACCCTGATGAGAATTTGATAGCCCACAAAGACCCTGAAAAAGCCATGGCTTTGGAACACACTGAATTTTGGAAAGAATTAAGCATAAATCATCTTGAAGGAAGAACGGCCGGTTTCTTTTGTTATGGTGACAAGGGAGGCGATGAAATGGATGAAAATAATATTCCAAAGATTCTCCGGCATAAAGAATATTTTGATGGGAGCAGCGAACCTTTTAAAGATATGCGGCAAGCCTACGCCCCTTTGGTTTGGCAATGCCGTTATGGTGGGATTGAAGTGCCTGAGCAGTTATGGGCTTATGCAGACAGCGGCATAGGAAAAAAATACAGCGAAAACCAAAGCGAAGATGTTGTTGATGAAAAAGAGTATATGAAAAGTTTTGAGCAATGGGTTTTAAACTTTACAAATTTTGTAGGCAGTAAAGGCAAAGTCCAGCCTGGAAAATATAGAGCTTATGGTTACAAACAACCTCCGCATTTATTGAATGAAATAAAATCAGGGCTAAGAGCACTAAAGTTGAGGTTTGGTATAGCACCACCCAATTCTTCCGCTGAAAAACAAATAAACCTAAACTTAAATCGCAACAAAACAAATAATCCTAAAAAGACAGAAGGAAAAAAATTAAGAGAATAAGTCAGATTCAGGCATGAAAAATAATTGATTTTTTACAATATAAAATGAAGTAATTATGCTGAAAACAATTCCTTTTCAACATAATATTAAAATTTGAAGAAAAAACTATGTTGTTACTTTTTTCCTCAAAAATTTGAGAAACCAGTTTTTCTAATCCATCAATAGTTTCATCAATATGAAGTTATAAATAGCCATAATTATTTTGAAATCAAATGTGCAGCGTTGAGATTTTATTACATAAAAAATCTTTGGTTGTTTGGTCTTGACTGATTAAAATTTACAGTAAAATAAACTTTCTGATTATTGGGTAAAACTTATTATTCAAATACCAATCTTTTATTTGTAATAATTGAAACATTTTCTAATTTTACATCAATGATAAAAATACATTCTTCGTACAACCCACAAACTGAAATTTTAGAAGATGTTGATGTGCTTACAGAAGAAGCCATTAACCTGAGCTTGGTAGTTTGGAACGATGAAGTAAATACTTTTGAGTGGGTAATTGATACTTTAATAGACGTTTGCGGTCACCAAAGGGAACAGGCTGAACAATGCGCAATGCTCATTCATACCAAAGGAAAATATGCTGTAAAAAACGGCAGTTACGAAACGCTAAAACCTCAGAAAGAAGCCATTACCGAACGACTTATCAATGCAACCATAGAATAAGTAATCAATATTTTTTACCTGAATTTATTTTTTAGCGCCTCCAAAGCATCTACCATTGTTGCAGGCTTTACTTCTTTTTCTATAGGTTTAAAGGATTGCGGTAATTTAATTTGAGGCCTTGCACTTTTTGTATTTTGTGTTGACGGTACTTCTGTTTGTTTTATGGAAAGTGCAATTCTTTTACGAGCTGCATCAACTTCCATTACTTTTACTTTTACATGTTGGTTTAGTTTTAAAACTTCTGATGGATCCTGAATATACTTGTGCGCAATTTCAGAAACGTGTACAAGCCCATCCTGCTTTACACCAATATCTACAAAAGCACCAAACCTGGTGAGGTTTGTAACAACACCCGGCACTTCCATACCAACATGAACATCGTCTATTGAAAATATCTGCGCAAATTCAAAAACCTGCACTTCACTTCGTGGATCTAAACCCGGCTTATTAAGTTCTGCAATAATATCATTGATGGTATGTTCACCAAAACTTTCAGTAATGTATTTTTTTACAGGTATTGTTTTCAGCAATGCTTCATTCCCCATCAAAGTATTTACATCTGCATTTATATCTTTTGCCATTTGTTGGACGAGTGCATACGCTTCAGGATGCACTGCGCTTGCATCCAGCACATCGTCTGCACCGGGTATGCGTAAAAAACCTGCACATTGCTCGTAGGCTTTTCCGCCGAGCCTTGGCACTTTTAATAACTGTTTGCGGCTGGCAAATTTGCCTTCTTGTTTTCTGTAAGTAACAATATTTTCTGCAATCGTACTACCAATTCCACTAACATAACTCAGCAAATGTTTGCTTGCAGTATTTAAATTTACGCCCACAATATTTACACAACTTATTACAGTCTGATCCAGCTTTTCTTTCAATCTTGGCTGGTTTACATCGTGTTGGTACTGCCCTACCCCAATACTTTTTGGATCTATTTTCACCAACTCCGCCAACGGATCCATCAACCTGCGACCTATGCTCACAGCGCCTCTTATGGTAATATCCTGATCGGGAAATTCCTGCCGGGCAATTTCTGATGCGGAGTAAATACTTGCCCCATCTTCATTTACCAAATAAACAGGAATACCAATGCTTAATTTTTTTATAAACTGCTCTGTTTCTCTGCCTGCAGTTCCATCACCAATGGCAAAAGCCTGTACATCGTATTGTTTCACCATTGATCGGATCATATGCTCCGCTTCATCCATCCTGTTTTTTTCATGTACAAAAATTAATGCAGTCTTTTGCAGTTCGCCTTTTTCATCTATACAAACCACCTTACATCCGGTTCTATAACCTGGGTCAATGGCCAAGATTCTTTTACTGCCTAATGGTGAACTCAATAAAAGCTGGCGCAGGTTTTCCGCAAAAACATTGATGGCTTCTTC
>Ga0209724_1003376_pt1 | contig 13076 bp, 16 predicted proteins | sample grotaG_FD_184143 | JGI IMG/M metagenome (GOLD analysis project Ga0209724, IMG submission 184143) | Glacier valley bacterial and archeal communities from Borup Fiord, Nunavut, Canada, to study Microbial Dark Matter (Phase II) -... | ecosystem: Environmental > Aquatic > Freshwater > Ice > Glacier ... | reverse complement strand
GACCGGCGGCATAGACCGGAGCACGCCTCTTTGCGTGCGCCGCAACTCCAGCGGCGGCGACCCGCTCTTGCGGCACAAGGCGCCGTTGGTTAGAAACTCGCTTCCAACTCGTTGACCATCCGCCCCACATAAGCCACCGCATCCCGGATCGGCTGCACCGACGACAGATCGATCCCCACCCGCCGCATCAATTCGAGCGGCGGCTGCGTTCCACCCGCCCGCAGCACGTCGAGCCACTGCGCCAGCACCGCATCCCCCTCCCGGTCCGACTTCTCCGCCAACGCCGTCGCCGCGACCAGCCCGACCGAATACGTGTACGGATACAGCCCGAGGTAGTAGTGCGGCTGGCGCATCCAGGTCATCGCCGCGCCGTCGTCGATCTCGACCGTGTCGCCCCAGAAGCCCTGCAGGATGGCGCGCTTGCGCTCGTTGAGGAGCGCCGCGGTGACCGGCTGGCCGCCTTCGGCGAGCCGGTAGACCTGGCGCTGCAGTTCGGCCTCGAGCAGGTGGGTGACGAAGTTGTGGTGGTAGGTGCCGAGCACCTGCGTCAGCACCCAGCGGCGCATGCGTGGGTCGGTGGAGCGGGCCAGGATATGGCGGGCCAGCAGCACCTCGTTCATGATCGACGGCGCCTCGACGAAGGGCATCGCCGGGTCGGTGTTGGCGCGGCGCTGGTGCTGCCCCGCCAGCATGAAGTGCCCGGCGTGGCCCAGCTCGTGGGCGAGCGTGAACGCGTCGCGCATCGAGTCGGCCCACGTCATGAGGATGAAGGAGTGCACGCCGTAGGGCGTGGCGCAGAACGCGCCCGACGCCTTGCCGGCGTTGCTGGCGCGGTCGATCCAGCGGCGCTGGAACGCGCTGCGCACCAGCGCTACGTACTCGGCGCCGAGGGGCGCGAGCGCTTCCTCGAGCAACGCGGCCGTGGCGTCGAAGGTCATCGGCGGCTCGTAGCCGGGGTCGAGCGGTGCCTTGATGTCGCAGTACAGCAGCTTGTCGAGCCGGAGCACGCGCTGGCGCAGCCGCGCGTAGCGCTGCATGTACGGCGCCAGCTCGGCCTGGATGACGTCGAGCACATTCGTGTAGAGCTCGAAAGGGACCTGGTGCTCGTGCAACAGGTAGCGCTCCGCGCTGGCGTGGCCGCGCGCCTTGGCGAGCACGATGTTCTTGGCGACCTCGGTGGCGAACGTGCCGCCCATCGTGTGCTGGTAGGGCGCGAGCCCGGCGCAGAACGACGCCCAGGCAGCGCGGCGCGCGCTGGTGTCGGGATCGGTCTCGTAGGTCGACTGGTAGAGGTTGAACGAATTCGGGTGCGAGTTGCCGGCAGCGTCGGTGAACGGCGCGAACGCCATGTCGCCCGTCTTCGCCCGGCCGTAGACCGTGTACGGCGCGTCGAGCACCTCGCCGAGGCTGGCCAGCACGCGCTCGGTCTCGGCGGAGAGCATGTGGGGCTTCAGGACCGCCAGCTTGTCGAGGGTCGGCCGATAGACGGCCAGCGCCGGCTCGTCGCGCAGCCAGGCGGCGAGGGTGCCCTCGGGCCGAGGCTGGCCAGCACGCGCTCGGTCTCGGCGGAGAGCATGTGGGGCTTCAGGACCGCCAGCTTGTCGAGGGTCGGCCGATAGACGGCCAGCGCCGGCTTGTCGCGCAGCCAGGCGGCGAGGGTGCCCTCGGGCAAGGCCAGGATCTCGGTGTCGACGAACGACGTGGCCGCGCGCACGCGCGCGCCGAGCGCGGCCGCGGTCGACAGGTCGGCCTGGTGGGCCGGGTTGCCGCCGTCTTCGGCCTCGCGCAGCCCGGCAAAGGTCCCGACGCGGTCGAGCCGGGCCAACAACTCGTCGCGCGCATCCAGGCACGCGAGCAGCACGGCCGGCCCTTCCGCGAGCCTGCCATCGTGCTGAACAACGCTCGGCACCGATCGCTCGACCGCGGCGAGCTCCGCCAGCCACGCGTCTCGCGTCGCGAACAGATCGGCGAGGTCCCAGGTGGTTTCGGGGGCGACTTCGGCGCGGGTGAGGGGTTTGTTCATGGTCGCGAGTCGAGGTTGGAGCGATACGTGTGGAGAGCCGGCTAAAGCACGAGCACGTAGCGTGCGGGGAGCGGAGCGTCGATTCTCCGCGAGCGTCGGGCGCAGGGGATGCTGATGGAGGCAGAAGGCCTTGCCGGCTCGCTCGGCCTACCGGCGGGCGACTGCGAATGCCGGTCTGACCGCTGACAGGCCTCGACCCGGCAGACGCAGGCCGTCATCGAGGTGCGAGTCACTGGAGGCGCGGCCGCCCCAGACGGATCGGCCCCCCGGGCGACATCGCGTCCACCTCGATGCCGCCGCGCGTGACCGACAAGCGCCCGGCGCGAGCAAGCCCCGCCGCCGCGGCGCGCACGGCCGGCATCAGTGCCCGCCACCGCGCGTCGCCGCCAGCCAGGAGGCGCGCCACTTCCGAAGGGCAGACGGTGGCACCATCGGCCCGCGCTGCCACCACCCGCTCGATGGCGGCGGCGATGTCCTCGGCGGGTTCGGTCATGTCGTGCCGGGCCAAGCGAGCCGCGTGCCCGGCCCCCACCATCGACCATGGATGTGCTTCCAACCGAATCTCCACTCGTCGTCACGCTGCGCATGGGCGACGCAGCTCGCGCGCGCTTCACGGCACTGCGCCGCGCGCATTTCCCGCCGCGCCGCAATTGGCTCGATGCTCACGTCACCTTGTTCCATGCGCTGCCCTGCGTTGCGATGGATGCGGTGCTGGCCGGCGCGCGCGAGGCCGCGCTGGCGAATCCGCCTTTTCTCATGCGGAGCGAGAGAGTGCTGTTCCTCGGGGCCGGTGTGGCCTTCGCGCTTGCCAGCGCCGAGGGCATCGCGCTGCGAGCGGCGCTCGCACAGCGCTGGGCGCCTTTGCTCGGCCGGCAAGACCAGGCGAAGCGCAACGTTCTGCATGTCACAGTGCAGAACAAGGTGGCGCCCACCGTGGCACGCGCCCTGTACGACGAGTTGCGAGCCGGCTTCGCATCGGAAGACGTGCCGGCGGTCGGGCTCGACATCTGGCACTACCTCGGCGGCCCGTGGCGGCCCGCCGCGTCTTTCGCGTTCGCCGGCAAGGGCGCCAAATGACGCGGGCGCTCCCACCGATGGTGTGGAGCGCCCGCGGGTCTGGCTACAGAACGAACTACATCAGTTGAGGCTCTGCCCCAGACCTAGAGTTGAAGACATATCACCCCCTTTCGTAGTGGCTGCGAGGACGACAGCGTATCCGTTTCGGGCCGGCTGCACGATCCACCGGCCAAAGGTGCTCGGAGCGATCAGTCGCGATGACCGCCGTGGCGCCCATGATCGTCGTCGCGATCGTGCCCGCGGCCACGGTGCTCCTCGCGCCACTCGTGCCGACGCCACTCCGCACGACGCCACGCCCGCTCACGCTCCCAGTCGAAGCGGCCGTCGTAGCCACCGAAGCGCGGCTGCCCGTACACCTCGCGCGGCGAGACGAAGACCGGTGGCCTCGCGTACACCGGCTCCGGCTGCACGTAGACGGGCCACGGCTGCACGTAGACCGGCTGCGACTGCACGTACACCGGCTGCGGCTGGACGTAGACCGACTGCGGCTGCACGTAGTAGCCGCGTGACGGTTGCACCCAGCCCGGGCCGCTTTGAAAGTCGACCGACACGTTGATCTCCGGGCGGCCGGCTTCCGCCACGGTCGCGGCGCCGAGCCCCGCGGTGGCGAGGGCGGCCGCGACGAGGAACTTGGGAGAGATTGAGAAGCGGTTCACGGCGGCTCCTGGAGTGGCTATGCAGCCATCTTGCGCGCCCCACCATGAACCGAACCTGAACGAATCGCAGACAGATTTCGATCAGGCGATCAGGCGATCAGGCCGATCGCAGCACGATCTCCACGCGCCCGCCGCCCATCTCCGAGCGCGTGAGCGCAAGCTCGCCGCCGTGGCTCGCCACCAGGTCGTTGACCACCGCCAGGCCCACGCCGTGGCCCGGCACGCGCTCGTCGCCGCGCACGTGCAGCTGCAGGATGGCGCGGGTGTCGCCGAAGCCGGGGCCATCGTCGTCGACGCGCAGGTGCAGGCGGTCGCCCTCGCGCCGCGCGCTCACGGCGACGCGCTGCCGCGCCCATTTGGCGGCGTTGTCCATCAGGTTGCCGAACAGCTCGAAGGCGTCGCCCTCGTCGATGCGCCAGGCGAGCGCCGGCGCGCAGTCGAGCGTGAAGGCGAGGCCCTTGTCGGCGTAGACCTTGGCGAGCGAATCGCGCACGCGCTCGAGCACGGGGAGCAGCGCCAGCGCCGGCACGAAGCGCGAGGCGCCGCTCGCGGCGGCGCGGCCGAGCTGGTGCTGGACGATGTCGTCCATGCGCCTGACCTGGGTGTCGACCGCGGCCGGCAGTTGCGCCGGCTCGGCGAGGGCAGTGCGCAGCACGGCCAGCGGCGTCTTCAGGCTGTGCGCCAGGAAGCTCAGCGCCTCGCGATAGCGCGCCTGGCGCAGCCGCTCCTGAGCGATGAGGGTGTTGAGGTTGTCGGTGAGCGCCGCCACCTCCACCGGGTAGCGCCCCTCGACCGTTGCCTGCTCGCCGTGCTCGATGGCGCGGATCTCGCGCGTGGCCTCGCGCAGCGGCGCCAGACCCCAGCGCAGCAGCGCCGTCTGCGACACGAGCAGCAGCAGCGCCGCGCCGCCGAGCCACGCCCACGACGTGCGTTCGAAGACGGCGATTTCGCGGTCGAACTCGGCCTTGTCTTCGACGACCGAAAGCACCAGCGGCACCGCGCCCGCGCTGCCCGCCCACGACACGCCGGTGCCGACGGCGAGGTAGTCGCGCCCTGCGGCGCGCGCGACCTCGAAGCGCCACTGCCCGGTGCTCACGTCGGGCAGCAGCGGCGCCTCGACGCCCACCGTCGAAGGCGAGCGCCAGGTCTGCTTGCGTGCGACGTTGACGATGCTCGCGTAGAGGCCCGAGCCGGGCAGCGAAAGGCGCGGCTCGGGAAATGAAGGCGGCATGACGAGGGTGCCCGCGGCATCGACCTCGGCGGCCGCGAGCAGCAGGTAGACGGTGCCCTGCAGCCGCGCGTATCGCGCCGCGCGGACGCTCTCTTCGTGGGCGCGCTGCACGGCCCAGCCAGCGCCGGCGAGGAACACGATCAGCATCGCCGCCGCGCCGAGCATCAGGCGCGAGCGCAGCGAACCCTGCCACCTCATCCGAGCGTGAACCGGTAGCCGCGGCCGCGCAGCGTCTCGATCGGCGCGAGCGTGCCGTCGGGGTCGAGTTTCCTGCGCAGGCGCCCTAACAGCACCTCGAGCACGTTGCTGTCGCGGTCTTCGTCGTGCGGGTAGAGATAGTCGGCGAGCTCCTGCTTGCTGACGACGCGGGCGCGCTCGCGCACCAGGAACTCGAGCAGCCGGTATTCGAAGGCGGTGAGTTCGACGACCGTGCCGTTCCGCTTCGCCGACTGCGCCGAAAAGTCGATGGCCAGCGGCCCGAGCACGAGCACGTCGGACGCGGCCTTGAGCGAGCGGCGCAGCAGTGCCTTCACGCGCGCGGCCAGCTCGGGGTACTCGAACGGCTTGACGAGATAGTCATCGGCACCGGCCTCGAGGCCGACGACCTTGTCTTGCCAGCTGCCGCGCGCAGTGAGGATCAGGATCGGCAGCGTGCGGCCTTCGCCGCGCAGCCGCTTCACCACGTCGATGCCGCTGAGCTTGGGCAGGCCGAGGTCGACGATGACGAGATCGACCGGGAACTCCTGCGCCTGGAACAGGCCGTCTTCGCCATCGGCGGCGTGGTCGACACGGTAGCCGTCGGCTTCGAGTTGCCGCGCCAGGCCGAGCCGCAGGGCGGCGTCGTCCTCGATCAGCAGGACGCGCATGGGCGACGACGTCGGATCGGTCTCAGCCCACGACGCGGCCGCTGGCAGCGTCGACGACGACCACGCGCACCTCGCCCTTGGCGCTGAGGATCTTCACGCGCCACACCGGCCCGGCGCGCTCCACCGCGAGCACGCGGCCGGCGGCGACGCGCTGCGCCACGGCGGCGGCTTCGTCGCGGCCCACGTCGGCCCACGCCGGCAGGGCCGAGGCGAACAGCAGCGCGCAGAGGAACGTGCGAAGGGCATTGCGCACAGACGGCCTGGCGAACGTGTTCATGCGTTCATCGTCCCACAGGTTCCACCGACACGCGAACCGGCACGTAGGCGCCCGGCTGGTCCTGCATCAGCGTCGAGAAGCGCTGGTTGCGGTACTCGTAGTCGACGCGCCAGCCGACGACGCGCGACTGCACGTCGCTCACCGTGCGGCACGAGGTCACCTCGCGCGAGACGGGTTCGTCTCGCGAGTCCCAGCGGCCGCGGTTGCCGATGTTGTCGCCGGTGAGCGCACCCAGGACGGCGCCGACCGCGGTGGCGGCTTCGCGACCATGGCCACCACCGACGCGGTTGCCGAGCAGCCCGCCGGCCAGCCCGCCGATGACGGCGCCGCCGTAGTTGCGGCCGGCGGCGGGCCGCGCCTCGGAGACCCAGTCGCTCCTGCACTCCTGGCGCGGAACGTTCACGTTCTCGTACTGCGGCTCGGCGCCGAGCACGCGTGCGTTGTCGGTGTAGGTGTGCGCTTGCGCGCCGAAGGCGGCGGCAGTGGCGGTGGCGAGAAGGGCGAAGAGGGCGGTGCGATTCATGGTGCGGAGCTCCACGGGGGGTTGCGATGGAGGCATCTTGCAGGCGGATGGGTGAACGGAAACTGAACGGATCGCTGAACCTGTTCAGGCGGATCGCGACGTTGTTTCGATGAACATCGACCTGCGTGCCACCCCCCGGCTGGCGCTTCGACGACGTCGAGGTCCGCGCCGACGAACGCCGTGTGCTGCGCGGCGGCATCGCACAGCCGCTCGGGTTGCGTGCCTTCGATCTTTTGCGGTTGCTGATCGAGCGGCGTGGCCAGGCTGTCACCAAAGACGAGCTGATGCTTTGGGTGTGGCCGGGCCTGGTGGTCGAGGAAAACAACCTGACGGTGCAGATCTCGGCCTTGCGCAAGGCGATCGGTGCGAAGGCGATACGCACGGTGCCCGGGCGCGGTTACCAGCTCGCGGTGGATGCGGTCGCGATCGGTCCGATGGAGCCGTCGGCGGTGGGAGAGCTGGCCGGCAACCTGCCGGCGCAGGCCACGTGCGCGCTCGGCCGCAACGAGGAACTGGCGTCTGTGCTCTCGCTGCTTGCCGATGCCCGCATGGTCACGCTCACGGGCGTGGGCGGCATCGGCAAGACGCGGCTCGGCCCGCAGGCGGCGTCTGCCTTCGGCTCGACGGCATTCCGCTCGCCATCGAGCTGGCCGCAGCCCGCGTTCGTGCGATGAGCCCGGCGCAGGTTCGCGACCGGCTCGACCAGCGCCTCCAGCCGCTCGCCGGCGGCACGCGCGGTGCGCAGGCTCGGCACCAGACCCTGCGCCACGCCGTGAAGTGGTCGTACGACCTGTTGCCCGAAGCGGACCGCCATCAACTAACGGATCTTGATCATCAGCTTCGGCCGCCATACCGCGAGCACCACATTGGCAACACTCAGCGCCAGCAGCAGCATCAGCGTGTTTCGTTCCGAGTGCAGCAGCGAAGCGAGCAGGCCGGGGTCGGTGACCGCAGCCGCTGCGAGCTCGGCCTGCCGGCTGCTCGCGCCGACGGTGAAGAGCGTGGCCTCGAACACGCCGATGCCGAGCAATGCCTTGACCCATGCCCACCCGGCGTCGTGGTAGCCGCGCGTGGCGGCGATCGCCAGCAGGCCCGTCACGAGCACCAGCGCGAGCGAAGGCAGCAGCAAGTAGCGGGCGATGGCCGCGATCGCCTGGCGTGCGGAAGCGAACTCCGCCGGCGCCGCGATGTTGGCCGTGATGCCGATGACGAGACATGCCGCCAGCCCGCCGCCGACGCAGAGGGCGGCGAGTTCGTGCAGCGCCTTCAGGGTGCGCCGCCACCAGGCGCGGCCGGTCATGCGGGTTGCATCGGCGCGGCCGGCCGGAAGTGGAAGGGCTTCATCGGGGGGTCAGACAGCGCGCGAAGCAGGAGACGTGCCGCAAATGCTACGCGCGCGATCGTCCGGCCGAGAAGGGCTGGTTGTCCGACCCGGACGGCGTGGCCACCAGCGAAGATGTAAGTCTTAATCCATCTCCCATGAGCACCCGATGACCGACCCCCGCAACATCGCCCACGACAAAAAAGTCCAGCAGGAGAAAAAGCACCGCCACGAAGAGGTGGCTCCCGGCGCAGACGCGACGCCGCAGCCCGGAAAGAAGACCCACATGGAGCATCACGCGTCCGACGTCGCCAAGGTGCCCGACGAGGCTGCCGCCGAAGAATCGCCGAAGACGTAGATGCTGCGCCGGCGCGTGCACGCTGCATGACGGCACCGCGCCGACGCAAGGTTCGCGCGCGCTGCCGCTAGCCTTCTAGAATTTGCGGTCCAGCCTCACGCTTCAGGATCCGCCATGCCTCTCGTCTCCATGCGCCAGCTGCTCGACCACGCCGCCGAAAACGGCTACGGCATTCCGGCCTTCAACGTCAATAACCTCGAGCAGGTGCAGGCCGTGATGACGGCCGCCAGCGAGGTCGGCGCGCCGGTCATTCTGCAGGCCAGCGCCGGTGCCCGCAAATATGCCGGCGAGCCGTTCATCAAGCACCTGATCGAGGCCGCGATCGAGAGCTGGCCGAAGGTTCCGCTGGTGATGCACCAGGACCACGGCCAGAGCCCCGACGTGTGCCGCTCCGCCATCGACCTCGGCTTCTCGTCGGTGATGATGGACGGATCGCTCGAGGCCGACGGCAAGTCGATCGCGAGCTACGACTACAACGTCGAGGTCACGCGCAAGGTCGTCGAGATGGCGCATGCGCGCGGCGTCACCGTCGAAGGCGAGCTCGGCTGCCTCGGCTCGCTCGAGACGATGAAGGGCGACAAGGAAGACGGCCACGGCACCGATTCCACGATGACGCGTGAGCAACTTCTCACCGACCCCGAGCAGGCAGCCGATTTCGTCAAGCGCACGCAGCTCGACGCGCTGGCGATCGCGATCGGCACCAGCCACGGCGCCTACAAGTTCACCCGCAAGCCCACCGGCGACATCCTCGCCATCGACCGCATCAAGGCGATTCACCAGCGCATCCCGAACACGCACTTGGTGATGCACGGCTCGTCGAGCGTTCCGCAGGATCTTCTCGCGGTGATCCGCGAGTTCGGCGGTCAGATGAAGGAGACCTACGGCGTGCCGGTCGAAGAGATCCAGGAAGCCATCAAGCACGGCGTGCGCAAGATCAACATCGACACCGATATCCGCCTCGCGATGACGGCCGCGATACGCAAGTACCTTTCGCAGAACCCCGACAAATTCGATCCGCGTGACTATCTGAAGCCCGCGCGTGAAGCGGCCAAATCGATCTGCCGCCAGCGCTATGTCGAGTTTGGCTGCGAGGGGCAGGCCGGCAAGATCTCGGCACAGTCGCTCGCGCATATTGCCAAGCGCTACGCCGAAGGCAGCCTCGCGCAGATGGTGGCGTGACGCCACCGGCCGCCGTGCTCCAGCCCATCGACGAGGCGGCCGCTCTCTACGAAAGCCGGCTGCATTCGCTGCCGCTGCTGGCGCGCGGCAAGGTGCGCGAGAACTACGCCGTGGGCAGCGACCGCTTGCTGATGGTCGCGAGCGACCGCATCAGCGCGTTCGACGTGATCATGGGTGAGCCGATCCCCGGCAAGGGCGTGCTGCTCACGCAGATGGCTTTGTTCTGGTTCGCGAGGCTCGGCCACATCGTGCCGAATCACCTCACTGGCGAAGACCCGGAGAGCGTGGTGGCCGCCGGCGAGAGGGCGCAAGTCCGCGGCCGCTCCATGCTGGTCAAGAAGCTGAAGCCGATTCCGGTGGAGGCCGTGGTGCGCGGCTATCTGGCGGGCAGTGGCTGGAAGGAATACGAGGCGAGCGGCACGGTGTGCGGCGTGATGCTGCCGCCTGCGTTGAAGAACGCGTCGAAGCTGCCCGCACCGATCTTCACGCCCGCCACCAAGGCCGAGATGGGCGACCACGACGAAAACATCGACTTCTCGCGCATGAGCGACATGATCGGCAACGAGCTCGCCGTGAAGGTGCGCGACGCGTCGATTCGCCTCTACACCGAGGCCGCCGCGTACGCGTTCGGCCGCGGTATCGTCATCGCCGACACCAAATTCGAGTTCGGCCTCGACGAGCACGGCACGCTCACCCTGATGGACGAAGTGCTCACGCCCGACTCGTCACGCTACTGGCCGCTCGAGACCTATCGCGAAGGCGCCAACCCGCCGAGCTACGACAAGCAGTTCCTGCGCGACTGGCTGGAGCAGGTGTCGGTCGATGGCGCCCCCTGGGGCAAGCGCGCGCCTGCGCCGCCACTTCCAGTGGACGTTCAGGAGCAGACGGCCCTGCGCTATCGCGAGGCGTTCGCGTGCCTGCGCCGGTAGCACCACGCGCGTCGCGGCTGCTGCTCGATCTCGCCGCTGCGGTCGAGGCCACCCGCGACGTTCACGAAGCCGATTGCCTGCGCGCCGATCTCGCTGCGCAGCTGGTGCGCAGCGGTCACGATGCCGAAGGCGAAGCGATGCTCGCCGAGCTGCGCGCTCGCTACCGCGCGACACCGCACGAACGCGTCACGCCGTGGCTGAATTTTGCCGAGTCGACGGTTGACCTGCAAAACGGCCGGGGCGAAGAGGCGCTGATCAAGATGCGGCGCGCGCATGCCCTCAGTCAAGCGATCGGTCTACCGCTCACTGCCCTCGCGGCCGCGTCGCTGGCGAGCATGTACTGGAATTTGCAAGACGCGGACAAGGCGGTCGGCTATGCGAGCGAAGCGCTTCGGGTCGCGGTTGAGAACGATCATCGGGCCAGGTGTCGCGCGAGCGCGGTGGTTGCAGAAATCATAGGAATGTCTCGAAGAGAAGCCGATGCAGGCCGTTGGTTCGTGCGAGCGCGCATGCACGCTAGTCTGTTGGGAGATCACACTGCTCTCAGCGTGATCGGCTTCAACGCTGCCCAGACGAGATTGGTCGTCGAAAGACAACTCGCTTTGCGCAACGCGAACACTTCCGCCTCGACGGCTATCGGAAAAATTCAAGCGTCTCGCAACTACGACGAGTTGTTCTCTATCTCGGCCAGCGATTTCACAAAGCTGCAAACTGCTCAACTTTTCGCTCTGGTGGGCAAAGATTCAGAAGCAATCGAACTGTTCGAGCAACTCCTAGCGGCGGCCAAGTTGAGTTCGGCACTGCGCCAGCGCCCGAGTTGGCTGTCGGAGCTTGCCTGGTGCTATGCGCGCTGTTCATTGCTGGATATGGCTCTCGCGACGGCCGACCTTGCCCGCCACTTTTCCTTGGCGAGTCTGCAGCTCGACGACAGGGCCGCGACTCATAGTCGATTGGGACATGTGTACGAAATGCTCGGTGATCACGAGAAATCGCGGCTCCATTTCGAGGCGGCGGCGCCGCTGTGGTCGCAATACGAGGCCTTTCAAGACCGCTGCGGACACTTGGTCGATACCCTGGTGCCGCCTCTGGAATCTTGAAGGGCGCCGCGGCCTCAAAACAAGATCATGCTCAGCTTGCGCCGGTAACCGTCGACCACCGATCGTTCTGGCGTTGTCCCTGCCGCAGTGGCGATGATTTTTGGTTCGGCGGCAACGCTGCTGTTGGCGTTTCGGGGCCCATCGGCGCCATGTGGCTGGAGCAACTGCAAGGCGGCTACATAGAGCTTGCGAGCGGAATCGTCCCGCCAGGTCTTGTCTCGCATCAGGATTTCCAGCAGCTCATCCATCGCTGCGGCGAAGTCGCCTCGGGCGAGGTGAATCTGCGCAAGCTCGAAGCGCGACCCGAAATCGCGCTTGTCGGTGGCCAGAGCTGCAGCGAGGTCGTCGGCAGATCGCGCACTGACGGCGACTTCGATTGCCGCGAGCCAGTGGCCGATGGCGACGAGGCGTGCATCGAGCAGCGGCTGGCGGGCAACCGGCGCATACACGGACACGGCTTCATCGGTCCGACCGCTGTCCAGCAGCGCACGCAGATATTCGTAACGCGCGGTGTCGTTGGCCGGGTCGGCCGACACCGCGGCTTGGAGCTTGTCGAGTGCGGAAACCACGTCGCCGCCGGCGAGTAGCGCTTCGGCCTCGTGCGTGTTCTCGAGCGCGGCCGCTTCGCCGGCGCTCGGCACATGCTTGTCGAGGAACTTGCGCACCTCGGCTTCCGGCAGCGCGCCGACGAAGCCGTCGACCGGCTGCCCGCCGCTGAACAGCACGCAGAAAGGGATGCTGCGAACGCCGAACATCTGCGAAAGCTGCTGCGCGATCTCGGGCTCGAGGTCGGCGTTGAGCTTGGTCAGCTTGAAGCGGCCTGCGTAGTCGGTCTCGAGCTTTTCGAGGATGGGACCGAGCGTCTTGCACGGCCCGCACCAAGGCGCCCAGAGGTCGAGCAGTACGGGTTGCGCGAGCGAGGCGTTGACGAGCTCGGCCTCGAAGTTCTGTTGGGTGATGTCCTGCATGTGAAGGGATCCGTGGGCGCGATGAGGAAGGGGCGTAAGGGTGGAGCCGTGCCGCCTACAATTCGGGGCTGTTTCCCGCAACCGGAGCGAACCCTTTGATCAGCAGCGCCACCGCGGTCGTCGGCGTGGTCATGGGCTCCAGCAGCGACTGGGAAACGCTCCGCGCAGCCACCGAGATTCTCGTCGAGTTCGGCATCCCTCATGAAACGCGCGTGGTCTCGGCGCACCGGATGCCCGATGCCATGTTCGCTTATGCCGAAGGTGCAGCCGCTCGTGGGTTCAAGGCGATCATCGCCGGCGCCGGCGGCGCAGCGCACTTGCCCGGCATGCTCGCCGCGAAGACCACCGTGCCGGTGCTCGGGGTGCCGGTCGCGAGCAGGCAACTGCAGGGCATCGATTCGCTCTATTCGATCGTGCAGATGCCGCGCGGCGTGCCCGTCGCCACCTTTGCCATCGGCAGCGCGGGCGCGTGCAACGCCGCCCTGTTTGCCGTGGCCATGCTGGCGACCAGCGACCCTGAACTGCGTGCCCGGCTCGATGCGTATCGCGCGCGCCAGACCGCTGCGGCCGA
>Ga0209724_1003375_pt1 | contig 13076 bp, 9 predicted proteins | sample grotaG_FD_184143 | JGI IMG/M metagenome (GOLD analysis project Ga0209724, IMG submission 184143) | Glacier valley bacterial and archeal communities from Borup Fiord, Nunavut, Canada, to study Microbial Dark Matter (Phase II) -... | ecosystem: Environmental > Aquatic > Freshwater > Ice > Glacier ... | reverse complement strand
CGCAGCACCTCGCGGCCCTCCTCCAGGCGGCCGTGCAGCAGCAGCCAGCGCGGGCTTTCGGGCACCCGGAACAGGAACAGCAGAAACGCCACCGCCGGCACGGCCTGCACGCCCAGCATCAGCCGCACGAATGCTCGCCCACGTTGGCCAACAAGTAGTTGGAGAGGTAGGCGACCAGGATGCCGAAGACGATGTTGAACTGGAACAAGCCCACCAGCTTGCCCCGGGAACGGGGCGGCGAAATCTCGGAGATGTAGAGCGGGGCCGTGACGGAAGACGCGCCCACCCCCAGCCCGCCCAGAAAGCGAAACAGCATGAACGGCACCCACGCCGGGGCCAGCGCCGCCCCCACCGCCGACACCAGGTAGAGCACCGCAATCCAGCGCAGCGTTTGCCGCCGCCCCAGCTTATCCGACGGGATGCCGCCGAACATGGCGCCCAGCACCGTGCCGATGAGGGCGATGGAAATGGTGAACCCGTGCTCCACCGCGTTCAATTTCCAGAGCTGCTGAATGGCTTTCTCGGCCCCCGAAATCACGGCCGTGTCGAACCCGAACAGGAACCCCCCGAGGGCCGTAACAATGGACCAGAAAAGAACTTTGCGCTGAATCATGGGAAGCGTTGACAAAACGGTTCCCAAAAGTCATCTGCTTTTCCGGCAAAGCCTTGCTGCTTTCTTTCAAAAGCATTCAAAATTCCAACAATGCCGGTATTTTTTAAGTAACCTTATGGTAATAAATTGATTACGCTTTATTCGCGTTAAGGTGACGGTTGGAATGTCATCACAAATCCTACACGACTTGCATAATTTCATCAGTGTTGGCTGGGGGCGTGCAGGGCTTTGTACTCGGAAGGCGATACTTGGTACTTGCCTTTGAAGAGCGTGGCGAAGTAAGATGGCGAGGAAAAGCCCGTTTGGTACGCCACCTGGGCAATGGCGCTGCCTTCGTGCAGCAGCAGTTGCCGGGCCTTGGTCAGGCGCAGGCTGTGGATGTAGTCGGTGACGCCGGTGCCCAGCAGGGCCTTCACTTTGCGGTAGAGCTGCATCTGCGACACGCCCAGGCTGCGGGCAATGTCGTCGACGCTCAGGGCGGGCCGGTCGAGGTTGGCCTCGATGATGGCGGTGAGGTCGGCCAGGAACTTCTGGTCGACGCGCTGCGGCGCCACGGTGGCCGTGTCCACGCTCAGCTCGCGCCGGAAATGCTCGCGCTGCTGGTCGCGGTTGCGCAGCAGCGTGCGCAAGCTCTCGAGCAGAAAAGTGGGGTTGAAGGGCTTGGTCAGGTAGAGGTCGGCGCCGGCCTGCACGCCGGCAATCTGGTGCTCGGGTGCGTCGCGCGCCGTGAGCAGCACCAGCGGAATGTGCGAGGTGCGCCAGTCGCCCTTGAGGGCCACGGCCACGTCGAGGCCGCTGAGTTCGGGCAGGTTCACGTCGCACACGATGACGTCGGGAATGGCCTCGCCGGCCAGGCGGAGGCCGGCGGCGCCGTCGGCGGCCGTGCTCACCTGGAAGTGGGGCTGTAGCTTCTGCACCAAGAAGTTGCGCACCTCTTCGTTGTCCTCAATCACCAGCACCGTGGCGTCGGTGCGGGCCGGCGCGGCTCCGTCGGGCAGCTCGGCCAGCTCCTCGTCCAGCAGGCCCGCCGCGGCGGGCGTGTGCACTTGGCCCGGCCCGGCTTCCAGAAAGGTGTCCGGCTTGGCCAGCGGCAAGGTCACTTCGAACGTGCTGCCCTGGCCCGGCTGGCTCCGAAACGACAGCGCCCCCTCGTGCAACCGGGTCAGGCCGTCGGCCAGCGCCAGGCCCAGCCCGGAGCCGTCGGCCGAGGGCTGGCTGCCCTGGTAAAACCAGCCCAAAATGTGCGGTTGGTCGGCTTCGGCAATGCCGCGCCCGTTGTCCTCCACGCTCACCCGCACGGCGTTGGTGGCCGGCACGCGCTGAATGCTCACCTTCACCTGGCCGCCCTCGGCCGTGTACTTGAAGGCGTTGGAGAGCAGGTTGAAAAACACTTTGTCCAGAATGTCGCCGTCAAACCACAGGTTGATGACCGGCTCGGCCGGCAAAAACCGGAACGTGACGCCCCGCCGGTGGGCCGTTTTTTCGAACACGTCCATGATTTCGCGCACGAAATCCACCAGGTTGCCTTGGGTGGCGCGCACGGCCATTTTGCCCACGTCAATTTTGCGGAAATCCAGCAGCTGGTTCACCAACTGCAGCAGGCGCTGGGCGTTGCGGCGCACCAGTTTGAGGTCGTGGCGCTGGGTGGGCGTCAGGTCCGAGGGGCTGGTGAGCAGGTCCTCCACCGGCCCCAGGATGAGCGTCAGGGGCGTGCGCAGCTCGTGCGAGAAGTTGGTGAAAAAGCGCAGCTTGGCTTCCGACGAGCGGCGGGCGTCCTCGGCCAGTTGCTCAATTTGGTTGCGCTGCGCCCTGATTTCTGCGTTTTGTTCTTCCAGCATCCGCCGGATGCGCCGGTTGGTGCGCGAAGAGCGCAACGCCATGCCGCCCAGCACCAGGGCTCCCAACAAGCTGGCCAGCAGCAGGTACACCGCCATTTTCTGGCTGGCGTACCGCCGCATTTGCTCCTGCAGGCGCTGCTGCTGCTGCCGAATGTCCTGCCGCTGGGTGGTGAGCTGCTCGGTTTGCGTGCGCATGGTGCCCACGTTGGTCGAATCAATCACCATGGTGCTCAGTACGTTGTCTTTTTCAAAAGGCTCGTGGCGCAGGATGCGCAGCGCCGTGCGGATGGCCTCTTCGCCCCCGGTGGGGTACAGCAGCGTGGCTTTCAAGGCCCCGTCTTCCACCAGTTGCAACCCGTTGCCGGGCCCCGACAGGCCGTCGACGCCGATGATGCGAATCCGGTTTTCCAGGCCCAACTGCCGGGCCACTTGGTAGGCGGCCCGGCCCATGGGGTCGTTGTGGGCAAAAATCAAGTCGGTGTCGGGGTGGGCCCGCAGCACGGCCGGCAGGCGCTGGTACACCGAAGCCGGCTGCCAGTTGCCCTGCACTTGCGCCGTGAGATGCAGTTCGGGGTGGGCGGCCAAGGCCTGCCGGAACCCGAGGTCCCGGTCCGTGGCCGGCGACGAACCGGGCATGCCCAGAATTTCCAGCACGTTGCCGCGCTGGTGCAGCAGCTGCGCGGCGTAATGGCCCGCCGTGCGGCCTACTTCCTGGTTGTTGCCGCCCACGTAGGCCGTGTAGAGGCGCGAGGTGGTGCGCCGGTCGATGATGACCACCGGGATGCCTTGGTTATAAGCCGCCTCGGCCAGGGCCGTGAGGGGCCCCGACTGGTTGGGCGAGATGAGCAACAAATCGACCCGGTCGCGAATAAACTCCTGCACCTGGCGCCGCTGCAAGTCGCTGTTATTTTGGGCGTCCAGCATCCGAAACTGCACGTTTGGGTGGATGCTTAACTCCTTCTCCATCCCGGCCAGCATGGCCCGGCGCCAGGCATCGTTGGTGGTGCATTGCGCAAACCCAATCCGGTACACCGGCTCCTGCGCGGCCGGGGCGCAGCCGGCCAGCGTTGCCAGCCAGCAAAAAACCAGCAGCCGGCACCACGAGTTGTTTATTGGAAGAGCAGTCAACGAAGGGAGGTTGTGAACGGGGAAGATAAATTAAGCCGAGCGCTGTTCCGCGGACGGGCGCGCCGCAGCGCTCACAGCCCAACCAATTTACATAGCCGGCAGTTGGGGAGCCGGCAATGTGAAAACGAACGCGCCGCTCGCTGCGTGGCCCGGAACGGATGAGCAAGTGCCGCCCGTTCCGGATTGCAAGTTGTTCATTTCTGGGCACAAATAGCAATGAAGCGCCGCGCGAGCGGCCCGGGTCAGGCTAGCTGGGCACTTCTTTTGCCGGCGGCATCATTCGGAAGTGTTTGGTTTGGCCGTAACCTGTCGGGAAACAGTTCCTCCCTGCGCGCTCCGTGCCAACCGGGGCCGACTGCTCGGCTACCTCGCCTCAACCGCGTCGAAACACACCTCCAACCAAAGGCCCGACGGCGGCCGTTAATGACGGGAATGGGCACTTGCGGTTCAACCTACGTGGACTCTTTCCGCCACCCGGGCGTGAGAGCGGCTGCATACACCGACTTCAGCAAGCCCGGCCCGGGGGCGCTGTGCATCCGAAAGGCCGCATCCAACGCCACCTGTGATATTTCGTTTTTACTCATGCAGCCAAACTCAGCGAAACTTAAATTTTAAACTTCGCGAGACTTTGCGCTCAGGGCTTAGCCGAATCCACCACAATCCGCCCCTCCCGGTTCACCAGTTCCCACGCCGTGTAAAAGACCAGCTGCGCCCGCTCCGCCAGCTTCTCAAACTCGATTTTCTCCACGTCGTCGGTGGCTTTGTGGTAATCGGCGTGCTCGCCAGTGGTGTAAAATATCACCGGGATTTTGCGGCGCGCGAAGTTGTAGTGGTCCGAGCGGTAGTAAATGTGCTCCGGCTCGTTTGGGATATTGAAGCGGTAGTCCAGCTCCAGGTGCGTGTAGGCCCGGTTGGCGGCTTCGTTGATGGCGTGCAGCTCCGACGACAATTTATCCGAGCCCACGATGCACACGTAGTGCTTCTTGGCGCCGTGCCGGCGGTCGGTGCGCCCCACCATGTCGATGTTCAAATCGGCGATGGTGCTGGCCAGGGGCACCACCGGGTGCGCCGTGTAGTACTCCGAGCCGAACAGCCCTTCCTCCTCCCCGGTCATCAGCGCAAACAGGATGCTGCGGCGCGGGCCGTGGCCTCCTTTTTTAGCCTGGGCAAAGGCCTGCGCCAGGGCCAGCACCGCCACCGTGCCCGAGCCGTCGTCGTCGGCGCCGTTATAAATTGTGTCGTGCTTTACCCCCAGGTGGTCGTAGTGGGCCGATATCACCAGCACCTCGTCCTTCTTGTCCGTGCCTTCGAGGTAGCCCAGTACGTTTTCGGTGCGCAGCGGCTCCTGCGGCTGGGGCAGGAAAATGGTGGCCGCGGGTGGCTGGAACGCGGCCGGCACCGGGCCGCCCGCCCGGCCCAGCGCCCGCACGTACTCAACCAGCCCCGGCAGGGTGGCGCCGGCCAGCGCCAGCCCCGCCTCCTGCGACATCAGGTACACCCCAACGCCGGGCGGCAACTCCTCCCGCACCGTGTCAACGACCTCCGGGCCGGGGTCGGGCAGCGCAAAAGCCGGTTCGCGCAGGGGAGCGGCAAAGCGTGCGGCTTCCTTCCGAAACGCTGCCGAGGGCGCAAACGTGACCAAAAAGAGGCTGCGCGCGCCCCGCGCCTTGGCCAGCGCCGCCTTGCGCAGGCCCGAGTCCCAGTAGTCGGCCGGGCGGCCCCGGGGGCGTAGCAGCGGGCGGCCGCGCTCGTCCTGCGGCGCGCCCATGAGGGCCACCACGTCGCGCCCCCGCACGTCCAGCCCGGCGTAGTCCGAGTACGCGCCCTGCTCCACCCCAAAGCCCACAAAGAGGGGCTGCGTGGCCGTTTCGGTGCGGAAGGGCGAAGGCAAGGGCCCGTAGCTAAAAAAGTCCTTCAGCCATTCGTAGCGCCGGCCGTTCACCTGCAGGTAGCCGCCGGTGGCTGCGGTACCGCGCAGCAGCGAAAAGGGTTGCAGGTAAGGGCTGTCGCCCCCCACCACGGGCCCTTGCAGCCCAATGCTTTCGAACACGCCCGCCAAATACGCCGCCGCCAGCTTCTGCCCCGGCTGCCCGGTCTCACGCCCCTGAAACCGGTCCGACGCCACCACCGCCAGGTGCTCCCGCAACTCGGCGGGCCGGATGGTGGCGGCGTAAGGGCGGGGCCCGTTGGGAGCCGCTGCTCCCGCAGGAGCAAACGCTGCCTCCCGAGCCGTGCTTTTTGCAGCGGCGGGGGAGTGCTGGGCCGGAGCCGGCAGCGCATTGGCCAGGGCCAGCAGCGTGCCCAGCGCAAGGTGCTTCATTGGGGTAGACGGTGCATTGAAAAAATAAGAACAGCCCGCTCATCCGGCTTGGCAAACGCCGGATGAGCGGGCCGCTCCCTTTACGCGGGTGGATACGCAAATGGCGGCGTCTACGGTTTGTTCGAGTCCACCGCAATGCGGCCGTCGCGGTTGGCCAGGGCCCAGGCGGTGTGGAACACGAGGCGGGCGCGTTTCTCCATCTTGTCGAACTGAATTTTACCGATTTCGTCGCTTTCCTTGTGGTAATCGGCGTGCACCCCGTTGAAGAAAAAGGCCACCGGCACCTTGTTTACCGCGAAGTTGTAGTGGTCGGAGCGGTAATAGAAGCGGTTGGGGTCGGCGGGGTCGTCGTAGCGGTAGTCGAGGTCGAGCTGGGTGTACTGCTTGTTCTGGGCCTCGTTAATCACCTTCAGCTCCGAGGCCAGCTTGTCGGAGCCGATGACGTACACGTAGTCGGCCTTGCCCTCGTGCTCGGGGTCGGTGCGGCCTATCATGTCCACGTTGAGGTCGGCCTCGGTGCTGGCCAGCGGGAAGATGGGGTGCTTGGCGTAGTACTCGGAGCCAAACAAGCCCTTTTCCTCGCCGGTCACACTCAAAAACAGCAGGCTGCGGCGGGGGCCGTGGCCCTCTTTCCGGGCGCGGGCAAAGGCCTCGGCCATCGTGATGAGGGCCGTGGTGCCCGAGCCGTCGTCGTCGGCCCCGTTGAACACCTGCCCGTCGTGGGTGCCCAGGTGGTCGTGGTGGGCCGAAATCACGATGACGTCCGCCTTCAAATCGCTGCCCTCGATGAAGCCCAGTACGTTCTCGGTGTCGAGCGGCTTGCGCACGCGGGGCGCCTTAACCTGCAGGGGCGCCACCGAGAACCGCGATGCCACCGGCTGCTTGGTGGCGGTGGTTTTGGCCAGGTACGCCTGCATGGCGGCGTCGGTGGTGCCCAGCACGGCCAGGCCCACGGCCGGCGAAACGAAGAACGCCGGCACCCGGCTGGGCCGCTCGCCCACCATCACGGTGCTGGGCCGGGCAATGGTGGGCGCGAGGCGGGCGGCCAGCTTCTCGAAGTTACTGGTGGGGTTGAAGCTCACGAAAAACACCGTGCGGGCACCCTTTTGGGCCGCCAGCTGGGCCTTGGCGCGGTAGTCGAGTCCCCACTTGGTGGGCGAGCCGTCGGCGCTGAGCACGGCCATGCCGTCGGTCCCGGCGGGCTCGCCCAGGGCAATGAGCAGGTCCTTGCCCTTCACGTCGAGGCCGGCGTAGTCGGAGTAGCCGGGCTGCTCGATGCCGTAGCCCACGAACACGGGCGTCACGGTGGTTTCGTCGGCGAAGGGCGAGTCGCCCAGGCCGTAGAAATCCACCAGCCACTTGTAGCCGGTGCCGCCCACTTTCAGGGTGGCGCCGTCGGCCCAGGTCACCTGCTCCACGTTGAAGTGCTGCTGGTAGGGGTCGGCGGGGGTGGGCACCGGGCCTTTGAGGCCGGCATTTTTAAACTGCATGGCCACGTAGGCGGCGGCCATGTGCTGGCCCTTCATGCCCGTTTCGCGGCCCTCGTACTCGTCCGAAGCCAGCACGGCCAGGTGCGTGCGCAGGCGCTCGGCGGTCACCAGGTTGGCGTACTTGGCGCTCCAGTCGGTCGGGGCGGGCTTGGCAGCGGCCGGGCTGCTCTTCTTGGTTTTGGTTTTCACCTTGCCCTGCGCGTGGGCCGGGGCGGCGCCGGCCAGGGCCAGCAGGGCAATGAGGAGAAACTTGGTGGTCATCGGTATCGAGAAGATGGGATGGTTGTCAGGTCGACGGAACTTCGGCTACAAAGGAGCACGAAGTAGGCAGCATGCCGTGCCTTGTACGCTGTTAAACTTTTAAGCCCGCTGAATCAGCACGCTGGCGTAGGCGGCCACGCCTTCTTGCCGGCCCACAAAACCCAGCCTTTCGGTGGTGGTGGCTTTGATGGAAATGTCGTCCTCGGCAATGCCCATCACGGCGGCCAGCACGCGCTGCATTTCCGGGATGTGGGGGTTCACCTTGGGCTGCTCCAGGCAGATGGTCGAGTCGATGTTGCCGACCTCGTAGCCCTGGCCGCGCAGCAGGCGCATCACTTCGGTGAGCAGGCGCTTCGAGTCGATGCCCTTGTACTGCGGGTCGGTGTCGGGAAAGTGGAAGCCGATGTCGCGCAGGTTGGCTGCGCCCAGCAGCGCGTCGCAAATGACGTGGATGAGCACGTCGGCGTCGGAATGGCCCAGGGCGCCGTGGGTGTGCGGCACCTGAATGCCGCCGAGCCAGAACGGCAGGCCGGGTTGCAACTGGTGGACGTCGTAGCCGAAGCCGGTGCGAATTTTCATAAGGGTGTGGAGGACGGAAAAATGCCCGCGTGCCGGGTCCGTGCAAAAGTACCCGCCCGCGAGCGTTTCGGGCTCCAATATTCGGGACAATTATTCACAAATAAATAACCCGATTGGTGGATGTAATTCGACTAAAATTATTAGCTTTGTGTTGCTACTTAAATTAGTTAGCGCACGGCGCTGCGAGGCGCGGCTTTTTTCGGCAATGGCTAAAATATTCCTTTCCGTTGAGCGTCCTCTGAAGGGCGGGAAGCTGCCGGGCCCGTGAGCTGAGCGCCAACATATGTTGGAAACTTTAGAACCATTAAAAGTTTCCGCCGTACCTTTGCCTCGTTCATCATGGAAATCAAAGACCGAATCCTGCGCCGCGCCATGCAGCTCTTCATGCAAAAAGGCATCAAGAGCGTGAGCATGGACGACCTGGCCGCCGACCTGGCCATGTCGAAAAAAACCCTCTACAAGTGGTTTGCCAACAAAGACGAGCTGGTGCACGCCGTGATGGGCCAACACCTCATTGACACGCAGGGCGACTGCGAGCACGTGCAAAGCCAGGCCACCTCGGCCGTGGACGAGCTGTTCCGGATGATGGGCTGGATGCGCCAGCAATTCGCCGACGTGCACCCGAGCATCTTCTACGACATGCAGAAGTTTCACCCCGCTACCTGGCAGCTCTGGCTCGAGCACAAGCAGGAGTACATCCTCGCCCAGATAATTGACAACCTGCGCCGGGGCATGGCCGAAGAGCTCTACCGCGCCGACCTCGACGTGCCCGTGCTGGCCCGCCTGCGCCTGGCCCAAATCGAGCTGGCTTTCAACGCCGACGTGTTTCCGAGCCGGCAGTTCGACGTGCAGCGGCTGCAGCAGGTCATCATCGAGCACTTCATGCTCGGCATCGCCTCCCTCAAGGGGCATAAGCTCATCAACGACCTCCGCCACGTGACGGAAACCGAATAACAATCAACAATCAACGATTAGTAGTCAGTGATTCACGCTGGCTAGTTGTTCACTACTCGTTGACCACTAAAACTGCCAACCCCTTTTCTTTTTGCTGCTGATGAAGAAGCTGTTTCCACCCAAGTTGCTGCTGCTGGCCGCGCTTGCTGCCGCGGCACCCACCGCGCTGCGGGCCCAGGCGGCCCCGGCCGCGCTGCCCGCGGCCCCGCCCACCGGCGGCGTGCTGGCCCTGAGCCTGCCCCAGGCCGTGAGCTACGCCGTGCAGAACAAATCGACCCTGCTGGCCACCCGCCTGGGCGAGCAGACGGCCCGCGCCCGCGTGGGCGAAATCAAGAGCACCGGCCTGCCGCAGGTGAACGTGAGCGCCAGCGTGGCCGACAACTTCAAGCTGCAGAAGTCGCTGGTGGATTTTGGTCGCTTCGGCGGGGCGCCGTTGCAGGGCACCACCCTCACGGCCGCCGACGTGGCCAAGGCCCAGGCCGGCACCGCCGTCACGCTGAGCCCGGCTTACGGCGAGGCCCCCAAAACGGGCCCCACGCCGTTTGCTTTCGGCCTGCAGTACGCCGGCTCCACCAGCGCCAGCGTGTCGCAGCTGCTGTTCGACGGGTCTTATCTGATTGGCCTGAAAGCGGCCAAGGTGTACGAGCAGCTGGCCCAGAAGCAAACCCAGCAGGCCGAAATCGACGTGGTGGAGCAGGTGAGCAAGGCCTACTACAGCACGCTGGTGGCCCGCTCGCGCCTGGCCCTGCTGGGCCGCAACGTGCAGCGCCTCGACACGGTGCTGTACCAAACGCGCAAGATTTTCAAGGCCGGCTTTGCCGAGAAGCTCGACGTGGACCGCCTGCAGGTGCAGCGCAACAACCTGGTGGTGGAGCAGCAAAAAGCCCAGCGCCTCACCGAGCTGAGCCTGGCCCTGCTCAAGTTTCAGATGGGCCTGCCGCAGCAGCAGCCGGTGGTGCTCACCGACTCGCTGGGCGCGGCCGTAGTGGACGCCGGCGCCCTGCGCCAGCGCCTGGGCACGGCCAGCGTCACGGCGGGGGGCGGCGCGGCCGGCCCCGGCGCCTTGCCGGGGCAGCCCGCCACCACGCCGGGCCAGGAAAACACGGCCGAGCAAAGCCGGCTCGACCAGCAAACGGCCCTCGCCGGCGCCCGCCCCTCGCAGGCCGCCGCGGCTCTCAACTACAACAACCGCATCGAATTCTCGGTGCTCGAAACCCAGCAGGCCCTGGCCGGGCTGGACCTGAGCAGCCGCCGCGCCGGGGCCTACCCGCGCCTGCTGCTCACGGGCGCTTACGGCTTCACCGGCTCCGACCCCACCTTGAGCGGGCTGTTTGGCTTCCGCGGGCCCGATGCGCGCAACAGCGCGGGTTTCCTGAACCAGAACTGGTTCGGCTTCGGCAACGTGGGCCTGAGCTTGCAGGTGCCGGTGTTCGACGGCTTCCGCCGCAAGTACCAGGTGCAGCAGGGCCGCATTGCGCAGCAAACCATCGAGCGTGGCTTCGAAACCCTGCGCCAGAGCATCGACCTGCAGGACGCCCAGAGCCGCGCCACGCTGGCCAACTCGCTCGACGTGCTCGACAACCAGAAGGCCAACCTCGACCTGGCCACCGACGTGGCCCGTGTCACGCGCATCAAGTTCAACGCCGGCGTGGGTTCCAACCTGGAGGTCATCACGGCCGAAACCGACCTGCGCTCGGCCCAAACCAACTACTACGGCGCTATTTACGACGTGCTGGTGGCCAAGGTGGACCGTGACAAGGCCACCGGCGAGCTCTACAACCAAGTCAAAAAATAACGCCTGTCATCTTCCATCTGTCGTCCGTGGCGCGAAGGACCTTATCACGTCCGTGCCACTCGGGATACCACCTCTGACGTGATAAGATGCTTCGCAAGCCCAGCATGACAACGATTTTCCCAATGCGCCATACCAACAGCCTCCTCTCTTTCGCCCTCGCCACCTTATTCCTCGCCGCTTGCGGCAACAGCAAAGACCCCAAGGCCGAACTCGCCAAGCTGCAAAAGCAGCAGGCCGAAACCCAAGCCAAAATCACGGCCCTCGAAGCCACCAACAAGACGGCGGCCCCGGCCCAGCCCGCCGTGCCGGTCACGGCCACGGTCATTAAGCCCGAAAGCTTCACGAGCTACCTCGAAGTGCAGGGCCACGTCGATTTTGACCAAAACGCTACCGTGCCCGCCCGCATGGCCGGCACCCTCACCAGCGTGCGCGTGCGGCGCGGCGACCGGGTGGGCCGCGGCCAGGTGCTGGCCACCATCGACGCGAGCGTGCTCGACGCGAGCGTGGCCGAGCTGCGCACCCGCCTGGACCTGGCCCGGGTGGTGTACGAAAAGCAGAAAAGCCTGTGGGACCAGCAGATTGGCACCGAAATTCAGTACCTCACCGCCAAGAATAACTACAACGCCCTGCAGCGCAGCCTGGCTACGCTCAACCAGCAGCGGGCCATGTACCGCATTGTGGCGCCCTTCGGCGGCACCGTGGACGAGGTGCTGCCCAAGCTGGGCGAGGCCGTGGCCCCCGGCGTGCCGGTGGTGCGCCTGCTGAGTGGGCAGGGCGGCAAAATCGTGGCCGACGTGTCGGAGAACTACGGCAGCAGCCTCAAGGCCGGCGACGCGGCCCTGGTGAAACTGCCCGACCTCGGCGACGAGGAGTTTCCGACTACCGTGCGCGCCGTGAGCCGCGGCATCTCGGCCGTGAGCCGCACGTTCACCGTTGAGCTGAAGGTGCCGGCCAAGTACGCCGGCCAGCTGCGGCCCAACCAGGTGGCGCAGGTCCGCATCCAGAACTACCGCACCCAGAGCGTGCCCGTGCTGCCCGTCGATGCCGTGCAGAAGGACGAAACCAACTCCTTTGTGTTCGTGGTGCAGGGCGGCAAGGCCATGAAGCGCATCATAAAAACCGGCAAAACCTACAACGGCAAGGTGGAGGTGAGCAGCGGCCTGAAAGCCGACGACAAAGTCATCACCGCCGGCTACCAAAACCTGAACGAAGGCCAGACAGTGAGCCTGTAAGCCGCGCGGCAAGCCCGGAATGGCAAACCTGAGCACCGGAATGGCAAACCTGAGCTCAGGTTTGCCAAACCTGAGCACCGGAATGGCAAACCTGAGCCCAGGTTTGCCAAACCTGAGCACCGGGATGGCAAACCTGAGCACTGGAATGGCAAACCTGAGCCCAGGTTTGGCAAATCCGAGTTCAAAACCGCCTCTTCGGTCTTTCTCCAACCCGATTTCGCTTTCCTGAACCCATCGCTACGCCTAATTATTTGCCCCATGCAAGAGCTAGAGAAAGAATTCAAGCCTACCTCGTGGGCCATCGACAACCGGACGAGCATCTACATCATCACGGTTATCATCACCATCGCCGGCCTGTTCAGCTACGTGAAGCTGCAGAAGGAGAAGTTTCCCGACATCGTGGTGCCGCGCATCATTGTGAGCACCATTTACCCCGGTATTTCGCCGGCGGACATGGAAAACCTGGTGAGTCGGGTCATCGAAAAGGAGCTGAAATCGGTGAACGGGGTGAAGAAAATCAATTCCACCTCGAACCAGGACTACTCCATTATCGACGTCGAGTTCAACACCAGCGTGAAGGTGGAGTACGCCAAGCAGCTGGTGAAGGACGCCGTGGACAAGGCCCGCACCGACCTGCCCAACGACCTGCCCGCCCCGCCCAACGTGAAGGAGGTGAGCTTCTCGGAGTTTCCCATCATGAACGTGAACCTGAGCGGCAACCTGCCCTTGGTGAAGCTCAAGAAGTACGCCGACGATATTCAGGACCAGATTGAGAGCCTGCCCGAAATCACCCGCGTCGACATCATCGGCGCTCTCGAGCAGCAGGTGAACGTGGACCTCGACCTGTACAAGATGGAGGCCGCCCA
>Ga0209724_1003370_pt1 | contig 13094 bp, 16 predicted proteins | sample grotaG_FD_184143 | JGI IMG/M metagenome (GOLD analysis project Ga0209724, IMG submission 184143) | Glacier valley bacterial and archeal communities from Borup Fiord, Nunavut, Canada, to study Microbial Dark Matter (Phase II) -... | ecosystem: Environmental > Aquatic > Freshwater > Ice > Glacier ... | reverse complement strand
TGACCCGCAGCTGTTCACCTTGGCGGCCGATGGGGTGATCGGGAGCCCGACGAGCTGTGGCCCGAACGAGAGCTACATCCCCGTCGTTGGCCACGGCTCGCGAGCATTCTCGGTCGCGGAACCTGGTAAAGCGTCAGGTTGTCTCCGCCCCGGTCCCGACTGCACCACGGTGGATCTCGGCGCGTTCCTCTCGGCAGTGACCGGATCGCTCAAGGCGCGCGGTGTCCAGCTGGTCTCCTGGGGGATCGGTGCATGCGGCCTCGGCAAGAGCCCGGACCGACCGGCCGACCGTCACTTCGGCATCATCATCTATGACTGGCGCAACGCGAACGACACGGTGTCAACCGTTGCAGCGCAGTTGCAAGCCTGGGACGTCGGTCAGGCGTTGGAGGTCTCGGTCGAGCCGATCCAGTGCACGCAGGAACGATCCGCTAAGCGAACGGCCTCGACGTTGGAGCCAACGGCCGGACCTGGCTTTCGCTGGCGCTGCGATTCTGCCGGTTGCACCCTTGGCCCGGACGTCGATGCCAAGCAGTGCGGCGACGTGCGTTGCGGCGACGACCAGACCTGTTGCAATCCGAGCTGCGGCGTGTGTGTGGCGCAGGGCGGATATTGCTTCGCGGTCGAGTGCATGCGTGGAGCGCATAGGTGAAAGAAAGCGGTGTTTTGGGAAGTCGACCCGTGGCTGGTGGGTTCGTGAGCGGGGGAAATGAGGCGTGACCCCAAACTGCGTCACAGCTGGGTCGTCCTCGTCGACGGAAATCGCGATCAACTGGGTCGGGTCCAGCGTGCGGCTCAGCGCGTCGGGGTCGAGATCCGGATCGTGCTCGACATCGTCCACGTGCTCGAATACCTGTGGCACGACGCCTATGCGTTCGTAGCTGCGACCACCGGCGAAGCGTAGTGGGCGAGGTTACGGTGCAAACCTTGGTCTGCGCTTCGCCGCGTGGCGCGGCGCGCGCCCTAAACGTGCGATACCCACCGTCATGAGGACAGTCATGAACACCATGTATATCGTGTCGGCGCTTGCGGTGGTTGGCTGTGGAGGGAGCTCCGGCGACGACTTCGGGTCCGTCGCTGGAACGGTTCACGGCAGCTCGATCGAGATCAAGGATGCAATATCGGCGTCGGTGACGACGACTGCCCAGGGCGTAACGGTCCACAGCGCCTTCATCCTGATGGCGAACGCGGCGAACCTGTGCACCGACGCTATGACCAAGACCGAGCACCCGAGCGAGAAGGGCGTGGTCCTGTCGCTGTTCGACGTCAACGGCTTCACATTCACGACGCCGAGCGTCCCCGGCACGTACATGATCTATCAGTCGGGCTCGCCGCCGGCGAAGTCGGCCGTGCTCTCCGTCTCGGACTCCGATTCAACCTGCAAGACGATCGCTGCAAACGGCGCCAAGGCAGCGACTGGCAGCGTGACGCTCGCAGCCGTGAGTGGCAACGCCTTCACCGGCAGCTTCGATGTCGCACTCGATAGCGGCGATCACATCACCGGCCACTTCACACCGCAGGAGTGCCCGGCTCTGCAGGCGCTGGTCGACAACACCGCGATGGCCGTCTGCCAGTAAGCAACACGAACGAGCTCGCGACGCGGCCTAGCTAGCTAGCTAGCTAGAGCGCGAGAGGGGCACGCGCGCGTCGCTCAGGGGGCGTCGGCTCAGTCGAGCTCGGACGCCGCGTAGCAATCCACCGTGTCGCCACTGTCGCCACAGAAGTCACCGTCGATGTCGGGATGCGTGCAGTCGAGCACCCACCACTCGCCACCGGTGCAGAACGCGAGCTCGGCAGCGGAATCGCACCAGGCGAGTCCCTCGAGCGCTTCATCGCAGCCGACGTCCTCGTAGCTCGCACCGCGCTCGGCGCCCCTGGCTCGATCATGCGAGGCGTGACCGCCGACGCGCTGGTGGGATTCCTTGGCCGTAGCCCCCTTCGAGCCGCCTCCCTTTTCGGCGTGCGAACCGTGATCGGATTGCGCGCCCGGCGACGAACCGCCGCAAGCGAAGACAAGGAGCATCGCGGCCAAACCGAGCGCTGTGTGTTTCACAACGTCATGACGCCGGCAGCCACACGATGTCGCACGGTATTTTTGCTGCCGTGCCGGCCATCGACGGAGGCGACAAGTTTCAGCGGCGCTTCGTAGCGATGCTCGCGATGTCGACATCGTCGTCTCCGCTGACTATCGGCTCGTCCTGGGAGCGAGCTGCCAGATCGGAACGTGATCGCCGCTGCCCAGCGACTCGTCGTGTCTGAACCCGACAAGCTCCATCGCGTACGCGGGCGCGAGGCCGTAGATGTGATCGACATCCGCCTTCGGACCACCCGCTCTAGCTTGCTCCTTCTCGAGCCTTGCGAGCAGCGTGCGCGCAGCCCACGGTACCGCGCCCTCGAAGGTGGGCTCCATGACGCCGTCAGATCCATCGTAGGTGGTCGACCACAACTGCGCGCCTGCGCCGAACATCGCGAGCTCGGACGTCATGGTCGAGTCATCTGTGGCCAACCAGATGACATCACCGCCGTCCGAGAGCTTCGCGGCTTCTGCTCGCTTCACCTTGTCCATGTGGTCGGAGCCATCGCCGATCACGACGAACCAGGCGTCTAGCTCGAGCGCGTAGAGGCCCGTGTCGTAGACCTCCTCGACCAGCTCGCCAACGATCTTGAAGCGCAACCGCGCGAGTAGCTCGTCGCGATCACGTCCCCGCGTGGCCATCCATCGGCAGCGGAATCCCATCGCTAGACTCTACGCGCGTCGGTTCGGGTCACGGGTCGTCAAAATGTGCTGGTTCTTGTGGCCGAACCGCAGAAGTCCTGCGTAGGAGCGGCCATGAAGCTCGCCTGCGTGACCGTCCTGCTCCTCGGCTGTAATGCCGAACACTCCGCTCACACGATCGACCAGCCGGATGCTGGCAGCCCGAACCCGGTCGATGCACCGCCATCGCCTCTCGGCTGCACGGCCGAGACCGACGCCACCTTCTGCATCCGCCTCGGCGCGAGCTGTGGTGACGTGACCGCGGACGACAACTGTGGGGCGTCGCGCACCGCGCCGTGCGGCTCGTGCGACGCGGGCGCCGCCTGCGGCTCGTCCCATGTCTGCGGCTGCGAACCGGAGACCGCTCCTGAGCTGTGCAGCGCGGCGGCCGCGGCCGCGGATCGATCACGGTGACCGATCGGTGCGGCGCTACGCGGACTGTCGTGTGCGCGAACACGTGCAGCGGCGGTGCGACCTGTGGCGGTGCGTGGGCCGCCAACATGCGGCTCGACCGTCTGCACGACCGATGGCTGGTGCCGACCGACGACGCAATCGGTCAGCCAGCTGTTCGACTTCAACGCGGTGTGGCTCGCGAACGCCAATGCGGGGTGGGCCGCCGGCTACGGCGAATACGCGGGCGGTGGCAAGGCGTACCGCTGGAACGGCAGCGTGTGGCGCGCCGTCGCGATGACCAGCCGCGGCTTGTATGCGATCGCGGGCACGAGCCCGACCGATGTCTGGATCGCGGGCGGCTACGGCTTCACGTGGCACTACGCGGGCGGCACGACGCTGACGACCGGCACCGCCGGCTGCGGTAACTGTGACGTGTTCGATCTATGGGCGCTCGGGCCGCAAGATGTGTGGGGCATCGGCTACGACCAGAAGGTGATGCACTTCGAGGGCTCCGGTTGGGGCGTCACGGAGCTCTATCCGGCGCCCGCCGCGCCCAAGGGCGTGTGGGCCGCAGCCTCGAACGATGTGTGGGTCGTTGGCGACGCGGGCTCGGTCCGCCACTGGAACGGCCTCGATTGGACCGCGTCGACGGTCGGCAGCACCGGTCTGCTCGACGTGTGGTGCCGCAGCGCGAGCGATATCTGGGCGGTGGGTTCGGCGGGCCGCGTGCTGCACTACGATGGCAGCGGGTGGAGCATCGTCGCGAGCGGAACGACCCAGACCCTGCGTGCGCTCACCGGCACGGATGCGACGCACGTGTGGATCGCCGGCGATAGCGGCGTGATGCTGCGGTGGAATGGCACGGCGCTGGTGCCGGAGCAGAGTGGCACGACGCGCGCGATCACGAGCATGTGGGCGCTGTCGCCCACGGATATCTGGGCCGTCGGCGATGCGGGGCTGATCCTGCATCGCGGTGCGTGACCTCAGGGGCAGCTCGTAGTGCACTCGCCGACCGGGCGATAGTATGCGATGCACGCGACCTCGCGGCGTGGATCGGTCTTCGCCAGGCACGCGAGATACGAGGCCTGATCCGACGACGGATACGTGCAGGTGCCGAGATCGCTGGTGATCGTGCACGTGGTTCCGTCACAGCCGTTGTCGCTGACCCGACCCGGAGGGCTGAGGTCCGCGTGCTCGAGGAGGCAGCTCTGGCAGACCGTCGGTACGCCGGCGATCCGGACCTCGCACTCGTCGAGGCACTGCGCCCGGCTCGCGGTATCGCAGACCGCGCCGATACCTTCGTGCGCGGGCATCGGCTCGAGGCACGCCGAGAGGCAGCGCGGATCGCGGCTCGAGAGGTCGAGGTTCGCATCACTGCCGCCACAGGCAGCGGCGAGCAGGAGACAGGACAGGAGCGAATAGTTCATGACCGCTCCTACGTGAGCGATCGGAGCTCGGCCGCTCTCTCTTCAAGGTGTGTAGACGTCGACGATCGCGGTGTTGGCATCGCCGGCTTCACGCCGCCACCGAGCACGTAGAGCCTGCCGCCGAGCGCGACCGCCGCATGGCCGTAGCGACCACTCGGGCTGCTCGTGACCTGCGACCACGTGCGCGCGGTCGTGTCGTAGACCTCCACGACGTGGGTGTACGGCGTGTTCGCGCTGAACCGGCTGCCGGAGATGGCGTAGAGGGACGTGCCGAGTGGCGCGGCAGCGAACGACGTGCGCGCGGTCGGCATCGCCAGGAGCGTGCTCCAGCCGGCACTGCCGGGCTGAAAGTACTCGAACGCGGCGAGCTCGGTGCCATTGTTGTCCTGGCCAGACTCCGAGAGCTGCGTGTCATCGTGATCTGCGCGAGACGATCGCGAAGATCAATCCGGTGGTGCGACGCTGGGGCGGCTACTTCGCGACTGGAAACGCATCGGCGGAAATCCGCACGCACGGTTTGAACGGGGGTCCAGCTCACAACCGTCGCGAGACGGATCGGGGTTAGATCTACCAATGGACTTTGCTGTGCGGCCGGCGATCCCGGCAGATGGTCTCGAGGTCGCGATGCTGCTCCGTGAAATGATCCCGGATTGCGACGTCGACGCACGGATCCGCTGGCTCTACGAGACCAACCCGAACGGCAAGGCGCTGACCTGGCTCGCGGTTGCCGACTCTGGCGAGATCGCTGGCTGCACCTCGATGTTCCCGTTCGCGCTGTGGCTCGACGGCACGATCGTTCGCGCGGCGCTCGGCGGCGACGGGTTCGTGCGGCCCACATTTCGCCGGCGCGGCGTAGGAAAGCTGCTTCACGAGACCTCGTGTCGCGACATGCCGGCGCACCAGCTCGGATGCATGTACGGCGCACCCGGGGCGCCCAACGTCACACCGCTCAAGCAAGGCGGTTCGCGTGACGTCGGCCAGGTCGCGCGGTGGACTCGGCCGCTCACACTCGGCGTGCGCGTCCCACCGTTCGATCGTCTCGTGCGATCCGCGCTGCGGCCACGCCACGCCGGCGAGCTGGTGCCGATGGTGCGCCACGACGTACGGGTCGACACGGTGTGGGAGGCTGCGCGCACCGCGCTCCGGCTCGCGTCGGTGCGTGACGCGGCATTCTACACCTGGAGGTTCCTCGAGACGCCGTCACAGCGTGAGCCTGCGTTCGTGATCATGTCGAACGGCGCACCGATCGGCGCGTGCGCGATCGAGCTGACCGACGGCGGGAAAAATCTGAGGATCGTCGATCTGATCACGCGGCCGGCGGCGTGGCGCAGGTCGTTGCGCGCGATCGCACGTCACGCGATCGATCACACCACCGCGTCGACCGTAGATATCAAGCTGACCGTGGTCGATGGCCGATCGCGCGCGATGTGGCGCGCCGGCTTCGTCGAGCGCGAGGCCAAGCCGTTCCTCGTGATGATCCCTGCGGGTGGCGATCGCCGGTTCCTCGATCCGGACCGCTGGTTCTACGGCGGCGCCGATTCGGATCTCGATTTGTTGGCGTAGCTCGTGCACCGAGAGCGACCGGGCGGGACGTGGGCACGGGTTCGCGGAGCGTCGGCTGGCAGGCCGAGGTGCTCCAAGCTCTCGGGTCGCGTCGCCCTCGGGCAAGACCGCGAGGATCTGCATCGCACCGCTGCAGGCGTCGCGGCCGGCACGGCCGACAAGCTCGTCCGGTTGCCGATCGCGGGCGCTGCCACGATGGTCTCGGCGGCCGCTACCTCCTAGCTGCGCAAAGCATCAGGAGAACGGGACCTGCGATGCCGTGATCGCGTCACCCTGACACCGACGTGTGCGAGATCCGAAGAGGTGTCTGGAACGTCTGGAACCTGTCGGTCTCGGATCTCGCCCTACATCCTCGAGGTCAATCCGAACCCCGACCTCGCGGACAGCTGTGCCTACGCGCAGTGCGTGCGCGCGAGCGGTCGCACATATGGCCAGGCGATTCAAGAAATCGTCGGTTTCGCGCTCGATCGCGCAACGATCAAGGTGAAGCGTGAGCCCGCACCCTCCGAATCGCTGATTCACGAGTACACCGCGCAGCGTAATCGCTCGGCGCGTTGAAGCCTGGTACTCGCAAAAAGTTGCGGTCCCAGTACGACTCAACAATCACGGATGCCTGAAATCAAACGACCGACTCATCAAACGCACCAACCTCCTGATCGGCGCTGGCCTTTTATGGGCCACCGCAGCGGCCGCCCAGCCTGCACCTGATCCCACCCGGAGCCGGTCGCCTCGACGAACGGCACGGTCGTCGTTCCAGCGGAGGCGATGTCGCCGGGCTGGACCGAGGTCGTGATCGACCGACCGCTCACGCTGCCCGCGTCGAAGCTCGCGCTCTACGGCACGCTCGAGATCGCGCACGTCACGTTGACGCTACTGGCCGGCGAAGCTCCCCTCGGAGGTCAAGATCACAGGCTCGATCTCGGGCTCGGCTATGGCGTGACCGACCTGCTGACGGTCGGCGCGCAGTACGCGTTCGCGATCCACGATTTCGAGATCAAAGGACCGCTCACGCTGTTCGGCGCGTACTCGCTGCTGTCGAAGAGCAAGCTCACGATCGGTGCGAGCGCAGATCTGACCATCGACATTGGTAAGAGCGCTACGTACGAGACCCTACACGCGGGACTCGGCGTCCGCTTCCAGCTCGCCCCCACCATCGCGCTCTTCACCGGAGGTACGCCAGTTTCATTCGGCGGCGTTGCGAGCGAGATGCCGATGGCAGGCAGCGTGCTCGGTCAGCACCTCGCGATCGGGTTAAACAGCAACGCTCCGATCACGTTTGATATTCCTGTCGGCCTCGGGATCCAGGCCTCGCCCCAAGCATTCCTGTGGGCGAACACGTCAGTCGCTCATCTCGGATTTTCCAACGCCAGCAACCTGTACCTGTTCAAGGATTACATCCCGCTCAACGTGGGGTTGAACTTCGCGGTCGACAAGCATCTCGATCTCAACGCGTTCCTGACGCTGCCGGATCTCAAGGAGTCGAAGTTCGATCTCCTGTTCGCTGGTATCGGCGTTCGCTACTACAACTGACCTCGGCGCGACGACCTCATTGCGAGGCAGGACGCGCACGAATTTGCGGTCGCTTACAAACGCTCCTATGCGCCATCGGATCCAGGAGGGGCCCGAAGCGTCGGCTGTTACGCGATTAATTGATGATGTTCATGGGGTTTGTTCTCTCGACAATTACGGATAAGTGCATTTTTTCCGGTCGCAAGGGGCCGCCGAAAAAAAGCTGCACCCGCGGGCTGTGCAGGTGTGGGGCATGTGCCGCCGGGTGCGACCGACACCCCATTTCGCCGTGGCGGCAAACTCTCTATCGTCTGCTCATATGGAAGCTGTCATGTCGTCAAGATTAATAGGTGTGCTGGTGGTGCTCGCTGCTGGCTGCGGCGGCGATCAACCCTGCGATGCGGTCGCGAACACCGGGTGCAACGACGGCCAAGCGTGTGAGGTCGTCCAGAGCGGCGACCCGACGTGCGTGGCCGCCGTCGTCGCGGTCGGGCGCGTGTTCGATCTCGACACCAACGCGGGCATCGGCGGCGCGCGGATCGTCGTGCTCGACGCCAACGCCGCGGCCGTGAGCTTCGTCGCGACGTCAGCCGCCGACGGCAGCTATACGCTCGCCATCCCGACGGCGCGGAACAGCTCGGGTGCGCCAGCAGAGAGCTTCACGATCACGCTGCGCAGCGATGCGAACGGCTACGTGACGTTCCCGGCTGGGATTAGGCCCGCGCTGCCGTTCGACACGAGCAGCGCGGTCCTCACGAATGGCCGCTACGAGATCAAATCGGTGCTGACCGACGTGGGTCTCCTCCGAGTTCCGGCGGGCGGGCCGGCGACAGGCACGATCACCGGCCGTATCGCGGAGAATGCGACGCATGCGAGCGCGCTCGTCGTCGCCGAGGTGGCCGGCATCGGGCACACGGCGATCGCGGGTCGCGACGGTGACTACACGATCTTCAACGTCCCGGCCGGATCCGCGGCCGTGTCCGCGTACGCGCGCGGGTACAACTACGCTCCCAAGACGGTCGATCTTGGAGCCGGCGCTACGACGGCGGTGAATCTCGACCTGGATCCCGCGGCAGCGTCGACGGTCTCCGGATCCGTGAGCATCGTCAACGGGCAGAACGGGACAGCGACCTCGGTGATCCTGGTCCTCGAATCGACCTTCAATGCCGCGCTCGCGCGTGGCGAGACGCCACCCGGTCTGCGCGCGCCCGACCCGGGCACCGCTCCGAACGTGACCGGCGCGTTCTCGATCACGGGCGTCCCGGCAGGCAAGTACGTCGTCCTGGCGGGCTTCGAGAACGACAACCTCGTGCGCGATGAGTCGGGGATCGGTGGCACCTCGATCGTGCACCAAGCGGTCGTCGCGGGTCAGGACGCGACCATCGCCACCGGCTTCAAGGTCACTGGTGCTGACGACATCGTCAGCCCGGGCGCGCTTGGGCCCGAGATCGTGACCAGCGCGCCGACCTTCAAGTGGCTCGACGACTCCTCCGAGGATCGCTACACGGTCACGGTCTTTGATTCCTACGGCGCAGTCGTGTGGGAATCAGGAACGGGCAAGAGCGTCGTGACGCTCGCGTACGGTGGTCCGGCCCTCAAGCCGGGGATGTACTACCAGTTCCGCGTCGCGTCGATCAAAGACCCTTCCACCGTGATCTCGCGATCCGAGGACCTAAAGGGCGTGTTCTTCCTACCCTAACGGCGCGGACCGCTCGTGCTCGGTTTGAGGATCACCTCGCGACCGACCCGCACGAGCACGACCATCAACGCGACGAGTAACCTGGGCGCCTGTCTCGCCGCGTCGGAATGGCAATCAAGTGATCGTCCGAACAAGGAGATCGACGACCCCCGCCTCGAGGGCCTCGAGCCTGCCGAACCACCTGCCTCGCACGTTGCGCCGTCGCCCAGGGGCTCGACGTCGAACCGTGTATGGGACATCGGCTGGGTCGATGGCCACGCAGCGCTCGTACGCGACGATGCACAATACGAACGCTGGGATGTCGTCAGGCAGCATCGCCTGGTGCGAGTGGAGGGTAAGGGCGCTAGGCAGCTGCTCGGCGCCTACGTGAACGTCGTGGATGATTACGACGCGAGCTGTACGCTGATGCGCATTTCGACTGAGGGTCTCACACCGGCCAAGCACTTCGACCGCGCCTATTCGTTCAGCGTCGATGCCGACGTGTGGATGCTTGCTCGCGACGTTGGGCGCACAGACGAAGCGCGGCGCGACCTGCTCCTGACGCCTTTGCTCGAAGAGGTTTGGTCGGGCGCTCTTGGGCATTACGATTGTTTCAACCACTACGTACGGGTCGACGGCCGGCGCGGCGAGCTGTTCTTCCTGCGTGGCACCCCGGCCAATCAACATACGCACAAGCAGCTCGTGGCCATCGACCACGCCGGGCTCACCCGTGTCGTCATGGCGTGGGACGCGCCCGACGGCGGCGCCCACCTGAAGAACGGCGCTGCTTGTGGCATCACACCAGGCGATGACGTGGCAGTGAGCGCTTACACCCACGACTATTGTCCCGGGCGCGGCGAGGCGTTCGTTGCTCGCCGTTCGACGAAGACCGGCGGCACGCGTTGGCGGCAGCGCATCGCCCACCCGCCGATAGCTCTGGCGCACGTGCCAGCCGTCGACTCGCAAGGCGATCGTGTGCCGCGAGGAGCGATGGCGATGTCGCGTGTGGGTCGGGCGAGCTGCATGGTCCCGAGCACGGGCGCCGGCTGCGAGATCGATCGCGACGAGCGTCGTAGGGTGGCGATGACCTGCGGCCACAACAAGCTTCGCAGCTCGGGATGGCGAAGCGCCTGTGCGTGATCGGCAACACGAGGTCGACCGGCGGCAGCGACGCGCAGACCAGCTTCCCGCCGGTGCCTTCGGTGTGGATGACGACATCGCCCCAGCGTGCCGTCGGTGGACCTCACGCGGCCGGCACGAGCATCGGGCGCTCGGCGAAGGGAGCGCGACCGGCTCACCGACCGGGTTACCAGTGGGTGCGGAGCGGCGCAGCGCTTCGTCGTAGCTCGCGATCAAGAACTGATCCGCGAACCCGAGCGCCGCGCACGGCTCGGCGTGACCGATTCACGCCGTCTTGCAGCGATCTTCTTGGTTGGCGTTCGTGCGTGCGGCGGTCATGCCAACCGTAGCGTCCGACGCCACGGGCACGGCCACGGCCCCGTTGTCTCTACGGTTCCGCGATCTGGCAGCTTCGGAGTCCGCGTCCGAGACGGCGCCATCTCGGGACAGACCGTGCTGGGCCACTGCGGGAGAGAGCTGGACTACTTGAGCTTCGCGCAGATCTTCGCGGCCAGCGTCGCCATCTGGGTGTCGAGCTTGGTCGCGCCCGGATCGGGCGAGATGTTGGTCGACAGAGTCAGACGCCACGGGCCCTGTTGCGCCTCGAGCAATCGACCGCGTGACGTCGCTCCTCCCACATCGCTCGAGGCGATGTTCCTCGAGAACGCCCATTCGCCGACGCTCGGGATGTCCTGACCGAGTGCGTTCGAGTCGGCGGCCGCGGGCGCGACGACCGGCTTGACCGCGCTGTCGACGGCCGCGACCATCTTGCTGTACATGGCCTTGCGCTGGGCTTCGCTCTGCGTTGCGCGCTCGATCTGGATGTCGACGACAAGCTGATCCGAGACCCCGGGCGGCACCTTGTAGCCGCCGCCTTCCGTCCTCGCGGCCGCGGCGCCGGCCTTGACCATCTCCTCGACGGCCTTCTGATGCTCGGCGGGGTCGAGCGCGTACTCGCACTCACGACGCTGACCCTTCGCGATCACGGTCTTGCCGAACACCGCGGTGACCTCGGCCGCGGAGAGGATGGAGCATGCTTCGACGTCGCGACCCGACGGTGGCGGAGTCGCAGGCCCCGCAGGCGCCGGTCCGGCCGCGGGCGGCACTTCCTTGGTGTCGGAGTGTCCGCAGGCCATGACGAAAAGGAGCGCGAGCGCGATCGGTTTCATGCGTGACGCTCGCACGCGCCGTGACCAGGGAGCAAGCGATGGCGCTCCAGCAACCGAACGGAGGCAAGATCCAACGCACCCCGCAGGCCCACAGCGATCCTGCTCGGCGCTCGCGGCGGAGCAGGCGTGTCGAGCTCAGGGCGTGGACGGTCGGAATGTCCCACCGGCGCGGGTGCTGCCAGCGCTGTTGTTGAGCGTGGTCCTGCTGTTGACGTTGCCCTGGACACCTCACTCGAACAGTCGGCCGGTGCCGGGCCTATCCGAACAAGCTGCGCCACCACGGGCGCGGGCGCTCGGGCTGCGGTGATGCCTCGGGCACGCGCTCGAACCCCAACCCGTTTGCGACCAGCTCGCGCGATGATTCGCGAACGCTCCCACGCAGTGCCGCTGCTTGGTTCGCCGGCAGGTGCTTCGCGTACCACTTGATGGTCGCCGCATCGTTATGCGCCTATCGTCGATTACTTGGCCATGGTTCGGCTCGCGACAGGCAGCGATCCGAACGCGCTCGATTGGACGTGGCAAGCCGATTCCGGCAACCGCGAGGTCCTCAGCGACGACGTCAAGACCTGCATCTCGTGCCACTCCAATTGCGACGGACAGAGCGGTGGCTACGTGCGAAGCCCCTTGAGCTATTCGCTGATCACGCGGTCGGCCCACTCGACGAGCCCGACGTAGATCGGCGGCGAGCCGTACTGGGCGTTCCAGTTGGCCAAGTCCGTCTCCGTGATGCCTCGCGCGCGAGAGCAGTTGCCGCACGAGAAGATTTTGATCTTCGCCGCGACGACCTTCGCCTGCGTCTCGCTGAGCGGTGGCCAGCCGATCGGTTTGATCTGATCGATCATCGATTTGCGCATCAGCTCGGTAGCGTCGTGAGTTAGAAAGATCTGCACCTCGTGACCGGCTTCGGCCAACGCGAGGCCGTGGTCGAACACGAATGCTGCGCGCGTCGAATCGCCAGTTCCCCACGAGCTCCTCATCAAGATGTGGAGCTTCTTCTTCGGCGTCGTCTGTGGCTGCGGCGCGGCTTGCGCGAGCTTGTCGCTGGACAGCACTGCGTTTGCTGCGAGAGCACCAGCTGCCAATTGCGTCGATTTTTTCAGGAAATTACGGCGGGTGGGCACGCCATCGTTCTACAACAGCCCTGCGTCTGCGAGGGTGTCTATCGGGTGTCAACGAGTCAGCCGATAAAGACCCATACGCAACTCGGAGGTGCGAGGTCCATCGGGTCCGAGAGCTTCGAGCTCGTTCTCGCTATGCGCGCCCTCGACCTGACTGCGACCTCGCTCTGCCAGGCGATCTTTCACGATCTCGAGAAATCGACCGGCGAGCACCTGTTGATCCTGAGCTTCGACGGCAAGGGCATCGCCACGCTGCACCGAGACCTGCGCGAGGCGACGAGAAAAGCGGCGGAAGCGACGCCGCGGCGCTTGGAGACCCGGCTGGTAAAGGGCGAAAAGCCGAACCACAAGCGCATGGCCGAG
>Ga0209724_1003360_pt1 | contig 13115 bp, 12 predicted proteins | sample grotaG_FD_184143 | JGI IMG/M metagenome (GOLD analysis project Ga0209724, IMG submission 184143) | Glacier valley bacterial and archeal communities from Borup Fiord, Nunavut, Canada, to study Microbial Dark Matter (Phase II) -... | ecosystem: Environmental > Aquatic > Freshwater > Ice > Glacier ... | reverse complement strand
GTTTCGTTTTATTACATGACAATAGGAAGAAATAAATATATAGAAATCAAAGAAAACCCTAAACAGACAGAATAACTTTACTAAAAAAAAGGAAAAACTACCGCTAATTAACAGGCCTTCATGTGGTTGGCACGACCCGGTATGAAGGCCTGGTTGCACTACATCCAAGGCAACCTTCGCAATATCTCTATGTACTTATCAACGGTTTTGTGGTTTATATTGAATTGGCTGAGTGAACCATTTTCAATTGGAATATGGGAGGTTTTTCTTGATTTTCCAGCAGCCATTCGCACCCCGCAGACTCTGAATTTTCAATCCTGTTTAAACTAATTTTAGAAACCTTAGCAATTGTTGAAACGAAACAAAGTGAACCTTTCCCACTTTGAAAATTTTTATATTTGTTGAAAGAATTGAAAACATGAGAACTTCGCCAAGAAATACCTTTGAAGCAGGGCCGTGATAAAATGCTTAAAACAACTTGGATGGGTACATTTTGTACCTACCCATGAAGCAATAGTAGAAACACAAATGATTATATACCTATAAATTATGAGCAGTATCAAATTATTTGAGAGCAAACAAATCAGAACGGTTTGGAACGAAACCGACGAAAAATGGTATTTCGTTGTAGCAGATGTTATACAGGTGTTGACCGACACACCCAACCCCAGCGATTATATCAAGAAAATGCGTAAGCGTGACGAGGAACTCTCCAAAGGGTGGGGACAATTTGTCACCCCCCTTTCGGTCGACACTATTGGCGGCAAACAAAAGCTGAATTGTGCCAACGAAAAAGGCCTTTTGCGTATCATTCAATAAGCTTAATTTTTAAAACCAAAAAACTACTAATTCAAATAAACAAAAATGAAAACCACCATCTTCTTCGCTATCCTGCTCTTAGGACTTTCATTTGGAACCGTTCATGCTCAAAACTTCGACAATGCAAAAATGGATCAGTTGTTCGATGCACTTGCCCAAAAAGAGAAAGCAATGGGTAGTTTAACGCTGTCGAAAAACGGGAATGTAATTTATAGCCGGGCAATTGGTTACAGTTCAATAACTGCCACGGGTATGAAACCGTCAACGGTCCTGACCAAATACCGGATTGGTTCAATTACCAAGATGTTTACAACGACAATGATCTTCCAGCTTGTAGAAGAGGGAAAATTAAAACTCACAACCACGTTAGATACCTATTTCCCAAAACTGCCAAATGCGAACAAAATCACAATTGGGAACTTGCTGAATCATCGCAGTGGATTGCATAATTTCACAAACGATGCGGAGTACATTACTTATATGGCACAACCGAAAAGCCAGGATGAAATGATTGCCATCTTTGCGAAAAATTAGGTCGATTTTCAGCCAAATGAAAAGGCAGAATACAGCAACACGAACTTTGTTATTCTGGGATTTATCATTGAAAAGATTACCAAACAATCCTACTCAATGAATCTGAAGCAAAGAATCACCTCCAAAATCGGGCTTTCGAACACTTATTATGGAGGTAAAACCAACCTGAATAACAAGGAATGTTTTTCATATCAGTTTGTAAGTAACTGGAAACAAATGCCCGAAACAGATATGAGTATTCCGGGCGGTGCAGGCGCTGTAGTATCAACGCCTATCGACCTGACTAAATTTATCGAAGCATTGTTTTCGTTGAAGCTGGTTAAGCAGAGCAGTTTAGATCAAATGAAAACGATCACAGATGGCTTTGGAATGGGAATGTTTCAAATCCCATTCTATGATCATAAAGCATATGGACATGGCGGTGGCATTGACGGTTTTGGCTCGAACCTGGCTTATTTTCCCGAAGATAGTTTAGCCATCGCTTATTGTACGAACGGGATGGTTTATTCTATGAATGATGTACTGATCGGCGTTTTAAGTATTTATTTTAAAAGGGATTATTCGATTCCAACATTCACTTCCATCTCAATGAAAACAGAAGAGCTGGATAAATATTTAGGCGTTTATTCGAGCACACAACTTCCGTTAAAAATTACAATCACGAAAGATAAATAGCGGAACAAAATAGATTCGTATTTGTTCCCCTTGTATCTAATTTTTAAACATGCATTAATTACTTACAAACGTTCCATTTAAGCAGTAAGGCACAATTCTGTGCAGCGTAAAATTTAATTTAAGTTCCCTTTATTCCCTTTTTCAACAAAATCCAGACATTTAGTAGGTAGTTTTCCAACATTTTTTACTTTTACCGAAAATGTAAGACCATGACTGTAAAACGAACCTTCGATATTCTGGAGCATTGTCTCCAAAACTACCCGCGCGCGGATGCTGTAGCCGGAAAATACGATAACCAATGGGTTCCGTTTAGTACTGAGCAGTTTGCACGTCAGTCGGAATTGCTTGCGCTGGGATTAATGGCGCTGGGATTGAAAAAAGGTGATCGCGTGGCTACCGTTTCCGGAAATCGTCCTGAATGGAGCTTTGTCGATATGGCACTGGCAATGACGGGAGCGGTGCATGTTCCGGTATACCCAACCATTAGCGAAGAGGAATACAGCTATATTTTCAGTCATGCGGAGACCCGCTATATTTTTGTTTCCGACGATAAGCTATTTAAAAAACTGAGCCCGATGATCGGGCAGATTCCCAGCCTTGAACAGATTTTTACGTTTAATCAGGTAACCGGCGCGACAAACATCGATTATCTCTACAATTTAGGAAAAGAGCACGAACAGGATCTTGCGTACCCACTTCATTTACTGAAACAGTCGATTGGAGAGGATGAGATGGTTACACTCATCTATACCTCCGGAACCACGGGCATTCCCAAGGGAGTGATGCTTTCACACCGGAATCTTGTTTCGAATTTCACAACTCACGCCAATAATTTTTCGATGGGTCCGGCACATAAAGCGATTTCGTTTTTGCCACTTTGTCATATTTTCGAACGAATTGTCAATTACAATTTTCTTTATAAAGGGATTGGAATGTATTATGTCGAGACGCTGGCTCAGATAATGCCTGCTATCAAAGAAGTTCAGCCCCATATCTTCTGTGGGGTACCGCGGTTGCTCGAAAGGGTTTATAACAGCATTCTCACCAAGGGAAAGCAACTAAAAGGGATTAAGAAGACACTCTTTTTCTGGGCTGTTGATCTGGGGCGTAGTTATGAGTTTAATGCGAAAATGAATCCGTGGTTTCGTTTGAAACTGGCCATTGCCGATAAATTGATCTATTCGAAATGGCGTGAAGGTTTAGGCGGGAACCTGCAGATTGTTGTTTCTGGTGGAGCAGCTTTGCAACCCCGCATTGCCAGGGTTTTCAGTGCTGCAAAAATCTATGTTCTGGAGGGCTATGGTTTGACGGAGACATCTCCTGTAATTGCTGTGAGTAACTTAACGACGCGTGAAATGAAAGTCGGAACGAACGGACCAGTGCTACCTGGAGTTCAAGTAAAGATTGCTGAGGATGGAGAAATTCTGACGAAAGGGCCGAACCTGATGATGGGCTATTACCGGGAGCCTGAACTTACAGCTGAGGTGATTGACAAGGATGGATGGTTTCACACAGGTGATATCGGCATTCTTGACGAAGGAAAATACCTGAAGATTACAGACAGGAAGAAAGAGATCTTCAAACTCACGGGGGGCAAATATATTGCGCCGCAAATGATTGAGAATAAACTAAAGGAGTCGATGTTTATCGACCAGGTGATTGTAATTGGCGATCACGAAAAGTTCGCCAGCGCATTGGTTGTCCCCAATTTCGAATACCTGCAGGTTTGGTGTACCGAAAACCAAATCCCCTACAGCGACAATACCGCAATGATCATTCATCCAAAAGTTCAGGCAATACTTCTGCGCGAAGTGAAAGAGATAAACAAAACCCTTGGACAACACGAAGAGATCAAACGATTCAGACTTATTGCTGATGCATGGAGTCCACAGACCGGAGAATTGTCTCAGACGCTCAAGCTAAAACGAAAAGTTATTGAAGCCAGGTATAAAGATTTGACAGAAGAAATATTCGCTTCATCACGCGAGGAAGACTAATGAAAAGGGTAATGGTTAAAGTTCAGAGTCACTTTAGCCATTACCCTTCTCAATTTTATCAAGGCAAAAAAACCATTAAATATTAGAGACTTAAACTTCTTCGATTTCTTTAGACTCTCTCCCCTTCTCTTCCTCATTTTTTTTCAGAATGTCTTTCATCAGCATTGGTGCCCGTTCGAACGGCGCGGTGCGGTCGAAAAGATAACGCATTGTGTAGTGGGTTTTCGCATGAACACCTCCAACTGACTGATATATTGACATCATCTTGGGATTAAAATCGCCAACCCACGAAAGTTCCACTTCGTTGATCCACAATTTACGCTGCATGACTTTGTCCATATGCCAGAACACTGCAGATTCGAGGCCTGTTCCCTGAAATTTGGGAACTACGCCCATAATCAAAATTCTTGCCCGGGTAATTGTGTGCAGCTTTTTGTACCAAATAAACTTCAGTATGCTCCACCAATTCGATTTACCATTCAACTTCTTCAAAATCTGATTCAAATCAGGGATCATTCCAAAAAGGAGAACCGGTTCGTCTTTATAATAGGCGAACCAAATAAACTCTTCGTCTGCAACCAGTTTGGCAATCTTCATCATTCCCCGGATATCGTCAAGATCAACTGGCTGGTGATTATCGAACCGTGCCCAGGCCTGTTCGTAAATCTTAACAAAATCCTGAATATATTTCTCGATATTGTTGAACCGGACATGCTCAAATCTGAAATCCGGCTTTTTAGCAACCCATTCGGCAATTTTCCAAAATCGTTCAGGGAAAGGTTCCTTATGATTAAGATGATAACTGAACTGTTCAAAGTAGACTTTAAATCCGTAATTTTCAAATAATTGAAGGTAATACGGTTTATTGTAAGGCATCCCAAATCCCTGTTGCATAAATCCTTCGACAAGTAATCCCCAATTGATAAGGTTCTCGCCGAAATTAACCGGACCGTCCATCGCTTCCATTCCACGTGTTGCAAGCCATGCTTTGGCAGTATCAAACAGCAGATTGGCAGCTTTCTGATCATTGATGCATTCAAAATAACCACATCCTCCTGTTGGCTGGTTAAAAGTATAGGCTCTGTTCCCGTTAAAAAATGCGCCAATCCGGCCAATCACTTTACCACTATCATCTTTTAAAATCCAGCGGGTTCCGTCACCATGTTTAAAAAACTCATTTTTAGTAGGATCAAAAGCCGCATCTTCGAGTACTTCCAGGGGGGGCACCCAATTCTGATCGTCTTTATAAATATCGTGACCAACCTGATGAAAAGCTTTGACTGTACTATATTCTTTTACTTCAATGACTTCCATAAACAATAAATGGGGTTTGTTTGCGGTGCGAAATTAGTGATTTAAAAACTGTGTTCAAAAAAGCGGCATAAGAAGTTTGCCTTGCGACAATTTAAGTTGTTTTTTTACTTTTGTCGCCTTTTTACAATCTCCCGTGCGTCCTCGCAATCGAGTTCACTAAGGATGTGTTCCGCGTTTTCCTGCGCGGTTTTCGAATCAATCGTTTTCAGAATCTTCGCATGACTGATCGCGATTTCATTCAGATTCAGATTACGCATCCCAATCTGGATAAAAACCCTTGAAAATACAATCGACAATTGTGGATCCTTCGAAAGAGGTGGCATCAACTCAAAAAACGGATCAAAATTTTCATCCGGGGCATCGCGATCTGTAAGAGCCAGTCGTCCAATCATTAACAATCCCACAATTTTAACCAATAGTTTTTTGCCAAGACAATATTCAAAAGCTTTTTTGTATGCAAAATTAGTTATGGAAAACAGGTTCATGGCAGCCTGTTCAGCAATCTCGATTGACTGGAAATTCTTCACCCAAAAATCCATTTGGTTCTCGGTAACTTCGGCAGGCTCTTCAAGAAGCATTGCAAGAATCATTGTTTCGCGCCATTGCTTGTTCCACAACTTGAGCGCCAGCAGGTGATTCTTCTCATAATGAGATGCAATTTCCCGTAACAATGGAATTGAAACGCCAAAATTCACTTTATAATCAACTCCTCTTTTTAGCATCGAATTGACTACTTCAATATTTTGTAACGGTTTAATCTTTGACAAGATCTCCTGAAACATCCGCTCCGCATCGGGATTGTCGAGTAAATAATCCATCGCTTTGTTAAAAGTTAATACAAGAAAACAAAGTTAACAATACTGCTGTAACGACAGGATATTTTTCAAAATATGATCGTTGTACACATTGCAATAAGTGCATCACTCAGAAATACAACAAATTAACAATAAAGCCATTTTTTTAAAAATCAGTTACGCAAATCAGAAAACATTTTCTATATTTGCAACCGCTAAACGGTGGATGTAGCTCAGTTGGTTAGAGCACTGGTTTGTGGTACCAGGGGTCGTGGGTTCGAACCCCATCTTCCACCCAGCTAAAAGCCCAACATGTTGTAAAAAACATTGTTGGGCTTTGTTATTTATTATTGAATCCATTTGCCAGCGTTTCTTAAAAATTTTGACGCTCGGATCCAGATTACAATCCAATCAACTTTGAAAGCGCCTTAAAATCATCATTATATCGGTGATCTCCAGGCAATTCATAAATTATCAGGTTCTTCTTTTTAGGAAGGCTGGTCTTGAGCATCAACTTCTCATCCTTTCCAAAGATGCAAAAGACAGGCAAATCAGTTTTTTCGATCTCCGGCATTACCTTGAATTTTCGATCGACGTTTTCATTTTCTCCGATCATATCACTCAATCTGATCACAAAATCGGAACTTGCTGAAGGAGATATTAAAGCTATTTTGACTATTTTTTTCTGCAATTCTGACGAAAGCCTTCCGGGAAGAAAAATTCCCACGTCAGCTCCGAAAGAATACCCGACAATTATCACCGATGATTTCTTCCATTCCTTCATATAATATTTGGATAATTGCTCGATATCACCAGCAAAAGCTTCAGGCGATTTCTGATCCCAGAAATATTTGCGACTATTGAGTGTAACTACTCCATAGCCTTGTTTTTCAAACTCATGAACTATTTTCTGATTGAATTCATTCCAACCACCGTCGCCGGAAATGTAAATCATTAAAGCGGCATTACTACCCTTTGATGCAGATATTTGAAGGGGCAAATCAGTAACAGAATAAATATCCTGAGCTTTTAAACGATCGTTACAACCCACTAAGCATATCAAACAAATTACAATATATCTCAAAATCATTTTCAACAGGATTCGTATTTCGTCGCAATGTAAGCACAATCTTTGCCGGATTAATTAATTCGATAAAGGTTCGTTTATCAGTCAATCAAATTTCTGGCTCTAAGACGTTTGGTAAGGGTAATTGGATTTTGTAATGATTGCTGCTGGCTTTTAGTGACTGGCAACTGGCAGACCCGCTTACAAAAAACAGGTGTTGTCTCAATCTCTAAAGGTTTACTGTAATAATAGTTAGTGTTATCATGCCAACTTCAAGTTGCCAAAAGCCAGCTGCTATATGCCACATGATCCTTCATAGAATCACATTTCCTTTCCTATTGATAAAAGTTACGCATAATTTAGTCTGTCTGTTTTTCTTTCAGGTTTGCAACCTCCCGTTTTTTCTGTTGTCTATAGAGTATACTTTTCAATCCTGGTTTTCGGATTAAGATTTAGAAGTTATGTAATGATCGTAACCGATTGATGACAGATAAATAAGTGGCATTTGTGAGACCATCTTATTATCTGAATTAATGAATGAGAAACAGAATATTAAAAGCTTGGAATCAGTATTAACAGACATACATGAGGCGGATATTGAGGATAGTTTGCGCGGCGACGAACGTGCCAGACGCCGATTGTACGATCTTTATGCAAAAGCAATGCTTAACGTATGTTACAGAATGACTGGTAATTTACATGATGCAGAAGATGTATTGCAGGAAGCTTTTACTGTGGCATTTCTTAAACTGAATACTTACAGATACGAATCGTCGTTTGGTGCGTGGCTTAAACGCATCGTGATCAATAACAGTCTCAACTTTTTGAAAAAAAGGCGCGAATCCTTGATTTATGAAGCTGAAATCCATAAGTATGAAGTTTACGAATCAGACGAACTACCTGTAGGTTTGACGGTTGAAAAGGTATTGTCTGCAATGGAAAAGCTCCCTTCGGGTGCCAGAATCGTTTTCTCGCTTTACCTGATGGAAGGTTACGATCACCAGGAGATAGCAGGAATATTAAATATCAGTGAATCAACCTCCAAATCGCAATACATGAGAGCGAGGAGGCGAATGCAGGAAATTTTATCTGAAAATAAATATCAGTAAAAATGAAAAAAGAAGATCAACTCGAAGATTTTATCACAAGGTTCAGGGATGAATTTGATACAAAAGAACCATCCACAAGGATTTGGGAGAATATTAATAAAAAAATTGGTAAAACGCAGAATCATAGCTCTGTATTTAAAATATTCTATCGCATTGCCGCTGTTTTTGTATTACTCTTCTCAATTACAATTACGACTTATTACCTGCGTAGTAAAAAGGTTGAACGAGAGGAAGTTTATGGATTTGCGGCCAGTTCGCCCAAGATCATAGAACTTCGTGAATCAGAGATGTATTATTCGTCCCAAATCAATGAAAAGATAACCCAGCTGGAGAAATGTTCGCAGTCGAATCCTGAACTCGTAAAAGAAGTTGAAAGCGACCTGTCGGAACTCGATATCTCGTACAACAACCTGAAGAACGATCTGAAGGAAAATATTGCCAATCAGGAGGTGATTGAGGCAATGATCGAGAACAACCGCGAAAGACTGGTTCTGCTGGATGATGTCTTAACTCAAATTAATTGTTAATAAACAAATGATGCACAAGTTAATAATTATATTTTGTCTGTTCCTGACCGGAATTCAGGTTCCATGTTTATCAATGGTTCAGTCATCCGAAACACGAAATATTAAACGAGGTTTCCAAACCACCGGAAATGTTGCGGTGGAGATCGACAGTAAATACGGACGTATTGAAATAATCCCGTGGAACAAGGATTCTGTCGTCATCGAAGTAACGACTACTGTAAAAACCACCACCAAAGAAAAGCTTTCGAAATATTTCGACAATATTGATTATGAGTTCAATTCGAATCAAAACTTTGTTACGGCACGCACTATTTTCGATAAAAACCGTACGCCGATCGGAAGCAGCCTTGTGAAGGTCCGCGAATCATTAATGATATCAGATGGATCAATTTCAGTAGATTACATCGTTCATCTTCCAGGTAATGCAAAATTGGATATCACGAATAAGTTTGGCAATATTTATTTGGGCGATTATACAGGCGATTGTCGGATCGATCTGGCAAACGGGAAACTGAAGGCAAATAATTTGTCCGGTCAACTCACATTGAAATTATATTTCGCCGATGCCAGTATCAATAAATTAGCAGATGCAAATATTGATATCAATTACGGCAAATTCTATCTCAAAGAAGCTCAGTCAATTATTTACAAGGGAAAATCTTCAAATTTGGATATCGGGATCATTAAGAATTTCTCATTTAATTCTTTGCGTGATATAATTCATATTTCAGAGATCGGAAATCTAACGGGTAGCGGTTACTTCACCGATTTTAAAATCTCGACGCTTAAGCGAGGTATTAAAGTATCCACCCGCTATGGTGATATGGATATTTCGCTCGTAACCTCCTCTTTCAATGAGATCAATATCATTTCGAAATCAACTGACCTGCGATTGAATTTTGCACCCGACACAAAGCTCAATTACGATATCACTTATATGAAATGCAAGACGGATTTATCAAAAAGTTTCGATCTTATCAATGAGAAGGTAATCAATGAGAAAGAAGGTCGCGTAAGAATTAACGGATTCATGGGAAAAAACAAATCCGATAATCCGGTAGTAAATGTAAATGCCGAATCGGGAACACTTTTCTTTACGGCACAATAGGCACATAACAATTAAACGAAAGTCAATTAGAAAATCGAAAATCAACTATGAAATTTACAATTTTATTTACAATTGTGTTATTCTCTTCTTCAGTGCTGATGGCACAGGAAGATAAAAAAGGGTACTCTTCGTCTGAAATCCAGACGATTTTAAACCAAAACGCAACCTCAAACGGTTTTTATGGTGCTTTTCATCTCGGCTATTCCGAAATTGCAGGACGCGATGCAATTGATATGGGAATCCGTGGCGGCTGGATTGCAAACCACAAATTCGTGCTCGGATTCGCAGGTACCGGATTCTACTCAGACAAAAGATCCACGGGCATAAATGGTCTGGCAAATTACATTGCAGGCGGTTACGGAGGGCTATTATTTGAGCCAATTCTAATGCCAATGAATCAGGTTCATGTATCGTTTCCTATGATTATTGGTGCCGGTGGAGTGACCATTCTGGAAGGATTCGATAATATGCACGACTGGGACATCTATCCTCCAACCGAAATAGGATCAGCACCATTTTTTGTCTTTGAACCCGGGGCTGAGCTTGAGTTCAACATTGCCAAATTCTTCAGATTCGGATTAGGGGTTTCATACAGGATAACTTCTGATATCAATTTGACGGGACTTTCATCCGATGCTCTTAGAGGCTTAAATGGTCATATTATTTTTAAATTTGGAAAATTCTGACAATACGCTTATAATCAAAAAAATGCCCGGGAATTTCTTTCGGGCATTTTTTTGTTGACAAATTCATAACAGATCTGGTTGTACAATCAAAAATATAATCATTTTTCAGCAGACCCTAATTACCATTAAAGAACATGCCTTCAATGAATGATTTTCATCAATTCCAACGCATCCGCAGCTGAATATACCGGACTGTTGCATGTTTTATTTTCACAAACATAGATCACCGTTTTATGACCCACTAAACGGTTTTGAAGCAGAGGCAGGTTCTCGTTTATTCCTCCGGCAAAAACAGCAGTTGGCAAATATTTTTTCTGAATTTCAAGATTAACCGGCAACGCATTGTCGCCGAGTATTGCCACTTCATAAAACGGATAAACCATTTTACCCAAAAGCATAGTCCAATTTGCATAATAAGCACCTTGCCGGACGATTTCACTTCTTACTTTGAAAAGCATTTCCGTTGCCATTTGCGTGTAATCGGCCTTCTCCAACAGAATTCCCAATTTAAACAACACCTGTGCTAAAACTGAATTGGAAGCGGGAATCACATTGTCCGAAATCTCGTGTTTGCGGGCAATCAGGTTTTCTGCCTGATCGGAAGTATAGAAAAACAAGTGGTTTTCGGCATCGGCAAAATGATTCCAAACATACCCTGTCAAAAGCTGGCTCAGTTGCAACCAATGCAGATCGAATGTCACTTCGTACAAGCCGATATAGGCCTCAGCCAGAAGTGCGTAGTCATCCAAAAATGCTTCTGTACTCACTTTCCCATCTTTGTAAACCCGGTAAAGCAGCCCACTATCCTTTATCATATTGGTTTCCAGAAAACGGGCTGTAGTGATGGCACCTTTCAGATACTGCTCATTACCAATCGCTTTATAGGCATTTACATATCCGGATATCATCAGCGAATTCCAGGATATTAGAATTTTATCATCTGTTGCCGGACGAATACGGTTGTTGCGTTGTTCAAGTAACAATTTGTTCGCCTTTTGAAGAATAGCATTTAATTCATTGACTGTCATTTCATTTTCGCTGGCGAACTTAGCTTTGTTATCCTTGTAATGCAGAATATTTTTCCCCTTCTCCCAATTTCCATAAGCGGACACCTGGTAAAAGCGAAGGACAATTTCGGCCACTTCAGTATCAAGGACAGATTCGATTTCCTGTTTTGTCCATACGTAGAATTTTCCCTCTTCGTGTTCGCTGTCAGCATCAATCGAGGCAAAGAAACCTCCTTCAAGATGCCTTAATTCCCGTTCTGCAAACGCAATTGTTTGCTCAACTATTTCGGTATACAACTGATTACTTGTTAATTGATACGTATGTGCATAAAGTGTGATTAACTGGGCATTGTCGTAAAGCATTTTCTCAAAATGGGGAACTTTCCAGAATTGATCTGTGGAATAACGGGAGAAACCTCCTCCAATTTGATCGTAAATTCCCCCTTTTGCCATCGCATCGAGCGTAATTGTTACGGCATCGAGTGCTTTATGATCTCTTGTCTGGTAATGGTATTGAAGGAGAAATTCCAAACCTGCCGGCATCATAAACTTTGGTGCACCGGTATATCCACCGAACTCAAAATCGATTGTATTGATTTGATTCTCATAAGAGGCAAGATATTCATCGGACACAAATGGCTTTGAATCCGATATTCCGGGAAAAGGATTTGCCTGAATTCCTTCAGTTAGCGACGTTGCTGCCTGTAAAACCCGCGGGTATTCGTTTTGAAATAAATGACTAAGTTGATGCAGTGCATCCATCCAATTATCAGGTGGAAAGTAAGTGGCGGCATAAAAGGGTCTACCATCGGGCAGCGCAAATGCATTAAGCGGCCAGCCCCCACGTCCGGATAAAAGTTGCGCGGCATCCATATATTCGGTCAATGTCGGGTCGCTCTTCCCTGTCGATCTTGATACAGACAAAATGGGTGTTCATAAACGCTGCAATCTCCTCGTCCGAAAACGATTCATGTGCCATCACATGGCACCAGTGACATGCGGCATAACCGATACTGATAATCAGTGGTTTGTTTTCATTCTCAGCTTTCGATAAAGCTTCGTCACCCCATTCATACCAATCAACAGGATTGTCAGCATGTTGACGAAGATACGGACTGCTTGACTGCGATAATCGATTTTGTTTATTCATGCAGTAAGAACAAACCAGATGGAAAATGGTTTGCAGTGGAAATACTTTAGCCAGTATGCTTAATTCCTATCCATTACCTTATCAATCTATCATATCAGCTCTCCTTCTTTTTAAAGTATTCAACTTTACCGGTGAGAGCGATATCTTTCACCTTATCGATCAAGGCAATCTTTTGTTCTTCAGTAAGTTTGGTAAACGAACGGGCAAGAGCAATTTTTTCACGCATAAATGTGGCATTCTCATTTCCGGAAATTAAAACGGAAACCGGCAATGACCATACAAAATGCATCGCTTCTTTAATACTCAGATAGTTTGGAATCAGTGGATCG
>Ga0209724_1003359_pt1 | contig 13116 bp, 6 predicted proteins | sample grotaG_FD_184143 | JGI IMG/M metagenome (GOLD analysis project Ga0209724, IMG submission 184143) | Glacier valley bacterial and archeal communities from Borup Fiord, Nunavut, Canada, to study Microbial Dark Matter (Phase II) -... | ecosystem: Environmental > Aquatic > Freshwater > Ice > Glacier ... | reverse complement strand
TAAATATAGTTCGTGCCCGAGCAGGACTGGATAATATTGATGCTGCGAATCTGACTGCCGATATGATTCATAATGAACGGTGGAAGGAACTGTCATTTGAGAGCGACAGACTTTTCTATTTGCAAGCACTTAAGATAAATATTCCTAATGGCGATCGTGGTACTGGTGATATACCTTACAATTCAACTAAACTATTGTGGCCTTTACCACAACGCGAAATTGAACTCAATCCATCCTTGTAATTAAGGAGTTCAACCCCGGAGTGAATAACAGTTTTTTCATTTCGGGGTTATCTTTTCCTATAATTTAGAGAAATATATTCATAATTATTTTAAAAAAAATTGATTTTCCCAAGGATATTAATGAGTTGATAATTCGAAATCCCGACAGACTGAATTTTGCACATTTTGGGGAAACAAGTTGAAAGGCGGATTTATTAATGCTCTGCTAGCCAATTCTTCATCCGGAAAAAATGAAATTTGACCTACGAAACTCCGATATCCAAATAACTAATCGTTAGTACACAGATAACCATTGTCGTCGAAAATGCGCAATAAAATTCCATATAAGTGCAACAATAATGCATTAAAGAAAACTAAAATGCTCATAGCTTTCGATTAAAAAATTATAACATCCTGATTAATGTAATCAATTTACGAAACCAAGATCACACATCTGATTATAATCATTAAACTCATGAATAAGCTTTTTATCTATTTGTTTTTTTTGCTGGTGTTCACAAAAGCAAGTGCACAGCAACCCGATGAATTCCTCACTTCGCTATATGACAAACTGCACAATTCGCCCATGCAGCAAAAAATAAAACAGATAGCTCCGATGCCTTTTGGAGTGGTTTTTTTACCCTGGGCCGGATGTACAGAACAGGATATGCGCCACCACTTCCGGATGATGAAAGAATTGGGTTTTACCAACCTGAAGCAAACCATGCCAACACCCGAATGGCCTGAAAATGAAATTCTTCGTATTGCGCTCGAAGAAGGAATCATTCCATTTTGGTATGGCGAAGGTGGCTGGGAACCTATTACTCCGGAATTGCTGAAAAAACTGGGTATTGCCGAAAAAACACCCATGGCCTACATTCGCAAAGACCCACGGATGCTCGACTATCAGAAAAAAGTTTTCTATAAACAACTCGAAGTATGGAAAAAGAACAAACCCGGTTACAAGGGGAAAAGTTATTTTTCACAACCTGATGCTTTCCTGCGTATCGACGATGTTGCACCATTCAAAGCCTGGATAAAAAATCAATACAAAATTGTTGGAGAACTGTCAAAAGCGTGGAATCAATATGAAGTTGGCATTTGCGATAAACCTTACCAAACATGGGCCGATTTTGACAGCGATCCGCTGGTAAAATCAATTCCTGGAAGCGATGAAATTATTCCATCAGCAGGCCGAGAATACGGGCAGGTGCGCGACATTCTGCGGTTTAAAGCCGATATGAATATCGAATATATCCGGCAAACGGTAGTTCCCGACTTTCCGGAGCAACCGGTTCGGGCCGGTGGCGAAATGGGATTATTTTTACCGTTTGCTTCGCGTGGAACCGACATGGAAGGAATTGCTCAAACAATGACCGACCGTGGTTCGTTTTATCCGTCGATTCACCTGGCCTGGCATTTTGAAGAAACGGAGTACGAAGTAGCTCGTTGCATTTACATGCAATCTTCCATCAGCACCGACTGGTTTAAAGGTGGTTGGGCTGCTACCTGGGAAAGTACGGGTGGTCCGCAACAATTCAGTGGTGGCAAAGGATGGGATCGTAAAGGACAGGAAGGTACAGCTGGTTATACCGTTAATGCTGGAACTATGACTCAACTTCTTTTTTCCTATCTGGCCGGTGGATTTAAAGGAGTTGGACTTTGGTCGTGGAATTACCGGGCTGCTGGTTGGGAGTCAGGTGAATATGCCCTGTTAAACAGGCAGAATGAACCGGGAGAACGTGCCATCCGGGCTGGGCAAATTGCTAAAGTTGCCGATAAATACCGCGATGAAATTTGGAAAGCACACAAAGAACCAACTGTCGGCGTGTTTGTAAATTGGGATAATGAAGCGATTTGGTCGGCAGTGGCCGGTCCGGGACGCACACATTTCAAACATTATCCGGTTCAGGCACGGATTGGTATCAGCAGGGCGCTGATAAATGCCAATATACCATGGGAACATGTGACTCCATCCGATCTGAAAGCAGGACTCGGAGCACGTTACAAAGTGATCTATCTGCCAGCCCAGGCAGCAATCAACGAGAATCTGTTCCCCATTTTTGAGGAATACGTCAGGCAGGGCGGACGATTGGTTTTGGATGCCCCCGGTGGTTGGTGGAACGAACATGGCAAAGTGCTGAACACTAGAAAAGGATCGGCTTTCGAACGAATTTTCGGAGCTTCAATTGCTGATTTTCAGTACTCGAACAATGTGCCACGAAAAATTGGCGACCATATCCTTTCCGGGTTTGTATTCGAACTGAAACCCACTACTGCCCAGATAATAGAAAAATTCCAGACCAGCGAACCAGCAGTTACCGAGAACAAACTGGGGAAAGGGAGTGCCGTTATTCTGGCTGCCGATGCATCTTTCAGCATGAAAAGCCGGGGCAATACGTTTATGGAAGACTGGACCCTGCGCCATACTCTGAAAAACCTGACCATACCATACTCCTGCCCAAATTCTATTGTCTACCGATTGGCAAGTCCAACAGCCGACCACTATTTCTTTATCAATGATGATGAGGCAAAAACCACTACATTAAAGTTTGCGCAGTACAAGTATAAATCAATCACCGATGTCATGACAGGAGAAAGGCTTAGCCCAGAGTCGATTGCACTCGAAAGCCACAGTGGTAAATGGATCAGATGTGAAAAATAATTATGCTATGAATTTGAAATTGAAAACCTGTTTGTTCGTTTTGATGATGGGAGGTTGTTTGTCTTCCTTTTCGCAAAAACAATCATTCTTCTCTTCTGACAAAGCACTCATGCCTATTGGAACCTACTATTATCCCGAACACTGGGATCGAAGTCAATGGGGGCGCGACCTGAAACGGATGAGCGAATTAGGTTTTTCGTTCACCCACATGGCTGAATTTGCCTGGGCCAACCTGGAACCGGAAGAAGGACGGTTTGATTTCGATTGGCTCGACTGGTGTGTAGCCGAAGCTGCCAAAAACGGATTAAAATTGATTTTTTGCACACCGTCACCATGTCCGCCAGCCTGGCTAACCAGCAGATATCCTGAACTGTTAAATGTCAACGAAAACGGTATCCGTTCGGCACATGGCGGCAATCGGCTTCATGCCAACCAAAGTAACCCCATTTACCGGAAGTACATTGAGCGAATCGTAACCGAAATGGGGAAACGCTACGGAAACGATCCGCGAATTTGGGGATGGCAAATCGACAATGAACCTCATTTGGGAACAATCTATGATTATTCCGACTTTGCTCAGGTCGACTTTAAAAACTGGCTGCAGAAAAAGTACAATAACTCGATTTCAACACTCAATTCAGCATGGGGGAATGCCTTTTGGAGTAGTACATACAACAACTTCGATCAGATACGCATTCCCAACGAAAAGGAATCGTCGTCGAATCCTCATGCACTGCTCGATTTCAAACGTTATACTGCCGACGGCTTAGCCGAATCCATCCGGTTTCAGGCGACATTACTCCGGAAATTGGTTTCGCCACAACAATGGATTACGACAAACTTTGCTTATTATAAATTTTTACCTCCGGTAGATCTTTTTCGCAACAAAGGTGATTTAGATTTTGCCTCGCACACCATGTACCTGTTGAGTACCTTTCTGAATTATCCTGAAGGAGCATTAAACTTCCGTCTTGGCAGTGGAATGGAACTTTCGTTCTCGAACGAGATGGCCAAATCGATTCAAGGATATACCGGAATCATGGAACTTCAGCCCGGGCAAATCAATTGGGGCGCATACAATTCCCAACCTTTGCCGGGAGCAGTGCGCATGTGGATATGGCATAGTTTCGGACTTGGCGATCGATTTACCTGCACCTACCGTTTCAGACAACCGTTGTTTGGTGGTGAGCAAACACACAAAGGAATTATGGAGACCGACGGAGTCACCGTTGCCCGCGGCGGAAAAGAATATGTAGAGGCGATTGCTGAAATTAAAAATCTTCAAAAGTACTATCAACCCAATCCGGTTATTCCGAAATCAGTGGCATCGCGAAAAACTGCCTTTTTGTGGAAACAGGATAATCTTTGGGAAATGCAGGTTAGCCCACATACTAAAGCATGGGACACCTGGCAACATTATTATTCCTATTACGGAAACCTAAAAACGATGGGAGCTCCGGTGCAGTTCATTCAGGAAACCGATGATTTTGATCCGGCAAAATTCCCTTTTATGGTTGCTCCGGCCTATTCGATGGTTGACGAAAAAATTATCGCCAAATGGACCAGATATGTTGAAGACGGAGGCCATTTGATTTTAAGCTGTCGTACCGGTCAAAAAGACAACAATGGCCATTTTCATGAAACCTTGTTGCAACAACCCATCTGGAAATTAATTGGTGCATCGGTTCAAGATAACGATCAATTACCACCAGATCGGAAAGCTAACGTTTCGTGTAACAGCAAAATTTTTTCCTGGAATGTTTGGGGTGAACTGCTTACTCCACAACAACAACAAACCGAAACACTTGCGACCTATTCCGATCAGTTTTATGCCGGAACTTCAGCTGTTGTTACCCGAAAGTTGGGTAAGGGAACGGTTACTTACCTCGGCGTATGGACCACTGATGGAGAACTTGAAAAACAAGTATTAAAAACCACTTATCAACGTGCCGGTGCCGAAATTCTCGATCTCCCCAATTACGTGTTTGTAGAGTGGCGCGACGGATTCTGGGTTGGTGTAAACTATACCTCTCAGTCGGTAAAGCTGCCAGTTTCGGAAAAAGCCAACCTGTTGATTGGAACAAGGGAAATTAAACCGGGACAAGTTGCAGTTTGGATGGAATAAAAGCCTAAGCCTCCTTCCCGATCCTCCAAAGGAGGAAGGCTTTGGATGCGAGATACAATTTGTTTGTGCTCTGAATTGGCTAATCATTAATGGTTGAAAAAAAATGATATGAGAAATTTTAAACTTGGGATTCTATTACTAATCCTGTGGTCGTGCAGTACACCGGTAAAAAAATCGGTACTGGAAATGCAGTCAAATCAGGATACCTTAATTGTTCTTCACAACGATTCAGTAACGCTTTCCATTAGTCGGTTTGGTGGGGCAATTGTTGGATTTTGCTTTAACAATCAGCAGTCGAATCCACTCGACTGGAAAGTATTGCCCAGCGAAATGCCCGAAAACAATAGAAAAGGAGCACCTTTTCAGGGACAGTTTTTATGCGTTGGACGCTGGGGCGCTCCTACAAGTGGAGAAATGGCTGCAGGCATTCCGCATAATGGCGAACCTTCTAATCGTTGGTGGGAAAAAGACAGTCTTTTACTTCCCGGAATATTAAAAATGAGTGTTAATGCCCCTCTCGAACAATGGAAGGTTAATCGCCGGGTTAAACTTTATCGAAATCGGGCTTGCTTTGATGTGGAAGAAACCTTTACCAATCTTCTGAATAGCGGTCGTTTCACCGCAATCGTGCAACATGCAACTATGGGCGGTGCATTTCTCGATGAAAATACCATTATCAGCTGCAATGCATCAGCTGGGTTTAATCAATCGCTCATTCATCAATCGTTGACAAAATATGAATATCTATGGCCTGACGGGTTCGCCGATTCATTGAAAAACAGAATTGACCTGAGGAGCTCCAATCTACAGAATGGCTATGTTACAACCCATATCATCGACGAAAAAACAGGATGGGCAACTGCAGCTTCAACTTCGAAGAAACTACTCATCGGATATGTTTGGGAAACTGCCGACTATCCCTGGATACACATTTGGAACGGACCCAAAAACGGGAAATTGTGGGCAAAAGGTATCGAATTTGGGACAACTGGTTTAGGCGATACTTTTTCACCTGAGAAAAGAGCGGCAACAACCTTCTACGATCGCAGTAATAACCTGTTTGTTGATGCAAAATCAGCTGTCACCAAACGATATACCTGCTTCCTGATCCGTATTCCTGAAGATTTTGTAAAAACAACTTCCATTGTATCATCCAAGCTTTTAATTAAAGTAGACTACCAGTTAAAAAATGGAATTATCAGAACTACATTTATAGATAAGCAATAAAAAGATTCGAATCATGACCACAAACCGAAGAAATTTTTTGAAAGCGACAGCTCTTGGACTAACCGGAGCTGCACTTACCAATCCTTTTAATGCCAGAGCAAATACCCAACAAACTCAATATTCCATTTCCGGTGCGAATAATGGGTCGATGTCCAATGTTTCGGATGCCATACAAAAAATCCGTATGCGCGATATCGAAATACAAGTATTCGATCGCCTCGGAAATCCGCTAAAAAACCATTCGGTTGAGGTTTTACTAAATAAGCATGCTTTTCTTTTTGGTGATTGTAATCCTGGGATGGACAGTTTATTCCGTCAGGGATCGGCCACTGCCGAAAAACTTGAAGTTTACCGTAAAGTTTTTGCCAGTACACTTAATGCTGTAAATTCGACCTGCTACTGGACCGAACGCCCACGCAACAACATGGCCAAAACCGAAGCCTATCAGGGTGAATATAAACTGGACGGATTTGCCGACACCGTTGACTGGGGAAATGCTAACGGACTTACGGTAAAAGGACATCCCCTGTTTTGGACTGTTCCCAAAGCAATTCCCGACTGGATGCTGAAATACGATTATCCTACGCAACTGAAATTTCTGGAAATACGTTTGCGTAGCATCGTTTCGCGTTTCAAAGGCAAAGTAAAGCTTTGGGATGCGGTGAATGAAATGTTATGGGAACCAGCGTTGAAAAATCTGGCAAGCCGCAACTGGCCGCATTTGGAATCGCTGGATAACATGGCCGAATACATCTCGTTTGTTTTGCGTATTTGCCGGGAAGAGGATCCGGACGCAAAATTCCTGATCAACGATTACGGTTTAGAAAAAAACCACAACGAAAAAGCTCAACTGGCGGCAAATGATAACGATCCGAATGCAGCACAGGAATCAGGAGTCAAGGCAAAAGATGGAACCATTGTAAATGCCAGTTTGCAACGAAAACGATATCTCGAATTGGTGAAACGTCTTCGTGAATTAGGCTTTCCACCAGCAGCAATAGGTTTGCAAGGTCACAGCGGCGCTGTAACTGCAGCTGAACAGATTGCTTTTTACGACGAAATGGCACAGGGCGGACTACCTTTGCACATCACCGAATTCTGGGCCCATCCCAACGATTTTGGCAGTGATTTTGTTAAACAGTCTCAAAAAGAACAAGACCAACAAATTGCCGACTATGTGAAACAATTTCTGACCAATGCTTTTGCACATCCTGCTATCGAAAGTTTTTTCTTCTGGGGATTTATGGGCATGGCAACTACCTGGCCCGAAAATAATTCACCCAGTTATGAAGAAAAGCCAGTGCTGCAAACGATAAAAGATTTGATTCACAAAGAATGGCATACCCATGAGACTTTGAATACCAACAGCAATGGGATCGTAAAGCTCAAAGGATTCCTTGGCGACTATTCGCTGCGGTATGGTCTTCAGGGAAGTGATCAGAAGAACTTTGGTATCCCCTTCAAAGTTGGTAAATACGAAAACATGCCCTATCGTTTCGAAACCATCATTTAAACATTAATTTTCAATATGAAACTAATACTAATATCAATCATTGCCATACTATTGGGTTCAAGCATCGGGTTTGGTCAGTCTGCTGAAACCCAAAGTCAAAAAATACAATGGTTTACCGATTCCCGTTTCGGAATGTTCATTCATTTTGGTTTATATAGCATTCCGGCAGGCGTCTGGGATGGAAAAATATCGGGTAGAAACATGTATGCCGAATGGATTCAGAAACAAGGAAACTGGCCTTATGGAATACCCGATAAAGATTATCAGGCACTGGCAAAGCAGTTCAATCCTGTAAAATTTAATGCCGAGGAATGGGTTTTGGAAGCCCGGAATGCCGGGATGAAATATATCGTCATTACCGCTAAACACCACGATGGTTTTGCGCTCTGGCCCAGCAAAATATCATCCTACAATGTCGTGGATGCATCTCCATTCAAGCGTGATATTCTGGGAGAATTAAGCAAAGCCTGTGAAAAATACCAGATGAAGTTGGGTTTTTATTATTCACACTGGCAGGACTGGGAAAACGAAGGTGGCGCAAGACCTCCAATCGACGAATTTAAAAGTGTTCCGCCACCGGTTCAGGTTACCGATGCGCAATTTGAAAATTACTGGCAAAAGAAATGTCTTCCACAAGTTCGTGAGTTGATTGAGAACTATCATCCTGCCATTTTGTGGTTCGACACCTGGGCCAAACCCGAAATCATAACAGATAAACGACTTGATGAGCTAATTGCCCTGGTTCGAAAACTTGATCCAAATTGTTTGATCAATAGCCGAATCCTGATGCGTCATCCGAATATTGCCCAAAAAGTTGATTTCCTTTCGATGGGCGATAACGAATTTCCTAAAGACGTAATCAACCAGCCCTGGGAAACTTCCGGAACAATGAATCATTCGTGGGGATACCATCAACTCGACTATCATTGGGAAACTACGAAATCGTTACTTGCTAAACTGATTGGAAATGTATCGAGAAACGGGAATTTTCAGTTAAACATTGGTCCCATGGCTGATGGTACTTTTCCCAAAGCCAGCCTACACCGCCTTCGCGAAATTGGAGCCTGGATGTATGTCAATGGAGATGCGGTGTATGGTTCCGGACCATGTGAGGCAAAAAGCGACAACTGGGGATTTATTACCTGCAAAAAGCAGGAAGCGAATAAGAACCGGTTATATCTCAACATCGTCAATTGGCCTGAAAACAGAGAGCTGGTTGTAAAAGGAATCGATCGGTTACCTGAGAAAGTCTATTTGCTTGAAACAGGACAACAACTCGATTTTATTCCTTATCCCGAAAATGGAATTACTATCCGGTTACCGAATACTCCTATCGATACCAGCATTACAGTTGTGGCCCTGGAATACTAAACATTTATTGAGCAATTAGATAAATCAGCCTCGGCCAACATTTTCTGAAGTTTATGGGAACGCTGGCTGGGTAATTCGATCTTTTCATCTCAACTCTTCTGCTGGTTTAATTTATTGATTTTCTTTCCGATATTGCTGTGGTGAAACGCCGATCTCCTTCTTAAAGTATTTACTGAAATACAATGGGTCAGAAAATCCAAGGTTATAAGCAATTTCAGATATATTCATTTCCGAATTTTTAAGCAATTGAGTCGCTTCGCGTATCTTAATTTCACGAATCAGTGTATTCACCGACCAACCGGTAACAGCCTTTAATTTTCTGTAAAGCTGCATTTTATTGGTTTTAAAATGAAGCTCAATTTTTTCATTGGTCAATTCTTCATCCGATAGGTTGGTTTTTATGAAATCGACAAGCCTGTCAATAAACGGATCGTTAAAATTCAGGTTGTCAACTGCCTCATTTGTTGTTTTTTTGAACTGTAATTGTTGATATTTTTCAATCAGTTTTTGTCGGTTTGACAACAATGTTTTGATTTTTGCCAGCAAAATCTGTTCATTAAATGGTTTAGGTACATAGTCATCTGCTCCGGTTTCCAAACCTTCTAATGTATCTTCGATTGTACTTTTGGCACTAAGTATTATTATCGGAATGTGTTGCGTCAATAGCTCATTTTTAAGCATATTACAAAGCTCAATACCATCCATTTCTGGCATCATCACATCGGTAATGATCAGGTCTGGAATATGTTGCAATGCAAGTTTGTGTCCGATTTTCCCGTCAGCAGCCTCTATGGTTTCGTATTTCGGATGCAGGGACTGTTTCAGATAATACCTGATTTCGGGATTGTCTTCCACAATCAGAATTCGTATGTTGTTTTTTGATTCAGTGGCTGCTGGCAACCCGGCTAATTCAATAAATTCAATTTGCGGAATGCTGGCCCGGACATTTGTTGAATAAGGGATCGGAACTTCGCTAACCGTGATATTATTGTTATTTTCCAGATGCTTTTTTCCAGTTTTAAACATCATTCTGAAAAGGGTAAATTGTCCGGGAATACTTTCAACCGTTACCTCTCCCTTGTGCAACTCAACAAGATTTTTTACAATGGATAATCCAATGCCAGAACCAATTGTTTCGTGCTTCAGAAAGCTTTTTGTATCTACCTGATAGAAGCGATCGAACAATTTTTCAAGTTTATCAGAAGGAACTCCTATGCCATTATCGCGAACAATGATCTCGCACTTATTGTCTTCAATTAATTGATTTATAATAATTTTAATGATTCCATCCACGGGAGTAAATTTAAATGCATTACTTAGCAGATTGAACATTATTTTCTCAAAGCTATCAGGGTCAAACCAGATTTGAAGTGTTTTCGCATTTGATTCAATTGTAAACTGAATATTCTTGCGGTCAGCATAATCGTCAAAAGCCTTTTTGATTTCCTGAACGACTGCAATAACATCATAAGGGGCAACGTTCAAATGAACATTCCCTGTTTCAATTTTTCTGAAATCAAGCAGCTGGTTAATCAGATTGAACAACCGTTGCGCATTGCTATACATGATTTCGAGGTGCTTTTTAATCTCCGGAGATGGTTCCGCTGACCGGACTAACTTTTCAAGCGGTGCCAGAATAAGTGATAGAGGCGTACGGATTTCGTGTGAAATATTAATAAAAAATTTGATTTTCAGATTGTTAATTTCGGCATCTTTTTCACGTTTAATTCTTTCAACCAATGCATTGTTCTTCAGATTGGTTCGCGAAACTGTGTATTCTCTTGTCAGGTAAAGCAATCCGGCAATCAACATTGTGTAAATAAGATATGCCCACCAGGTTTTCCAAAAGGGTGGGAGTACGATTAATGTGATTGAAGTACCCACATTGTCCCATATTCCGTCAGCATTACAAGCCCTCACTGTAAACGTGTATTCTCCGGGCAAAAGATTATTGTACGATTTGAAACGCTTGCTGTAATCGAGGTATACCCAGTCGGGATCGACACCTTTCAGCAAACAGGCGTATTTCACTTTTTCAACTTGCGAAGTCGTTAATGCTGCAAACCGGAAACCGATAATCCGATGTTGGTAATTTAAAGTTATTGTTTTCGTATCGGCTATATTATCTTTAAGTAAAACCCTGCCATTGATTTTTTTATTAATTGAAACTGATTGATTAAACACCTGAAAATCTGTGAATATAACTTTAAGGGTGTCTTTGTTTAGTGTGATTTTTTCAGGATAAAATCGGTTGAAACCATTGTAGCCTCCAAAGAATAATTCTCCATCCCTTGTTTTCAGCGTTGAATAGGTCGTAAAATAGGAACCTTGCAGACCATTGTGCGGGGTGTAGTTTGTGATTTTATAATCTGTACCATTTAATTTAGACAAGTGTGATAATCCATTCATACCACATGCCCAAATTCCACCTTGCGCATCGGCGAGGATGCCTGTTATCTCGTTGGATGGCATTTCATTGCGCGTGTTGAATTGCTGGCTTATTTTTAGTGTTGAATCCAACATAAATAGACCATCCCAGGTGCCAACCCATATATTTTTATCCTTGTCTTCGCACAGTGCATTGACATAGTCGGAATCCACACTTTTTGAAAATTCGGAAGGCAGAATATTTCTTTCTTTATCACTGTTCAAAATAATCAATCCATTCCCCAGCGATCCGCAAATAATAGTTCCGTTGCTTAATTCAATCATCTTACGGACTTTGGATTTATTAAGATGCTCTATTTCAGGATGATATTGCTGAAATCCTTCAGTATTAATCCGATCTGTCTTACCAAAGCTTAACCCTTCGCCATTTGAACCAACGTACAAATGATTATTTCTTGTGACTAAAAGTGATAAAATATTGTCTGAGGAAATACTTCCTTTTTCATTCGATCTCTTATAATTTGTAAAATGCTTTTGCCTCAGATTATAACACGAAAGTCCGTTTGTAGTTCCGATCCAGATGTTCCCGGTTTTATCAGACTCCAAAGCTCTGATTGTATTATTAATCAGAGATGATGGATTTCCAGAGGAAGCAGTTATGGTCTGAAATGTCTCTTTATCAAGATTATAAACCGAAATTCCCTGGCCAAAAGTACCGATCCAAATATTCCCGTCAGGACTTTCGCAAAAGGATGAAACAAAATTGTACTGCAAGCTATTGCGATTGTTTGGATCTTTCTGATAATGAGAGAATAGTTGCATAGTTGGATCATACTTGTTTATCCCGTCGTTGGTTCCAATCCAATAAACTCCGCTTTTATCTTTTAAAATAGAGGTGATGCTGTTGTTGCTCAAACTTCCCGGATTATTGTACATGGACTGGAATTGAGTCGCTTTGTTATTTACCAAATCGATCATGTACAATCCACCACCCTGGGTTCCTATCCACATTGCATTTTGTTCCAGATGAACGGTGCGCAATGAATTACTCGTATAATTCACTTTTTTGTTCCATGCCGACAATTCATTGAATAAGGCCGTTTTCGGATCAAATTGGAACAAACCACTGGAAAGAAGCAAATTAATTTTGCCGGAATCAGCTTGCCAGATATTCCAAATGAAATCTTCTGTTAAACTTCGCCTTAACTCTGAAGGTACTTTGTATTGTTCAACCGACTTAGATGCCGGATTATATAGGGTGAGTAATCCAAATTCACCTCCAATCCAACATTTTCCATCGCGATCAAAAAATAACGACGACACAGAATTGATTTGGGGCAAAACTTTATCGCATTTATTGGTTGATTTGTTGAAGAGATAGAGTCCGTTGGTAGGCGTTCCGACCCAAATATTTCCCTTTTTATCAGAAGATATAACTCCTTTGTTTCCATAGCGTGAACTTTCTTTCTTTTCTGATAACAGGAAACGGTCGAAATTATCTAATTTTTTATTGTACCGGTGCAGATAATTGATTGTAAGAACCCATAACTGGTTATCTGAATCACAGAACTGTGTTAATATGGCATTGTTCGAAAGGCTGCTACTA
>Ga0209724_1003358_pt1 | contig 13121 bp, 9 predicted proteins | sample grotaG_FD_184143 | JGI IMG/M metagenome (GOLD analysis project Ga0209724, IMG submission 184143) | Glacier valley bacterial and archeal communities from Borup Fiord, Nunavut, Canada, to study Microbial Dark Matter (Phase II) -... | ecosystem: Environmental > Aquatic > Freshwater > Ice > Glacier ... | reverse complement strand
CTCGGCAAAACAATTCAGTGATAAACTCTTCCGTGGTCATGGGGTATGCCTTTCTCAGATTTCAACACTCCAAGAATGGCCTATCCCCATGACTTTTGCTACTCAGGACAAACCGCACCATTGGTTAGCTAACGCGCTGACCGCAATGCTATAGCATACGCTGTTCGAAGACTAGGAAAACAGGCTTTGTAGAGCTTCCGCCACAACAGGTAACCGCTTCAGCGCCGCCTGGAGCGAAACCTATTTGCTTAACAGGGCGCTTCAATGTTAAGCCATACCTCCATAATTGAGCAAGGTGGAGACGCGCCGGAATTGAACCGACGCCCTCCTGCTTCCAGAGCCGGTATTCTAACGCTAAACTACGTCCCCATAATCGAACAAGGTGGAGGCGCGTAGGACTTGCACCCACGATCACGCGCTGCCTAGCGGGGCAGGGTGCTTTGATATTAAGCTACATCTCCATAATCGAACAGGGTGGAGGCACGCGGAATTGAACCTGCGCTTTTCCAGCTTGAAGAGCGGACGTTCTAACACTGAACTATGCCTCCAGGTTTAACATGAGTGAGGGTCGCAGGACTTGCACCCACGATCTCAGCGACGGATATGAACTCGCACTGTGTTCTAAGGTTGAACTAACTCTCACCACGCAGCATACCGCCTGCGAACAGGCCGAGGCGTGTGGGACTTGAACCCACAATCGAAAATGGCTTAGCAGGCCATCACTCTAACGTTGAGCTACACCTCAGACTACGGTATACTACGCCCACATTATATCATAGGCATAGGCTGCATTGGACGATGCTTGAAGGGTGGAACACCGAGCGCGTAATGGCACTCGCGCCGGATGTGGAGAGCGCCAAAGACGCGAAAAAGCTGGCAGTTCCGGCTAAATGGGCGCTCCTCGGCCATGACGGTTATAGCGTGTGGGGCAGCTATCAGGGCAGCGGCAAAGCGCCGTATCAGGTCAAGATCGATCTGCTCAAGCTGCAAAAAGCGGATGATAATGCCGCTGGCCTGAATTGCGATTGTCCGAGCCGTAAAAAGCCGTGCAAACACCTGATCGGTTTGCTGTTCATCGCGGTACAAACGCCCGCTGCGCTGATTGCTGGCGCGCCGCCCGAATGGGTGACCGAATGGCTGGACAAAGACGCAGTGCGCGCGCGTAAGCAGCAGGACAAGAAAAAGCGTGGTGACAAGCCCGCCGATCCGCTGCAAATCAGCAAGACGGCGGCTGAGCGGCGCGAAAAGATCGAGGCTGGCCTGCAAGAGATCGAGCTATGGCTGCGTAATCTGATACGCAGTGGATTAGCCGATCCACAGGTGAAAACTTACGCATTTTGGGACGCCAAAGCTGCCCGCATGATCGATGCGCAAGCGCCCGGTCTGGCACGCTGGTTGCGCGAAATGGGTGGGCTTCCGGCGGCGGGTGGCGATTGGCTCGATCCGGTATTGCAACAGCTTGGCTTGCTGTATTTGTTGATCGAAGGTTTCAAGCGCTTTGATACGCTGTCAGCGGGGACGCAAGCCGATATACGAACGGTGCTCGGCTGGCATTTGAAGCGCGAAGAAGTCGATCCGCAAGACGCCGTGCGTGATGAATGGCTGGTGATCGGCCAGCGCGTGACCGATGAAGGCGAACGGCTGCGAGGTCAACATGTGTGGCTGCGTGGACAGCACAATGGGCGCAATGCGCTGATTTTGGAGTTTGCATTTGGCGATCAACCGTTCGATACGCGCCTGACGCCAGGGACGCAAATTGACGCGGAACTGATATTCTTTCCGGGAAGCAGTCCGTTACGCGCGTTCATTCATGCGCAGCATGAGTCAACACAAGCGATCAAGCCGAGCATACCTGTTATGGGGATGTCTTTGCTTGACAACCTGACCGCCTATTGCAACGCGCTCACGCAAAATCCGTGGCTGCCAACTTTTCCGTTCGTGCTGGACGCAGTTTATCCGACGCGCTACAGCGGAAAGTGGGTTTTGCGCGATTCAGCTGGCGCATATTTGCCGCTCAGCAGTGGCTTCTCGCATAAGTGGCCGCTGTTGGCGCTTAGCGGTGATCACCCGATCGGCGTGGCGGGCGAATGGAATGGCCGCGATCTGTGGCCGTTGAGCGCGTTTGTTGGCGTTCCGTCAGACAGGCGCTTCGTTGATTTCAGTTCGATCGGAAAGCTCTAAGTCGCATATCAAAGCCGAATGCAACCCTTACCCTAAATCCTGCTCCCAAAGGAGAAAGACTTCCATAGTGCTCTTCACTTCTTATGATTGATTCATGCCCAATTCTCCAGCGCTTTTTTGAACACACTCATAAAACCATCACCGATTGCGCCATCGATAATGCGATGATCAAAAGTGAGCGTGGCGTACATCATCGGGCGGATTGCCATGGTATCGCCGTGTGCATCACTCAACACAACCACGCGCTTCTGCATCGCGCCAATGCCCAGAATGGCGGCTTGCGGCTGATTGATGATCGGCGTTGCGAACAGGCTGCCGGAGACGCCATGGTTGGTAATCGTGAACGTGCCACCGCTCACTTCATCCGGGCGAAGCTGTTTGATGCGCGCGCGTCCGGCCAGATCATTGACTTGTCGCGCGGTGCCGCTCAAGCTGAGGTCTTGCGCATTGCGAAGTACCGGCACGATCAAACCGTCCGCGATCGCTACTGCGATTCCGATATGCGCCGCGCGATGCAGCAAAATCCCCTGATCTGTCCATTGGCTGTTGACATACGGCTGCACTTGCAAGGCTTTGACGGCAGCTTGCACAAAATATGCGGTCAACGTGAGCCGGATGCTTTGCTTATCGAAGGCGGCCATGTTCGCCTGCTGATGAGCAACGATCGCGCTCATATCGACTTCAAAAACGGTCGTGACGTGCGGCGACGTGTCCAATTTCGAGCGTACCATGTGCTCGGCAATGGCGCGGCGCATGGGTGACAGTGGCATCACTTCGTCGCCATTGGCAGCGCCACCATTAGCACCATTGTCAGAAGGTGCAGCGGTCGTGATCGGTGCGATGTTTTGCGCAGTGGGTGGCATAGCCCGCGTGCCAACTTTTCCGACTGGCATTTGTGAAGTAGCGGGCGCGGGTGTCGGCGCAAGCGTAGGCGTGAGGGATTGGCGTGCTTTGGCGAATATTTCACCCGTTGGCTTGAACAGATCGCCTTCAACGGGTTGTTCCCACGGCGGCAAATCGGATGTTTTTGGCGTGGCAGCGGGTGGCTGCGCCAAATACGTATCAACATCTTTTTTGGTGACGCGCCCACCGAGTCCCGTTCCGCTGATCTGATCCAGATCGATCCGATGTTCGGCGGCCATACGTGCTACCACCGGGCTAATCCGGTTCGCAACGGGCACACTCTCCGTACCGTTGGTCGATACCGTCGCAGTTTGCAACGCAGGTTGTGGCGCTTCCACTTCATTCGGATCGCCGATCAGTGCTAATAAGACGCCGCGCTCGACCGTTTGCCCTGCCGGAACGAGAATCTGCAACAGGATGCCTGATGCGGGCGCAGGCACTTCGGTATCGACTTTATCGGTGCTGATCTCCAACAGTGGCTCGTACTCAGTCACCGAGTCGCCAACCTGTTTCAACCATTTGTTGACCGTGCCCTCAACGACGCTTTCGCCCAATTGAGGCATAACAATTTTTGTGGGCATTTTCAGAGTGTCCTTATTTAATATGCTGCCACTTCGCGGATCGCGTCGGCGATTTTTTCCGGGTTCGGCATAAACGCTTCCTGCAACGGGTGGCTGAACGGCACGGCGGGCACATCCGCGCCACCATAACGGCGGATCGGCGCGTCCATGTACTCGAACGCATCTTCACCGATCACAGCAGCGACTTCTGCGCCGTAACCCATCGTCAGCGTATCCTCATGAACGATCAACGCTTTACCCGTCCGTTTGAAGGTTTGCACAATCGTTTCGCGATCGACAGGCAGCAGCGTTCGCAAATCCACCACTGTACACTCGATCCCGTTTTGCTGTGACACCAATTCGGCGGCCTGCATACAATAGTGCGCCATAATTCCGTAGGCATACACCGTCAGATCGCCACCTTCACGACGCACCGCCGCCGGACCGATCGGCACGGTGTAATCGCCAGCGGGCACTTCGCCTTTGATGCTGCGATAACCCTTTTTCGCCTCAAAAAAGAGCACCGGATTTTGATCGCGGATCGCACTTTTGAGCAGTCCTTTGGCATCATAGGGCGTTGACGGGATCACCACTTTGAGGCCAGGAACATGCGCGAAAAACGCCTCGACGCTCTGACTATGATATAAGCCGCCGCCAACACCCCCACCATACGGCGCGCGAATGGTGAGCGGCACACGCCACTGTCCATCCGAGCGGTAGTGCATTTTGGCCGCTTCGTTCACGATCTGATTGAAAGCCGGATGAATAAAATCCGCGAATTGAATTTCGCAGACCGGGCGCAAATCGGCCAGCGCAGCACCAATGCCGATCGCAACAATGCTCAGCTCGGCTAACGGCGAATCGATGATACGCGCCGCGCCGTACTTCTCAAATAAGCCTTGCGTGGCACGGAACACGCCGCCGCGCACGCCCACATCTTCACCCGTGATGAATACGCGCGGATCGCGGGCCAGCTCTTCGTCCATTGCTTCGCGGATCCCGTCAATTAAAGTGATTTCAGGCATAGATTTTAAGTGATCCTGTTTTTTGCATAATTATCGATCAGCTTTCCGGCTCAGCGTACACTTTGCCGAACAACTCGGACTCCGGCGGGTAGGGCGCGCTCTCCGCGAAACGCTGCGCTTCATCGATCGTCTGGCGGGCGCGCGCTTCATAAACGTCCATTTGCGCTTGATCCAGAATGCCGCGCTCGGTCAGCACCTCTTGAAAATGGTGGATCGGGTCTTTGCGCTTCCATGATTCGACTTCTTCACGCGAACGGTAGCTGCGATCATCGTCATCGGAAGAATGCGGCACTACGCGGTACGTTTTCGCTTCCACGAGTGTTGCGCCGTCGCCCCGATAAGCGCGCTGTGCCGCGTCGTGCATCGCATCGTACACCGCCAGAATATCGTTGCCGTCCACCATGATCCCGCGCACTCCATAAGCGGGCGCGCGATCAGCCACGTCATGAACAGCCATTTGCTGATCCATTGGCACGCTGATCGCGTATTCGTTGTTTTGCACCAGACAAATGAACGGCAATTTGTGGACACCAGCCCAATTCATGCCTTCATGCCATTCGCCTTGACTGGTCGAGCCTTCGCCCAGGCAAGTCAGCGCAAGACGTGGCTGCGTAGCATCCGCCGGATCGCTCAACTTGTTTTCCCAACGATACTTGATCGCAAACGCTAAGCCCGCCGCTTGCGGCACTTGCGTTGCAACCGGGCTTGAGCCGCTCACGATGTTCAACCGCTTCAAGCCAAAGTGACTGGGCATTTGCCGTCCACCGCTGCTGTATTCGCCCTGCTTGCCAAATAAGCTGACCATAAAATCGCGCGGGGTGACTCCGATCGCCAGCACCAATGCCAGATCGCGATAATAGGGATGCACGTAATCAACGCCGCGATTGATGGCAAACGCCGCGCCCACTTGCGTACCCTCGTGACCCATCCCGCTGATGTGGAAAGCGATCTTGCCCTGCCGATGTAAAGCCCAGGCGCGCTCATCGACACGGCGCGCGATCAGCATTGACCAATACATATCGCGCAAAGTATCCGGCGAAAGCGACGCAGAAGGTGCAGCCGTCGTCTCAGTCGCAACGAGTGATGTCATAAAACATTTTCCTCAACAAAGCACAAATAAGCTGCTGACATTCAAAATGATCAAGATGGTGAGCCGTTTGTGCAGTTGCACAAAGCACTTCTGATTATAACGGATTGTGGCATTAAAAATCAGTCGCGATTGTGTCAATAAACAGCCGTCCATCGGCGGTCGCATCGTTGCCTGTCACCATGAGCCGAGTCGTGCTGGTCGCATCATATAATCCGATAGCGACTTGATACGTACCCGGCGCGTCAGGCAGCGGCACGTAATAAGTGTCGCGGAACACGCCGGACAGCCAATCGGCGGGCGGGACGCTGCCGCGTGGTCGCTGATCGCTTTGCGTGATCGGCGGCTGATCAGTGTGCGCCGAATCATACACATGTACAAATATTTTATCGTCGCCCAAGGATACATCCGTTGGCATAGCTGGATCGGCCAGCCATTCGACATCGATGCGCAAACGGTGAGTCGCCGTGTCTATGCTGATCTGCCGTCCTAACAGTGTGACGCCAACGTTTGGCGCTCCAAAGTGGGCAGACGGTCCCGGCAGCGTTTGATGCATATCCGGCTGAAAGTGTCCCTGAAAAAACCAGTGATAGTACGGCATATATGCGCCATCCGTTTTGATTTGCGTCCGTAGATGAGTGGCATTGTGCGTGATGAACTTTGCTGGAATCAAAGTCACAATATCCAGCCAATGACCACCAAGTCCGCCCGGAATTACGCGGGTCGCGGCAGGTTGGCCGTCCACCGTGATCGCGATAGTGGCTTCATCGTGCGGATGTACACGCGTTACCCATAACAAATCCTGACCGGGACGCGTACTGATAATCATATCCTCGCCGCCCGTGATCAGCCGCCCGCCGTCGATCAGGCGGCACGCTGGATCGGTTGCCACATCACAATTCAGATAGCCCATCTGATAAAGTTCGGTAGCATAACCATTGCGCGGCGCTGCATTCCACCACTGATAAGCGTGTGCGTTCTCATCTTGTAAATCGGCCACGTTGATCGAATCGATCGGCGCGGGTTCAAATCCAACAGGTGCGATCTGATGTGGCAGTGCGGCGCGATCTGCTGAATCCCAGTGGATTTGGGTCACGACCTGTTCGGCAGACGCGGACGCGACATTATGTGGCGGATTAGTTGAGCTGAAACGCGCCAACACACTCGCATACAAATCGGTTGCCTGAAAATAACTCAGGCCGTGCGGATCGGTGTAGAGCGCCAGATAATCAGGGCGATAGGGGCTATGCAGCATCGTTTCATAAACAGCACCGGGGCCATTTCGCCAGGCACGCGCCGCGTCCGGCGTGGTCAAACCGACCACATCGTAAGTCGCACGATCGCCAAGATAGCGCATGACGCCAATATCATGAACGCCGATCCGCGCATCGATCGGCGTATGAGTAGCAACGTAGCGCGCCATGCTGATTTGCAACGACGCGACTTCGTGAATGTTATCTCCATAGTAGCCAACAAACGCGATCAACGTGCCGATCGAAAAGATCAACAGGGCGGCTGCGATCAACGTCATGCTATAGCGCATGAGCCGACTTCTAACCTGCGAACTACTCAGCCGTACGAGTACCCACCCCATCAGCACGAACAGCAGCGCGATCATGGGCTGCTGATAGCGCTTGAACTGCCAGAACGCAGTTTCGAGCAGCGAAATAATGCCGGTCAACCCGATCAGCCATAACGCGATCACGCTGATAATACTGCGCTGTGATTTATCACGCAGCAGCGTCAACGCGCCAACCAGTGCACCGATCAACAGTGCGCCAGTGCTGAATACGATACCGTCCGGGTCGATCCCGGATAGAAATTCGTGCCAGATGCGGAACGCTGTGCTGAATATCGCGCTGATCAACACGCGCCCATCGAACGGCACATTATACAAATATGATTTGGCCTGCATCCCGCTGGCCGCGATCGATCCGGTCACTACCAAATTAATCAAGGGTTGTGTCGCGATCGCCAACAGTGGCAGCGCGAACCATGTAATCAGCGCGAACCGTCGATACTTGAGACGGCGCGCATGATACAAACAATACAACAACGCGCCCACGCTGATTACTGCGCCTTCCGGTCGAATCAAGGCGACGAGTACAGCTGCCGCAATGGTCGCTCGCAAGCGATTTTGCGTCATACACCACAGCGTTAACAACGTAGCAAACATCAGCAAGCCCGTTTCCATGCCGGACATGAACGCCCAACTCACTGCGCCAGACAACGCAAACGCGAGCGTCACCAGCACCCCGATTGGGTAGGCGGTCGGCTCATCACGCGTGATCAGCCGAAACAGCACACAGGCCGAACCGATCCATGCTAACCAACCGATGAACACTGCCCACAACGCAAGCTGTTCAGCGTGAAAGCCGATTCCGTAACCGACTGCCAATAAAAACGGATAGAGCAAACTGGTAGCGCCGGAGGTGGCTGGATCGCCGGGGTTGTAATGAAATGGCTGTCCAGTGGCGATCATGCGCGCGTATTGAAAATGAATATAGGCATCGTCCAGCGGCATGATCAGCACTGCGCCGTTACTTGCCGCGTGCCCAACGCTCAGGTAAAGCAATGCAGTCAGGCTGATGATTCCGCATAGCAGCCCATAAAATGCATAGGAACTTATCCGTCGAGTAGTCTGCACGCTAGCGGTTAATCACTCTCTACGCCCCGATTACTTCCGATAACAACACTTATCAGGATTTATCGGTATTTTGCTCGCTCCTGCTGCGCGATATAGTACTGCATACAGCAAATAGTGGCATCAAGCGTTGATGGCGGTCACCCGATACATATGCGTGAAATCGCTGCGATCTTTGAATTTGCGTGGGGTCAGCATCTCAACTTCGACCATATGCTTGACCCTTTCGTAAGTCTCCTGACTGATCAGGACTTCGCCGCCGAGCGCGTTTTCCTGAAGCAGTTTGGCAAGCTGAATCGTATCACCGATCGCGGTGAATTCCTTGCGGTTGGCACTACCCACGTTCCCTAACACGGCCATACCAGTATGCACGCCGATCCCATATTTAACGCGTTGATTTGGGGGCAGCTGAGCGTGGTGTTCTTCTACATAACGTGCCATTTTGAAAGCCGAGCACACCGCTTTTTCAGCATGATTGGGCTGCGCTTCCATTAACTGTGTATTGTACAGGCCAATCGCTGCGTCACCCATGAACTTATCGATGATGCCGCCTTCTTCATAAATCGCGGCGCTGCTGATGGTCAGATAGCCGTTGATAATCTGCATCAGTTCTTCGGGTTGCAATCCTTCACTGAATGAGGTGAAGCCGCGAATATCGCAGGACAGCACCGATATCTCACGTTCTTCACCTTCCAAACGTGCGCGATCGAAAAGATGTACATTCTTGACCAATTCAGGTGGCAAATACAAACTCAAAGCGTTGATCTGACTGACATGACGTTTGGCTGCCGTCAGATCATTGAGGACAATAGCGACGCCTTGCGCCTGTTCATCCCCTTTGAGCAAACTCAGCGTCAAACCCAGGTTGATATTGCTACGATTCCTGAATGAGGTGTCCACTTCGATAACTTGATCGCTTTTCTGTTCACGGACGCGCGCCAGCGCTTTGATCAGGCTCTCATCGGGCGCAGGCAGCACTGCCCACACTGGCTGATGCAGCGCATCCTCTTCTGGAATGTCCAGAATACGGGTAGCCGCAGCATTGAAGGTAGTGATCAAATCGTCGGCATCGGTAGTGATCACGCCGCTTGGGATCGAGGCAAAAACGTTTGCCATCAAGTCTTTCATGTGCGTAATCTCAACCAGACTGGCGCGCACTTCCTCGAACAGCAGCGCGTTTTCGATAGCAACCGCCGCCTGATTCGCAAACGCCAGCACCAGGCGCTTTTCGCGTTCGCCAAACAAATCAGTACGGATGCGATTGTCAGCATAAATCACGCCCGTCAAGTGGCCTTTGCGCATGAGCGGCGCACACAGAATACTACGCAGCCGCAAGCCAACAATGCTGGTTGAATTGCTCAGCCCTTTGTCGTTTGCCGCGTCGTTGGTCACGATCAATTGACCATCACGGGCCACCTGTTCAATGACCGAATAACTGAGCAGGATCTCTTCAGGTCGCAAGTTTTGCTGTTCGGCGTTCCGCGCGACATGAATTTCTAAGCGATTCGTCTCTGTATCACGTAAGATGATATAGCCGCGTTCGGCACCCGTCATGGCGACGACCGTATCGATCACGTCATCCAGGATCAAATTCAAGTCGAGCGCTGAATTAATCAGTTCGGTTGTGCGTGCCAGTGCTCGCAATTGCTGAATCTCGGTAGCATCGCCAAGCAGCCGTTTGCCAAGCTCCGCCAGTTCGTCATGAACTTGCTGTAACCCGTTCAAGCCTTCGCTGGAAATCATGATGTCACCGCGCGTTTGCAACAAATCACGCTGTGCTTGCAAGGTACGGGTCAAGTCTTGCGTGATCTGTCTGATTTGTGCTAAACGTGACTGTAACACACTGGAGGTGCTGGTAATTTGTTCGACCATCGATCCGTTCCTTACGCCTCTAACGCCGAAAAACTTCGTAAATGGCGACGGCCTGTTGGCGACCTTTAACTTGAATTTGGCCGCGTTCGCGAAAGGCAATGGTTCGGTCCGCAGCTAACCGTTCGGCACAGTGCAAAAAAGTCTCGCGGCTGATGATGATTTGCCCTGGCTGCGCGTTTTCCAGCAATCGATGAGTCAGGTTGATCGAGTCGCCCAATGCGGTGAATTCTTTACGCGTTTCGCTGCCCGCATTGCCCAACGTCGCGATCCCGGTGTGAATGCCGATTCGGTAATGGCGCACATTGGCGGGTTCGCCTTGCTGCGGATAAAACTGCTTCACGTATTCGTCGGCCATATCGAGCGCCGCCATAATCGCCCGAAAGCTGTGATCCTCGGCGGGGTTCAACTGCGTGTTGAATAAGGCCATGACTTCATTCGCCATGTATTTATCGATAATGCCAGACTGTGCCGCTAATTGATCCGCTGCAACCGTCAGGTATTGGTTGAGCACCTGCATAAACTTGATCGGGCTGAGCGTGCTCGGAAAGGTGGAATAGCCACGTACATCGATGAACATGGCCGTAACTTCGCGCCGTTCGCCACCCAATCCTAGCTGATCGATGCTCTGGATATTATCGACCATCTGCGGGGTCAGGTAACGCCGAATCGCCTTCAGTTGATCGTCACGGCGGCGCGCTTCGGTCAGATCATCGACCACTAACGCAACGCCTTGCGTAACGCTGGCCGCGTCTTTGAGCGGATTCAAGGTCAGGCTGAGGACTGTCGCTTCGGCGTGCCCCGGCAGTGTGGGCGATACCTCAAGTGCTTCCTGAAAATTACGCGCCCACACCCGATTGAGCATGGCGGGCAGTTCCTGGGAAAGCGGTAACAGTGTGGTCAGCAGCGGCTGCTGAAGCGCGGCGTCGCGCGTGACTTCCAGGATACGCTCGGCGGCGTCGTTCATCAGCGTAATCGTGTTATTGGCGTCGGCGGTGATTACGCCGCTGCCGATCGAGGCAAATACGTTATCCATCACGTCTTTAACGCGCGTCGCTTCTTGCAAATTGCTGCGGGCACGTTCAAATAAGCGTGCGTTTTCAATGGCGATTGCTGCTTGATTGGCAAAAGCTGACAGCATCTCACGTTCTTTATCGCCAAAAATCGATGTTCTGATACGGTTATCCACGTACAATACGCCCGTCACTTCATTGCGTAACAGCAGTGGCACACACAAAATGCTGCGCAGTTTCAACCCGACCACGCTTACATTGCTGTTCCACCGTTCATCATCGGTCGCGTTGGTCGTGACGACGGCAACCCCTGTCCGTGCGACTTCGCCGACGATTGTTTTACTGATAATAAATTCGCTCTCGCTGAGGCTGCCCGTGATATTACGCGCCACTCGAAAGACCAATTCGCCCGTCATTTTATCGCGAAGCACCAGATAGCCGCGTTCAGCGTGAATAAGCTGGATTGCCTGACTCATCACCTGGTTGAGCACCTCGTCCAGATCCAGCGTGGAGTTGATCAGTTCGGCGGTATGGCCGAGCACGCGCAGGTGTTCCAGTTCGGTTTGTGGGCCTTCGAGCGCTTGTGCCAGCGCATCCAATTCCGTATGAATCGACTGTACCCCTTGGAGTGTGCCGGGTGGAAGGCTCATGCCTTTTTGCTTAAGTGCCTCACGCTGCACACGCAGCACACTTTCCAGGTTGTTGACAGCCAGGCTCAAGCGTCGTAATTCGTCTACCAGTGAAATTTCAGTAGCGGTCACTTCAGTGGCTGCCATTAAACGCACTCCGCATTCACAGACCGAGCGTGATTGATAAAGCTGCATTGATTATACTCGCTAACCATACCACGCCACAACTGATCACCGCATCGTTAGCAGCCGTAGGGAATCCGTAGGAAATATGTCAGATTGCCAGCATGTACGGCGCAGGGCATAGACGCTAACAAATGCATCATGCAATTTCAGTGACTGCATAAACCCATCTGAAATTTATTTTGATCACAAAAGTTTCCTGACGTTCTAGCGCAATCTGAATTCATACGCATATTGCATTGTCTGAACAATTGGTGTAAACTATAGACTGTAAGTTCAAATAATGAATTTTCAGTTCAGGAAGCTGCTATGACTGCATTAACGGTCAAAGAACGTCAACACTTGGCAAGGGAGGACGCTATCGTCGAGACGGCTTACGAGCTGCTGGCCGAAAAAGGCTATGAGAAAATGAACATGGATGAATTGGCGAGGCAAGTTGGAATCGCCAAAGCGACCCTTTATCAACATTTTCCGTCCAAGGAAGATTTGTTGGTGGGTGTAGTTGTGTGGCGAATGCGACAGGGCGAAAATGATTTCTTTTCCGACCCGGATGCTGCCTTACCTGCAATTACCCAGATCGAACATGGGCTGCGACGGTCACTTACCAAACATGTCGGCGGTTGGCGTGGCAGCGTCGGTATGAATAATCCGCACGCCGTTAAGACACATCCGCGCTATCGGGCACAGATCGATCGCATGGCCGCGCGTTTGAGCGAACTGGTCGATCAAGGCAAGGCTGATGGCGACATCAACCCGGAACTTTCAACGCCGGTTATTGCTCATGTGTTGACTAGCTTATTCCAAATGAACTATGACGCGTTGATAAACCTCAAAGACTGTCCGGCGCGTCAAGTCGTCGAGTCATTGATCACGCTGATCATCAATGGCATGAAAGCGCCTGCTAAGTGGCGGGCCGAAAGCGCCGCGCGTTAGCATCCCACTCAGATGTCCCGCTTAAGCATCCCGCTCAGGCGTCCAATCAATCAGAAAGCAATCAATTTAGCGCCAGTCAGCGCAGAAGAGGATC
>Ga0209724_1003357_pt1 | contig 13122 bp, 10 predicted proteins | sample grotaG_FD_184143 | JGI IMG/M metagenome (GOLD analysis project Ga0209724, IMG submission 184143) | Glacier valley bacterial and archeal communities from Borup Fiord, Nunavut, Canada, to study Microbial Dark Matter (Phase II) -... | ecosystem: Environmental > Aquatic > Freshwater > Ice > Glacier ... | reverse complement strand
CATTTGGTTTTAGGACAGCTCTATTCGTTTCGTTCGGTACGGGCTAAAGTGTGTCGTAAAGTTGCTGCTCACAACTTTGCCCGTTGGCTCGGCCTTTAACCCCTAGCATCCGACGTATTGTTGGGAACTGCACCCTCTTGGGCAAAACGGCACCTATCGGGCCTGCCCGCCAAAAATACTCCATACCGCTGAACCCGTATCTTTTTCCCACTCGCTCCGTGTCTTGGTCTAAGCGGCACCTACCGTGCCTGCCCGCCTCGGAAAATATCCGAAAACAAACGGATATTTTCGGAATCGTTATCAAGGGAAACTACGCCTAGACGACGGTGGTCCCCCCTCCTTAAGAAACCCAAAGGGGGTCCACTCGAGCGGCCTTTGAAGGCTACGCTCGAGCCGGGGGACTCGCCGAGACACCCCCTTCAGGCTCGAGTAGGAATCCCCCGCCCCGCCGAGGCCACCACGCTGCGGGCTATCCGGTGCAGCAAGGCCTTTTCTTTGAGGGTCCAGCCGTGTGCGCTGGGGGGTCGCACCACGCACAGCACCCAGGTCGCACCCCCCGTGCCGCGCAGCGGCACGAGGGCCAGTTCGCCCACCCCCAATCCCCAACCCATTCCCTCGAGCGGGTCTTGTGCATGGCTGTAATACGCCTTTCCCTGGTGAACCAGCGCTTCAAAAAAGGGCGTTCCCGAGGTGAGCAAGCACACCAAGTCGGAACGCTGCTCGAGGTTGTCGGCTCCCTCGCCCCAGGTGTGGTTAGGGCGCAGGCGGCCTGACTCGAGTTCAAACAGCAACACGCTCCTCGCCCCGAGCTGCCGGCCCAGATGGGGAAAGGCAAAGCGCACGATGTCGGCGGGGTCGCGCAGCCCCAGTAGTCCTTCGGTGAGCTGAAGGAGCAGCTCCCGGCGCTCGAGTTCGGCGTGCAGGGCCGTCACATCTCCAGTCTGTAGCTCGAGCAGCGGGGGTTCTCCCGCAGCCTGACGGCGTGGACAGGGCGTGTCCGCACCAATCTGGTGGCCTCGGGAGGGCGCGCCCTCCCGGATGCCGCGCATGAGTGCCTGAGTTTCCTCGAGTGGAGCGTCGCCGAGTTCGCTTTTGAGCATTCTTGCAAAGCGGTGGTAGTGCTCGGTGGCCGCCGCCTTGCCCCGCACGGTGGACAGGCAGGCCAGCAGTTCCTGCTGGTGGTGTTCGCCCAGGTAGGGGTCGATTTCAGCGGCCAGGGTGAGGTCCTCGATGGCCGCGTCGCAATTTAGCCCGTCACAGTGCAGCCCAGCCCGCTCAAGCCGCGCCCGCACATACCCGGCGCGGTGTTCCTCTCGGACCTCGAGCACCCAGTCGGCGATAAAATCGGGCAGGTAATCGCCCCTGTACACCCCCACCGCCACATCCAGTCCGGCCCGGCGCTCGTCGGCATTTTTGCCGTTTATTCCCCGCTCGAGACCTTTATACAAGGTGTACACGTCGCTCGAGGCCAGCACCTCGCTCGAGAGGTGATAGCGCCCGAAGTGCTCGAGCAGGGCCTCAGAACCGCCCAGCACGGCCCGGAGCCGGTGAACGGTCACGCGGAAGCGGTTGAAGCTCGAGGCCTCAGGCGGCAACTGCCACAGGGTCTCGAGGATGTTTTCTTTGGAGCGGCCCTCGGGGTGTGAGAGCAGATAAAACAGCAAGTCTCGAGCCGACTGCGAAGCAAAGTGAACCTCGTGGCCCTCACGCTGAACTGAAGAGTGGCCCAGGGTCTGAATGTGCAGGGTTTGGGGAGGGGCGGACTCGAGGTGTGGCGTTTGAAGGAGTGTGGACATGTGCGCCCCTGGGGTGAGCAGTCTAGGGCACTTCAAACAAGGTGGGAAAGAATCTGGGCCGGATCAGAATCTGTCCGTAGACGAGGGTGGACGGCGAGCAATTGAACACCCTGACCTCGAGCCAAGCTCAAGAACCGCAGGCTGAATTACAATCCTCACTTACTCCGATGTACTTCAGTCAGGCTCCGCTTTTGGCCACATCTCCTGCCGTGACGAAGCCCTGCACCTGCTCAGTAGACTGGAGATTCTGGGTGACGATGGAGACGCTGCTCAGGGCAATGCCCGCCTCACCCAAAGCCCGCACCGCCGCTTCTGCACGCGCGTGGGAGTTAAAGTCACCGCTGACAATCTGTTCCATACAGACCTCTCGAGGGGTTCGCCCGTGCTTAAAGCCTGATCCGCTGCACACTCGAGCGAAAAACGTGTGCAGGAAAATTTTTCCTGGAGTGCCCGAGAAATTCACGCCGTTCAGACCAAGACATGAGGGTAGGGCTACCTCAAGGCTAAGCCGATTTCTGCACATTGAGTCATCGTCAACCCTCGAGTGGGCGTGAACTTCAGCCCTCGAGACCGTGTTCGTAGTCATGTGGGATGAGTGCAGGCGGCAAAACTTCGAGCCTCTCCCCAGGCGGATTTGATGAAGCTTGTGCCTGGTCGTTAACCTTGAGGTTGGCGATGATTCGTGAAAGGGAAGTCCTTCAAGCTGGACCGTCCACCTCGAGCGGGGAGCAGTTCTTTGCCCCTCGAGCGACTACCCTGAAGCCATGTCCCATCTCCGCCTGCGTCCTATGCGTTCGCTCGATTTTGCTCAGGTGGCGAACATCGCTTACCAGACGGGTTACTTTGGCGACCCAGCCCAGATTTTCTTCCCCGACCCGGCCCTGTTCGGGGATTTGTGGATAGGACCCTACCTCCACAAAAGTGGCCTCGAGCGCGGCACACTGGGACTGGTGGCCGTTCAAGTGGGGGCTGAGGGCAGTGCAGAAATACTGGGCTACATCGTGGGCATGACCTACCCGGCGCAGTACCAGCAGGCACTCTCGAGCGAAGTGGTGCGGGTGCTGGGCAAGCTCGCCACCGGACGCTACCCCCGGTGGCGGGGGTGCGTGGCTTATTTGGCTAGAGCGCTTTTCTACCCCGGACCCCATCTGGACGGGGGCGCGTATCCGGCCCACCTGCACCTCAACTTGTTGCCGCAGGCGCGGGGCCAGGGATTGGGAGGTCGGCTGCTGGACAGCTATCTGGGCGTGTTGCGACTGGGCGGCATACGGGGGGTGCAGCTTTCCACCACGCTCGAGAACCGCTCGGCGCTGGCGCTGTATCAAAAACGCGGTTTCATGGTCAGGGCGCAGCGAATATCCAACTTGTGGCAACCGTGGCTGGGGCGTCCGGTCACGCGGGTGGCGATGGGCTTGAATTTGGGAGCGCTGCCGGATTCAGGCTCACAGCCGTTCCAGCCTCACGGGTGAGCAGTTCGTTCTGGCGCACGAAGGCCAGCATGAAGCGGTCCAGAACCTCGAGTTGGCTGCGGTGCGCCCTGACGGCTCGCGCCTTTTGCTCGATTTCAATGCCACTCAGCTCGAGCCGCTCCCAGGCCAGACCCCGTCCACTGGGCGCAGTTAAGAGCGGCATTCCGGTACGCAGCCCTTTGGGCAAGGGATACTCCAGGCCGCCGTGTACTATCCAGAAGCGCAAGCGGTCCTGTTGACCGCGCCGCGCCATGGCCCTTATGAGAAAGCGCGCTGTGGCCCGGTGGTCGGGGTGCAGGTCCAGCATCGAAGGGACCAATACCAAGTCCGGCGTCACCCTGTCCAGCACCTGCTCGAGGTCGCGGTCCAGGTTTTGACCGGTGTAGGGCGCGCCAGGACTCAGCGCCTGCGGGTAGGGCACACTCGAGTTGAGGGTGTAGCGCGAGGTGTACGGCACGCTGTCGTGCTCGAGCCACAGGTGTTGCAGACCGCCGTCCGGGTAGCCCAGAAAGAATTGATGGCTCGGGGCCACCCCCAGCAGTCTGGCGGCTTCTCTGGCTTCTTTCATTCGGCACTGGCCCAGCGCTTCAAAGTCGCTGCGGTCCGGGCGAAGGTTGCGCCCTTCTATCGCCGCGTCAAGTTCAAAGCCGTCGCCGCTGGTCATCCACACCATAAACACCTCAGCTCCGGCCTGGAGGGCGCGCTGGGTCGAACCCGCGCAGCTCAGACTCTCGTCGTCGGGGTGAGGGGAAACGACCAAAATGCGCTGCCCTGCCCGGTAGGGGGCCAGTTCCGGCAGCGCTCTGGCTTTGAGGTTAGCTCGAGGGTAAAACAGGCGTTGCGCGGCGGGTGAGTTGACCACGAACACCCCCAGGGCGGCGAGTCCACCCCACCACCAAAGCACGCTTCGCCGCCCTGACATGTGGGGGTCAGTATAGTGCTCGAAGCTTCGAGCGTGCCCAGCTCTAACCTCTTCTTAAGCTGCCCCTCAGCTTGTACCCTCAAAATTCAGGTAAAGAGCCTGTGCTGCTCGAGTTCAAACCCAAAAAGTCTTCTTTCGAGTGTGCGACGCCATGAAGACTCCAAAAACCAAAGGGAGGGCTGTGGGGACGGGTTTCCCGTCTTTTTCTATGCTGCTCGAGGCCCTTCCCCATCTGGTCGTCGTCACAGACCCGCACGGAGGGGCGCAACAGCTCAACGCCCGCTGGCTCGAGTACACCGGGTTGAGTTTTGAGCAGGCTCAAAATCGGGGCTGGCTCGAGGCCATTCATCCCTATGACCGCCAGAAACCGGACCTTGCCTGGGATTGGGAGCGCCGCGAGCCACAATCTCTCGAGAAACAGCCCCTCGAGCTGGAGTACCGCCTGCGCCGCTTTGATGGGGTGTACCGCTGGTTTCTGGGACGCCACGCCCCGCTTTTGGACCTGGGTGGGCAGCTTATGGGCTGGGTCTGCACCGCCACCGACGTGGACTCGCACAAGCGGGTTCGGGACAGTTTCGAGCACCTGTTCCAGACCACGCCCAACGGGGTGCTCTATCAGGACGCGACAGGCCAGATTACCGACGCCAACCCGGCAGCAGAGCGCATTCTCGGTTTGACGCTCGAGCAGTTGATAGGCCGCGTTGCCACCGACCCGCGCTGGTACGCCCTGGGGGAAGACGGCTCGAGGTTAGCCGAGCACGAACACCCGCCGCTGCGGGCGCTCCACACGGGGAAGGCCATCCTCGGGACCGTAATAGGGGTGTACAACCCTGTTTTGAAAGCGACCTGCTGGCTCTGCGTGGACGCCCTACCCCAGTTTCAGCCCGGTGAGGACACGCCTTATCAGGTGTACACGCACTTTGAGGACATCACCGAGCGCAAGCAGGCCAAGACCCAACTCGAGACGTTGGGTCTCGAGCGTGAACGCCTGTTCGAGCAACTCGCGCTCGAGCAGGTCAGACTCGAGGCGGTGCTGGCCCAGATGCCGCCCGGAGTGGTGGTGGCCGACGCCGACAATCGGCGGGTCAGTCTGGTCAATCCGCAGCTCGAGCGCATCTACGGGGTTTCGCTCACCCCTGGAATGGCGCTCGAGCGCCTGGAGCGTCCCACCTTTCACCCCGGTGGAAAGCGCCGCAAAGGACCTTCCCCACTGGGTCGGGCGCTCGAGGGGGAGAGTGTCTCGGGTGAGGAACTCGAAATCGAGCGCCCCGACGGCAGCCGCGCCGTGGTGCTGGCCAGCGCTGCGCCGATTTATGACCGCCAGGGCAAGCTGGTGGCCGCAGTGCTGACCTGCGAGGACCTCAGCCAGCGCCGCCTGGACGAAGCCGAGATTCGCCGCCTGAGCCAGGAAATTCAGCGGGGGCGCGAGGCGCTCACCCTGCACGGAGGTGTGGCGGTCACACCCCAGCGCTTTCTGGAACTCATGGGCGAACTCTACGCCCAGTTCGGCCAGCCGCAGCTCGAGGGTCGCCTGATTGCGCTGCTCCTGCTCAAGGTTGAACCCGTTTCGCTGGGTGAGGTGGCCCGCGCGCTCGAGGTCAGCAAGGTGGCGGTGGGCAAGGTCAGCCAGGTTATGCTCAGGCGGGGTGATTTACAAATCATCAAGTCGTTCTCGAGCCGGGAGCACCTGCTGGCCTTGACCGACCACAACTACATCCGCGACCTCAGCGTGCGGCGGGTGGCGAGTTGGGCCATCTCGATTCTCTGTGAATCGCTGCTCGAGACCAACCACCTGGACCCCGGCATCACCGAGCAGATTCGGGCGCACCTGGAACTGCACACGCGGGTGGCGGTGGCGCTCGAGGGGGTGCTTTCTCCACTCGAGCGCCATCAGGCCAGCGTTCTGGCCGAGCACCTGCGCGAGAATTGGGACGCGGTGCCGCCCCGAGACCCGGTAACGGCTCGAGAGGAGCGCGACAGGCTGGAGTGAATGAGGGAACTCGAGTTCTGGAAGCGTGGTCGTGCGGATTAGGCTGGGGGATGCTCGAGAGGTCCTCGACTAACTCGACCAAGAAGAAAAGGTCCTCGAGTTCAGCCCTCGCTGACGGTGCTGTGCGGCCAGCGCCAGTCGCGCACCTCCGGCAAATCGTCTCCGGTGGCCTGCACATGGCTGCGGTGCAGGGTCAGCTTGTCTTGCAACTGTTGCTTGGCGAGCGCACCCACCGCGTGCAGGCGCGGGACATAGTTGATGACGTCCATGGCCAGATGAAAGCGGTCCAAACTGTTGAGCACCGTCATATCAAACGGGGTGGTGGTAGTCCCCTTTTCTTTGAAGCCGCGCACATGCAAGTTAGCGTGACCGCTGCGGCGGTAAGTCAGGCGGTGAATCAGATGCGGGTAGCCGTGATAGGCAAAGACAATGGGCACGGTCTGGGTAAAGATGCTGTCGAAGTCCGCGTCGGAAAGTCCGTGTGGGTGCTCGCTCTGCGGTTGCAGGGTCATCAGGTCTACCACGTTGACCACCCGGATTTTCAGGTCCGGGAAGTATGCTCTGAGCAGCGAAACCGCCGCCAGGGTTTCTAAGGTGGGCACGTCGCCCGCACAGGCCATCACCACCTCCGGCTCCGCGCCCGCGTCGCTGCTGGCCCACTCCCAGATGCCCAGCCCCCGCGTGCAGTGCGCCACGGCCTGCTCCATGCTCAGCCACTGCGGCGCGGGCTGCTTACCCGCTATCACCACGTTGACGTACTGACGGCTCCGCAGACAGTGGTCCGTGACCGAGAGCAGGGTGTTGGCGTCGGGCGGCAGGTAAACCCGCACCACGCTGGCGGTCTTGTTCAGGGCGTGGTCTATGAAACCGGGGTCCTGGTGTGAAAAGCCGTTGTGGTCCTGCCGCCACACATGCGAGGTGAGTAAGATGTTGAGCGAGGCCACCTTGCGCCGCCAGGGCAGGTGCCGACTGATCTCGAGCCACTTGGCGTGCTGATTGAACATCGAATCTATGATGTGAATAAACGCTTCATAGCAGGAAAACAGGCCGTGCCGCCCGCTGAGGGTATAGCCCTCGAGCCAGCCCTCGCACAGGTGTTCGCTCAGCACCTCCATCACCCGCCCGTCGGGCGACAGGTGCTCGTCACTGGGCAGCAGCGGTTCTTCCCAGGTTTTAGCGCTGGCCGCATACACCGCGTCCAGGCGGTTGGAGGCGGTCTCGTCCGGGCCGAACAGTCGAAAGTTATGAGGGTTGCCCCGCATTACGTCGCGCAGGAAACCGCCCAGCACGCGGGTCGCCTCGCCGTCCACCGCGCCGGGACGCTCCACCTTGAGCGCGTACTGGCGGAAGTCAGGCAGCTCGAGGTCGCGCAGCAGCAGGCCCCCATTGGCCACCGGATTTGACCCCATGCGGCGCTCTCCCAGGGGGGCCAGTTCGGCCAGCTCGAGCCGCAAGACGCCGTTTTCGTCGAAGAGTTCCTCGGGGCGGTAGCTCTGCATCCACTCCTCGAGTTGGCGCAGGTGCTCGGGTTTCTCGCGCAGTTCGGCCAGCGGCACCTGATGCGCCCGCCAGGTGCCTTCCACCGACTTGCCGTCCACGGTTTTGGGTCCGGTCCAGCCCTTGGGAGAGCGCAGCACAATCATGGGCCAATGGGGGCGCTCGAGCACGCCTTCTTCCCGCGCCCGCCTCTGAATTTCGGCGATGTCCAACCACGCCGCCTCGAGCGTCTGGGCCATCAAAGGGTGCATCAGTTCGGGGTCGTCGCCTTCCACGAAGTACGGTTTGTGGCCGTATCCGCGCAGCAGCGACTCGAGTTCGCCGGGTTCCAGCCTCGAGAGCAGGGTTGGGTTGGCAATCTTGTAGCCATTGAGGTGCAAAATCGGCAGCACCGCCCCGTCCCTGGCGGCGTTGAGAAACTTGTTGCTGTGCCAGCTTGCCGCTAAAGGTCCGGTTTCGGCCTCGCCATCGCCGATGACGCAGGCCACCAAAAGGTCGGGATGGTCAAAGGCCGCGCCATACGCGTGTGCCAGACTGTAGCCCAGTTCGCCGCCCTCGTGGATGGACCCCGGTGTCTCCGGCGCGACGTGACTGGGAATACCGCCGGGAAAGGAGAACTGTTTGAACAGTCGCTGTAAGCCCTGCTCACCGTGCCCGATGTTGGGGTAAACCTCGCTGTAGCTGCCCTCGAGATAGGTGTTGGCCACCATTCCAGGGCCACCGTGACCGGGACCGGCGATGTAAAGCACGCTGAGGTCGTGGCGTTTAATCAGGCGGTTGAGGTGAACGTAGATAAAGTTGAGGCCTGGTGTGGTGCCCCAATGGCCCAGCAAGCGGGGTTTGATGTGCTCAAGCCGCAGCGGTTCGCGCAGCAGGGGGTTGGCCATCAGATAAATCTGACCCACCGACAGATAGTTGGCTGCCCGCCAGTAGGCGTGGGTCAGGCGCAGTTCTTCGGGGAAAAGGGACGCGGGCAGTGGGTTTGCGGTTTGGGTCATGGGAACCTCCGGCTCGAGCATGGGTAGTTTAACCCTCGAGCGACAGGGAACCGTCATTGAGGTGAAACGTTCCTCTGGAGTTTGAATTCCTCGAGCGGCTTCACTCAGTATCGGGAAAGCCCCGCCAACCCGCCCAGTTCGGTCTCGAGGATGTGGGCCTGCTCGAGCCGCAGGAAGCGGACCTGAAGCCCGTAGCGCACCCTCAGTTCGGGCAGTACCTCGCTCAGGTATTTTTGCTGCACCGCCAGCCCGTCGAGCGGGGACTGGCCCCCGTCTGGGTACGCGCCGTAGAGGTGGCCCGTCGAGTCCTGCCAGACCTGTTGATTCGAGCCATCGCCCGCCACCAGCAACTGGTACACCCGGCCCTGCTGTGCGGCCTCGAGCGTCTCGGACAGGCCGCGTACTCCCCGCTCGCGCGCCTCGCTCAGCAGGGCCGCTTCTGCCGCGCTTTCGGCCCGTATGAGCGTGCTCTGGGCCGCCTCCAGCACCGCGTGAGCGCTGGCGTCCCCGGTCAGGGCAAACTCCCCGGACAGCGCGCGCTCGAGGCTGGTCGGGAGCTGCGCCTTGAAGGTTGCCCGCGCTCGCACCGGACCGGCCACCATCAAGCGCTCGAAGGCCCCCACCCCATGCAGGTGCAGCAATTGCTCGGTCAGGGCGTGGTAAAAAAGATGGTCCTGATGTTCCTGTTTGCGCTCGAGTCCGTCGTTGTCGGTGTCTCTGCTCAGCAGGCGGCGGCCAGGGTCGCGGTGTGGGTCGGTGTCCTCGAGCTGAGCCTGGGCCGCCCCCGACGGCGCGTGTTCACGGAAGGTATTGCCCAGTTCCAGGACGTTCTCGAGTCGGTACAGCTCGCGGATGACCCCCAAGTGAACCCCGAAGATGCGCGCCCACTCACTGTCTACCAGCACAATGGCGGTGCGCGAACCCGACTCGAGCGCGTAGAGCAGCGGCTCGAGGTCGGGCGCACCGAAGCGGCCACTCTCGGGTAGCTCGAGCTGGGCGTCTACCAGAAGTGCTTTGACGTGACCGTGCTCCTCCCAAAGAAAGTAGGCCCGCGTGCGGGTGGAGCGCTGGGCATCCTCGAGATTGCTTAAAACACTTTGCACCAGGACTTCGGGGGCTTTGAGCGCATTGAGCAGGTTTCTGGCCCGCAGACTCAGCGCGCCCCCCGCATTGAGTGAACTGGCGGGGTTCACCTCGAGTACCACCGAGAGCACGCCTTCAGAAGGCAAGTCGCGCTCGAGCGTCTGGGGGGTGTCACTATCGAGGGCGAGGGGGGCTGGAGGGGTGAAGGTGTGCATGATGGCTCCTTTTTGATTTGAGGTTGTGCGCCGTTGAAAAGGGAGTTGTCTTTGCTCGAGGACCTACTCCACGGAGCGGCCAAGAGTTGTAGAAAACGGCGACGATGCACGGCAGGATGGGGCTGAGCGGGGTTCGTCATTGTGAGTCCTCGAGCGGTGCGAATGCGGTGCGAATGCGGTGTGGGTGCTGTCTTGGGATAAGCGGCACTGTCTTGGCGAGAACGGCACGTCTTGGGATAAGCGGCACCTATCGGGCCATCCCGCCTAGCGGGCCTCGCCGCGTCTTGAGCAGAACGGCACCCCACAGGGCCTGCTCACCTATCGGGCCATCCCGCTTCCTGGGCCGCGCCAGACCTAGGGCACAACCCCACTAAACGAATCGAGTTGCTCTCGAGGCAGCTCTTTGGACGGTCCTTCCCTCTAAAGCCCTCCGGCTCGAGCGTGCAGACCTACCCTGGTCAGGGAATCGGAACCCAGAAGGCGGGGAAACTTGCTCGAGACGTTCGCTCAGCACCCCTTCAAGCTAGGCCGATTACGGGGTGGTGCATCATCGTGAACGTCCAGGTTGGCGTGCTGGCCTGAAAATCAGGAGAAGCTCGGGTCGCTCCAGCGGATTTCGGAGGCACCCGACAAACCGATTTCGAGCGCTTGGGACTTCGCCAGCGGGTTTTTTCGGTTCGAGGTTCCCCATTAAAACCTGTGGCCCACCAGGGCTGTACTATGAAGAGCGTCTCGAGACATAAACCTTGGGGTTCACGACCAAAAAACGGGGCAGAGGACCCACCCGGAGTGAACGCGACCTGTCAGCAAGGTTCCCACCCCTATAGCGTTCCTTAGCTCAACACTTCGACTTTTCCGCTTTGCTGTCTTCTTAGTCAAAACAGCGCCCGTCTTGGGCAGAACGGCACCCGTATGGGGCCTGCCCGCGTCTTGGGCAGAACGGCACCCGTATGGGGCCTGCCCGCGTCTTGGGCAGAACGGCACCCGTATGGGGCCTGCCCGCATGAGGACGCTTGACCGCTTGAGCAGTACGGCACCCCGTGGGGCGTCTTGGCGAAAGCGGCACCTACCGGGCTAGGCCGCCAAATTACCTGCTTTCTTCACCAAGGTGTACCCCTCTCCAAAACCTTGTGGCGGTTGGCCAAACCGCTGGCAAGGCAAATCCAGTCCCCCGACGGGGTGTTGATTATCGATGACTCCGTTGATGAAAAGCCCTACAGCACCGAGAAGGGCATCCTTAGGTGGCACTTTGATCACAGCGTGGGGCGAGTGGTCAAAGGTCTCAATTGCATCACGGCCTTTTATTCTTCTCCGCTCTAGGGGAGGGCTTGGTTGGAAGGGGAAGGTAGGTTTCTCTTGCTCGAGCGGCGTACAGGGGTTTCGGTTGCCTGTCAAAACCCCAGAATTCTCAATCGGAAAACAATCGTGCAGCCTCAAGCAGGTTGACGATGTGCAGGGGCGTACCTCCCAGAGCGTCCCGGGTAGCCCGCGATCCCCCCTGGGTTTCACTGAGTTTGACCTCCCAGGCCGAAACTATCTCACCCCCCTGGAGCGCCACCAGGTCGATCGTCTTGAGCAGAACGGCACCTATCGGGCCTGCTCGCTCACCGCGCTTATCCCATAAATAGCCAAGCTGCACCAGGGACGCTTGGGCGTAGTGGTACCCCTTGGTCAGCTCGGCAACGATCCAGTTCTCGAGTAGCGCGCCCTGGTCCTCGGTGCGGCGCAGTTCAAAAGGGCGGTCATCGGCCATCAGCATGGACAGCAAGCCGTTGTCCAGGAAATACACCTTCGCTTGTGCCTTAGGAACGATCCCTCGCAGGTCTATTCCCGGTAGCAGGGTGATGACCGACGCTTCGCAGAGCAGGTCCAGATAGCGGGTGGTCGTGACGCGGCTCTGCTCGAGCGTAGCGGCCAAGTTGGAGGTGTTGAGCTTTCCCCCTACTGAACGGGCCAGATACACCAGCAATCGTTTGAGGGTGCTCACGTCGCGCGCTCGAGTTGCACTGATACGGATTCCGATTAAATCGGTAAGATAATTCTGGGCCACCAGTGGAACAGGGTCTGGGCACGCACCCGCTCGGTCTGGGTCTCGAGCAGAGCCAGACCTGCTGCGAGGGTGTCTTGGAGGTGCTCGAGCGTGTCAAAGCAGCGATTGACCAGCGGGGCGTCGGTTAAGCTCCACAACCGCTCAGCAGGCATGAGTTCAGGCGAGTGGGACGGCAAAAACAACAGGGTGATGCCTTCTGGGACCTTGAGCTTTTTCGAAATATGCCATCCTGCCTGGTCCAGCACCAGCACGATATGTTTATCCGGTCCTGCCCCACTTCCCTTTGCAAACGCCTCGAGAATCGTCTCAAAGGTAGGGATGTTCACCCCAGGAACGATCCAGAACTGGCTCTCTCCGCGTTCAGGACAGGCAAAAGCATACAGGTAAAGCCATTGATACCGCTGCTTGACCGACACCACGAAAGACTCGCCACGTTTGGCCCACACTTTGCCCAGGATGGGCTTGAGTCCCAGGCGGTGTTCATCCATACACCACAGTTCGACCTCGCTATAGTCGCGTTGAGCCAGTCGTAAAGCGGTGCTCAAGGTGCTTTTTTAAAAGCGTCTTGGGCCTCCCCGTCGGCATCCACATGCCGGGGACGGGGGGACTGACGGCTAAAGCCCACCTGAGCCAAAAACTCGTAAGCCCGTCCAGGATAAATCTCGAGATCAAAACTGTCTTTGAGCCAGGCTTGCACCTTATGGCCATCCCACATCACCCCTCGAGCGAAGTCGTAACGAATGGCTTGAGCCATCAAGAGCAATTGAGCATCACTGAGTAACGTGGGTGCGCCCTTATTGCTGTGGCGACGGTCGCATAGTCCAGCTAAACCCTGTTCGTTATAGCGCCTAATCGCTTTGCAGTATGCGGGGTCGCCATAGCGCGTCACGGCTAAAGCCTCTTTTTTGCTTTGGCCTTCGGTCAAAGTAGCGATGAGTTGAATGCGGCGACGTTCTACTGCACAGGTGCTGCGTTTATACGCTTGCCACAAGACATCCGCTGTGTCTTGAAGCTTCAGTTGCAAGGGCTGACTCATCCCTCTACTTTACCAAATTTATCGGGATCCGTATGAGTTGAATGCGGCGACGTTCCACGGCGCAGG
>Ga0209724_1003353_pt1 | contig 13126 bp, 10 predicted proteins | sample grotaG_FD_184143 | JGI IMG/M metagenome (GOLD analysis project Ga0209724, IMG submission 184143) | Glacier valley bacterial and archeal communities from Borup Fiord, Nunavut, Canada, to study Microbial Dark Matter (Phase II) -... | ecosystem: Environmental > Aquatic > Freshwater > Ice > Glacier ... | reverse complement strand
GAGGGCGCTCCACCGCCACGAGCATACCGACGGCGTCGGGCATAGCGTTGCATCGGACGACGACTGCCAGGTCACCAGTGCGGCATCGGAGTCGTTCCGGCTTGGGCGCGGGCCCGCGTGCCAGCAGCGCCGCGATGACGGCCGGACTGGGGCCGTCGACGTCTTGCAGAGCGGCGCGCCGGTGCGTCGACCAGATCGTCAGCACGGCGGCCACGAGGCCGATCGAGCCGAAGGCGAGCAGGACTGCGGCCACCGCGTCCATCAGACCGGCCGCAGCGCATAGGCGGCATCGAACGCGGCCTCGAGACCGGCATGCACGCCACGCAGGCGATCGACGACCGACTTGGCCCAGTCGAAGTATTCCTGCCGGCGCTCGAGCGTCCAGCGATCCGGCGGCGAGTACGCCATATCGCGCAGATTGGCGATCTTGTCGGCCAGCTTGACTAACTGCGCCTTCGTGTCGATGTGCGCCGCATGCTCGACCTGCATGCGCTTGCGCTCGGCCTTCGGCAGCGTCTTGTCGTCGGTGACTGCTTCAACCAGGCCGCGGACCTCGGCGCCGAACTCTTGCTCGAGCTCGGCTGCCGTCGTGTCGGTATCTTCGATGGTGTCATGCAGAAGTGCGGCGGCGAGGGTCACGGGATCATCGACACCACCCTCGGCGCTGAGCACGCGGGCCAGAGCGAGCGGGTGATTGATGTACGGCGTCGCGCCGGCGTCCTTGCGGCGCTGGTCGCGGTGCTTGTTCGCTGCAAAGGCTGCCGCGCGAATCACCAGCTCGAGGTCATTCATGCTGCTCTTAATGGGACGACGTTCGAAACCGGCTGGGCCAGGAAGGCGCTCCATGCGTTCATCAGGACGCGGCGCTCGTCGGTGAACTGGGCGCGCTTGTAGGCGGCCGCCACCTTGTCCGCTTCCTTGTGGGCCAGGCAAGCCTCGATGACTGGCGGCCTCGCTGCACCCATGTCGTTCGCCCAGGTAGAAAACGTCGCTCGGCATAGGCCATGCACCGTCGTGCGGTCGCGCAGTGTCATGCGGGAGAGAACGTTCAACATGGCCATGTTCGACAACGGCTGCCGCCCCAGTATTGGAGAAGGAAAGAAGAACTCGGTCCCGAGCTGACGCTGGCCGGCGAGCACGTGACGTGCGGCCGGCCATAGGTAGACGACGTGCGGCTCCCCTGCCTGCATCCGCTCGCTTGGCAACGACCACGTTCCGGCGTCGATGTCGAACTCTATCCATGGTGCGCCGAGAACCTCGCCTGTCCGCGATGCGGTCAAGATCGCGAACCCGGAGCAACGCGGTGCCATGCCCTGCTCTTGCCGCAGTCGCACCATGAAGTCAGGACCTCGCGGTACGGCAGCGCGGCGAATTAGCCGGCCTTCTTCGCCGTCATCGTCTCGCGCATCTTGCGGCGGATGGCGGCCGCGGGATTGCTGAGGCACTGCTCGTGAAAAGACAGCTTCGTCGGACACGGCCTCCAGCCGTTGCCGCACGCGCTGCCGGGTCTCCAGAATGCGGAGGTCGAGTTCGGGGAACTCCACTGATCGCATCCTCTGCATCGCCCTAAGAAACTGCGGCGCCGTGATGCTGGCGATGGGCGCATTCGAGATCCCGCGCGGGACGTGATTCTGGAGCGAGGCGATCCAGTCGGCGCCATGCTTCTCGCTCATCCAAGGCTCCACAGCGCGCCCGTGATGGTCGCGTGTGCGGCTCTCTTGCGCCTCGGCGGCCTTCTGCGCGGCCCTGGGTCTGTCGCTCGCCATTTCGACGCGCTTGGCGCTCGTCTACGGGGTCCGTGCCGCGCTTCGGGACCTCGCGGGCTGCGTGTGCCAGCTCGCGTGCGCGGGTGAGACTTGAACCTGCCGATGCGGCGCTGCTGCGCGTCGCCGGGCCCAAGCCCATTTCGCGACGCTTGCCGGCCGGCGAGGTGTACTGGAGCAGCCAGCTCGCCGAGCTGCCGAGGACGTGAAGCTGAAATCTCCCGTCGTCCGACTGGTCGCCATGCTTGGCCAGCGGCACATCTCTCGTCGGGAAAACGCTAACGCCATTCCGCCTTTCTTCCCCCCAATCAATCCGCCAAATCGTGGCGGCCTCTCTTGCGCGCTAACGCGCCGCTAATGCCCGTTAGCGAGTCTGGTAAGGTCAAAATCACAAGCCGAATGAATGACTTTCGGCGTCTGTCTCGCCCGCTAACGGCATGCTGTTGCCCGTTGACGGTTTATTGTCCTGGTGGAGCTGGGGGGAATCGAACCCCCGTCCGAAAGCCTTTGTCAGGCAGATCTACACGCTTAGCTGACTGATTTGTATTTAGTGCCTCGGGTCGCGCAGCAGCACGCTACCCTCGGAACGATTCACTTAATTTAACCCAGCGCTGAATGACGCAACGCAAGGCGAGCTGATGTGTATGACTTCGCAGCTATCGGGTTACCCCTCAAGCCCAGCCCATCGGCCGACTGTTGCGAAGCTCACCGGTTTTAAGCGGCGAGGGCGTACGTTTGATCGTTCGCAGTTACTTTGTTTCCAGTGGATTTACGAGCGAACTGGTGCTCGGCGTGCACTGTTCCAACTCCGAACCCTCGTCGAAGCCAGGTCAGCCCCAGGGTGTCTAGTTTAGGTCATCCCGGAAAGCTTCAAGTGCTATCGATCCACGCCAGCACGTCGGAGGGCGTGGCGCAAATGGCATCAGCACCCCATGCATCAACTGGATCTGCGTTGCCGAGGTAGCCCCAGGCTGCAGCCACTGTCCACATCCCTGCTGCTCGTCCCGCCTGGACATCGCGGTGGTCGTCGCCGACGTAGACACAAGTCTCGGGCCGCGTCGCCATTCGCCGAGCCGCCTCCAGCAACGGAGCGGGGTGCGGTTTCGAATGCCCGGTCGTGTCACCGCAGACAAGCGTCGCAGCAACGTCAGCCAGACCGAGAAACCTCACGAGCGGTTCCGCAAATCGCGCGGCCTTGTTGGTAACGATTCCCCACGGACGACCTTCCTGTTGAAGCCGCTCGAGGAGTCGTGCCGCCTCTGGAAAAACCATCGTGTCACGGGTCATACGCGCCTCGTATCGCTCGAGGAACTCGTCGCGCAGCAGATCGTAGGCAGGCTCAGTCGGGGAGATGCCGAAGCCCATGCCGATCATGCCTCGTGCACCGGAGCCCACCATCGCACGCAACACCGGATATCGCAGTGCTTCCATGCCGCGTGCCGCACGCATGTCGTTGCATGCACCCGCAAGATCAGGGGCGCTGTCGACGAGCGTTCCGTCGAGGTCGAACAAGACAGCGGCGACGAGACGACTCACGCTGTCTTCAGGCAGGCAATCAGGTAATTGACGCTGGTATCGGACGACAGTCGATAGCGACGCGTCATCGGGTTGTACTCCATGCCGCGAGTGGCTTGGATATCGAGCGACACGCTGCGGCACCAGGAGGCAAGCTCACTCGGGCGAATGAACTTCGCGAATTCGTGGGTTCCCTTGGGTAGCAACGAGAGCACATGCTCGGCGCCGACGATCGCAAAAAGAAAAGCCTTCGCATTCCGATTGAGGGTCGAGAAAAACACCCACCCGCCAGGCCTGACCAATCGACTGCACGCCTCCACCACCGACGACGGCTCGGGCACGTGCTCGAGCATCTCCATGCACGTGACGACATCGAACTGGCCGGGCATCTCGTCAGCCAGTGTCTCGGCAGCAACTTCGCGGTACGCAACCCGCGGGGTGGCCGCCTCGATGGCATGCAACTGCGCAACCTTCAGTGCCTTGCCCGAGAGATCGATACCGAGGACGTCGGCGCCTCGGCGAGCCATCGAGTCGGACAGGATGCCTCCACCGCAACCGACGTCAAGGACACGTTTGCCGGCAAGCGATGCCAGCGTGTCGATCCAGTCCAGCCGAAGCGGGTTGATCTGGTGCAGCGGCCGAAAGTCGCTCTCGACGTCCCACCAGCGATGGGCGAGCGCACTGAACTTGGCGACTTCTCGCGGATCTGCGTTGATCATGGGACGATGTTAATCAGACAAAACAAAAAACCCCGCAGCGCGGGGTTTCTTGATTCGGCGAAGCGCTCGCCTGCGGTAGCTCTCTACTTGCCGCGCGTGCCCACCACTTCGATTTCCACGCGGCGATTCTTCGCGCGGCCTTCGGAGGTCTTGTTGTCGGCCACAGGCTGCTTCTCGCCCTTGCCTTCCGTGTAGACGCGGTTCTTTTCAACGCCCTTGCTCACCAAGTAAGACTTGACGGCCTCGGAGCGACGGATCGAAAGCTTCTGGTTGTACGTGTCGCTGCCGACCGAGTCGGTATGACCCACAGCGATGATCACCTCGAGATTCAAGCCGCTCATCTTGGACACGAGATCGTCGAGCTTGGCGCGACCTTCGGGCTTGAGCACCGACTTGTCGAAGTCGAAGAACGCATCGGCTGCGAAAGTGACCTTTTCGCTCGTCGGTGCGGCGACCACGACGGGCGCTGGCGCAGCAGCAGGTGCCGGCGCAGGAGCAGGAGCAGGGGTCGGGGTTGGAGCAGGTGCGGGCGCCGCGGGCGCTGCAGGCACCGGGACGCCATCGCAGCCGGCGAGGCCGGTCGCAGGCGTCCACACGCCATCACGCCAGCACAGTTCGTTGGTGCCGTTCTTCCAGGGAAGGCCGGTGCCGCTGACCCAGTTGTCCACCGTCTGCGCCGAAACGTTGGCGAACGACGATGCGAGAGCAGCGGTTGCAAAGAGCGACGCCACCTTGTTCAATTTCTTCATGATTCTCCTCTCGAGGGAAGGCAAGTAGTTTTCTGCTTTAAAACGTCCGAACGGGTTCGGAAAATACCGGCCACCCCCGTTTCCCGGGCGTTGACCACCGACACACTTATTGTGCCATAGGGCTTTCGTCGGCCTTGATTTTGCCCGGGGTCAGCTCGCTCTCACGGCGTGCTGTTGCGTGGCTGCGACAACGTCCGGGCGACCTAGAATCGACGTTCGCGCATCCGTTCTTCGACAGTCGGTGCCGCCCCACCCCGCGAGCCGAGCCGATGACCCAATTCGCCAAGGAAACTTTGCCCATCAGCCTCGAAGAGGAGATGCGGCGCTCTTATCTCGACTACGCCATGAGCGTGATCGTCGGGCGCGCGCTGCCCGATGCGCGAGACGGCCTGAAGCCGGTGCACCGGCGAGTTTTGTTCGCGATGCACGAGCTGAACAACGATTGGAACCGGCCGTACAAGAAAAGCGCTCGCATCGTGGGCGACGTGATCGGCAAGTACCACCCGCATGGCGACCAGTCGGTCTACGACACCATCGTGCGGCTCGCGCAAGACTTCTCGATGCGCCACATGCTCGTCGACGGTCAGGGCAACTTCGGCTCGGTCGACGGCGACAACGCCGCGGCGATGCGCTACACCGAAATCCGCCTTGCCAAGATCGCGCACGAGATGCTCGCCGATCTCGACAAGGAGACGGTGAACTTCGGCCCGAACTACGACGGCAGCGAGCACGAGCCGCTGGTGATGCCGTCGAAGCTGCCGAATTTGCTGGTCAATGGCTCGGGCGGCATCGCGGTGGGCATGGCGACGAACATTCCGCCGCACAACCTCAACGAAGTCGTCGACGCTTGCCAGCATCTGCTGCGGCACCCGGAAGCGACCATCGACGAGCTGATGGAAATCATTCCTGCGCCCGACTTCCCCACAGCCGGAATCATCCACGGCTTGAGCGGTGTGCGCGAGGGCTACCGCACCGGGCGCGGCCGCGTGGTCATGCGCGCGAAGTGCCACTTCGAAGACATCGACAAAGGCCAGCGCCAATCGATCATCGTCGACGAAATTCCGTATCAGGTGAACAAGAAAAACCTGCTCGAGCGCATGGCCGAGCTTGTGCACGAGAAGAAGCTGGAAGGCATCAGCCACATCCAGGACGAGAGCGACAAGAGCGGCATGCGCGTCGTCATCGAGCTCAAGCGTGGCGAGGTGCCCGAGGTCGTGCTCAACAACCTCTACAAGCAGACGCAACTGCAGGACTCGTTCGGCATCAACATGGTGGCGCTGATCGATGGACAGCCGAAGCTCTGCAACCTGAAGGTGCTGATCGAGGTGTTTCTCGACCATCGCCGCGAGGTGGTGACCCGGCGCACGGTGTTCGAGCTGCGCAAGGCACGTGAGCGTGGCCACGTGCTCGAGGGCTTGGCCGTGGCGCTGGCCAACATCGACGAGTTCATCGAGACCATCAAGGCCTCCCCGACGCCGCCGGCGGCCAAGAGCGCACTGATGAGCAAGAGCTGGGACTCGTCGATGGTGCGCGAGATGCTGGCGCGTGTGGGCAGCGGCTCGATCGGCGGCCCGGAGGCGTATCGGCCCGAAGGTCTTTCCCCGAACTTCGGGCTGCGGCCGGGCGGCCTGTATCGGCTCTCCGACGACCAGGCTTCTGAAATCCTGCAGATGCGCCTGCAGCGCCTCACCGGGCTCGAACAGGACAAGATCCTCGGCGAGTACCGCGACGTCATGACGCACATCGCCGACCTGCTCGGCATCCTTGCCACGCCGGCCCGCGTGACGCAGATCATTGCCGACGAGCTCGCTGCGATCAAGCAGGAGTTCGGCCAGACCAAGCTCGGGGCGCGACGGAGCGTCATCGAGCACAACGCCTTCGATCTCGGCACCGAAGACCTCATCACGCCGACCGACATGGTCGTGACGCTCTCGCACACCGGCTACGTGAAGAGCCAGGCACTGAGCGAGTACCGCGCCCAGCGCCGTGGCGGTCGCGGCAAGCAGGCGACGCAGAACAAGGAAGACGACTGGGTCGAGCAGCTCTTCATCGCCAACACGCACGACTACATCCTGTGCTTCACGACGCTCGGCCGCGTCTACTGGCTGAAGGTGTGGGAGGTGCCACAGGGCTCGCGCAATGCACGCGGCCGGCCGATCGTCAACATGTTCCCGCTGCAGCCGAACGAGAAGGTCAACGTGGTGCTGCCGCTGACCGACGGCTTTCGCAGTTTCCCGGCCGATCACTACATTTTCATGGCGACGGCGCAGGGCGTTGTCAAGAAGACCAGCCTCGACGAGTTCAGCAATCCACGCAAGGCCGGCATCATCGCCGTCGATCTCGACCCGAACGACTATCTCGTCGGCGCCGCGCTGACCGACGGCACCCACGACGTGATGCTCTTCAGCGATGGCGGCAAGGCCGTGCGCTTCGACGAGAAGGACGTGCGTGCCATGGGCCGAACTGCCCGCGGCGTGCGCGGCATGGCGCTTGAGCCTTCGCAGAGCGTGATTGCGATGCTCGTTTCCGAAGACGAACCGCAGAGCGATGAATCGAAAGCACGCATGAGCGTGCTGACCGCGACCGAGAACGGCTACGGCAAGCGCACTGGCATCGCCGAATACACGCGCCATGGCCGCGGCACCAAGGGAATGATCGCGATCCAGCAATCGAGCCGCAACGGCAAGGTCGTCGCAGCGACGCTGGTGCGCGCCGACGACGAGATCATGCTCATCACCGACAGCGGTGTGCTCGTGCGCACCCGCGTCGCCGAGATCCGCGAGCTCGGCCGCGCAACGCAAGGCGTCACGCTGATCGCGCTCGACGACGGCGCCAAGCTGATCGGCCTGCAGCGCATCGTCGAAAACGATGCCAATCCCGATGTGGCCGGTGGCTCTGGCGAGACCGAACCCGAAGGAGATCCGCAGTGAAGACATCCGTTGCCACGTCGATGGCGCTCGCCTTTTGTCTCGCTGCAGGTGTTGCCCACGCGCAGACCAAAAAGGAACTCGTGCAAAGGGTGCTGGTGGCCCAACAGTCGGAACTCGAGATCGTTTCGCGCGGCATCGTGGAGCGGCCAGCGGCGCAGATGATGCAGGAGGCCGGCCTGGCCATTCAACGCCAGGTGCCGCCCGAAAAGCGCGAGGCCATCGGCAAGGCGATCGAGGTCGAGGTCAAGAAATACATCGACGAGTCTTACCCGCTGGTGCGCGAGCGCGCCATCCGGCTGGCGCCCAGCACCATCGGTGCAGTGCTCGAAGAAAAGATGAGCGAAGACGAGTTGAAGCAGCTCGTGGCCTGGCTCGAATCGAACGCGAACAAGAAATTCCAGTCGCTCGGGCCCGACATGCGCAATGCTTTCATCCAGAAAGTGCTGGCCGATGCGCGGCCGGTGGTCGACCCGAAAGTGCAGGCGCTCGACGCACGCATTCGCGTCGTGCTCGGCTTGCCGGCCGCGACGCCCACGCTCTCGCTGCCGGCCTCTGCGGCAGCCAAACCCGGAGCGGCACCGGCCAAGTCATCACCCAAATAGGTCACCTGCCCGATCGCTCCTGTCGCACTCGATGCCTGCTGCCACGCCCTCGCCCGCCCGCGACTTGCCCGCGCTGCGCGACCGCATCGATGCGATCGACCGGCGCGTGCTCGGCTTGCTGAACGAGCGCGCGACGGTGGCGGCAGAGATCGGCGAGATCAAGAAGGCGGATGGAACGCCGGCTTTCCGGCCCGAACGCGAGGCCGCGGTGCTAGACGGGCTGAAGCGCTCCAACACCGGCCCGCTGCCGAACGACAGCGTGGCGCCGATCTGGCGCGAGATCATGTCGGCCTGCCGCGCGCTCGAGACGCCGACGCGCGTGGCCTACCTCGGGCCGGCCGGCACGTTCAGCGAACTGGCCGCGCTCGGCTACTTCGGCTCTTCGATCGTCAAGCTGCCGTGTGCGAATGCCGACGAAGTGTTCCACGCCACCAGCGCCGGCGCGGCCGACTTCGGCGTGGTGCCGGTCGAGAACTCGAGCGAAGGGGTTGTCACGCGATCGCTCGACCTGTTCCTCACCACGCCGCTCACGATCGTCGGCGAAACAAGTCTGTACGTGCGCCACAACCTGCTGCGCAAGACCGATTCGCTCGACGGCATCGCGGCCGTCTGCGCTCATCCGCAGGCACTGGCGCAGTGCCACGCCTGGCTCAGCCATCACCTCCCGAACGCCGAGCGCAGGCCCGTATCAAGCAACGCCGAAGGCGCTCGACTGGCCAGCCTCGACGGCACCCTGGCCGGACTGGCCAGCGACCGCGCGGCGAGCGAGTACGGTTTGTTCGTGGCCGCACCGGCGATCCAGGACGACGCTCACAACCGCACGCGCTTCGCGATCGTCGCGCACCCGGGCACGCATCCGCAGCCCAAGGCGTCGGGCCACGACTGCACCAGCCTCGTGGTCTCGGTGGCCAACCAGCCCGGCGCCGTTCACGACATGTTGCAGCCGCTGAAGACGCACGGCGTTTCGATGACGCGCTTCGAGTCGCGCCCCGCGCGCTCGGGGCAGTGGGAGTACTACTTCTACGTCGATCTCGAAGGCCACCCCGATCAAGCCAACGTCGGCTCGGCGCTCAAGGAACTGCGCGAGGCCTGCGCGTTCTTCAAGGTGCTCGGCAGCTATCCCGTCGATTCCCATTGAAATTCCTGCCGGCACGCTCGTTTTGCTCGCTGTCCCCAGGGGGAGCGTGCAGCCGCTTGGGGCGGCCCGGCGCGGCTGCGCTGCACTGATGTTCAACCAGCTCGGTGTCATCGGCTGCGGCCTCATGGGCGGCTCGTTCGCGCTGGCGCTCAAACGCGCGGGCCTCGTCAAGCGCGTGATCGGCTACAGCAAGTCGCCATCCACCACCGAGCAAGCCAGGCGCCTCGGGGTGATCGACACGGCCGCCGAGTCTGCGTTGCTCGCGGTCTCGGGCTCCGACATCGTGCTCATCGCGGTACCGGTCTCGGCCACCGAAGCCACGTTCAAGGCGATCCGCCATCTGCTCGAGCCGGGCACGCTGCTGATGGACGTGGGCTCGACCAAGCGCGATGTCGTCGACGCCGCCCGGCGCGTCCTCAAAGACCGCATCGTCTCCTTCGTGCCGGCGCATCCGATCGCCGGCAAGGAAGTGGCGGGCGTCGGACACGCCGACGCCGCGCTCTACCAGGGCCGACAGGTCATCCTCACACCGCTGCCCAAGACTTCGGCCGAACTCCTGCAGAAGGCAACCGACACCTGGGCCGCCATCGGCGCGCAGGTGCTGCGCATGACGGCGGAAGACCACGACGCGGCCTTCGCTGCGGTGAGCCATCTGCCGCACCTGCTCGCTTTTGCCTACTTCAACGCCATCTCGCGCCAGCCTGCCGGCCGCGACTATCTGTCTCTCGGCGGCCCGGGCTTTCGCGACTTCACCCGCATCGCGGCGAGCAACCCCGAAGTCTGGCGCGACATCCTCATGGCCAACCGCGAAGAGATCCTCAAGCAGACGCTGCGCTTTCGCCAGACGCTCGATGCGATGGAGCACGTCGTGCGCACGGGCAACGCCGAGGCGCTCGAAGCGCTGATCCGCAGCGCCAGCGACGCGCGTGGCGGCTGGCAGATGAATTCGGCCACACCGCACACGCATCGCTGATCGCCAGCTGCCCCTCTGACGGCGCCGATGTACACGACGCGTTTTCTCGACCTTCCACCGCTCTCGACGATTGCCGGCACGGTGCCCATCCCCGGATCGAAGAGCATCTCGAACCGCGTGTTGCTGCTGGCCGGATTTGCGCGCGGCACAACCTCGATCGAGGGTCTCCTCCATTCCGACGACACCGCCGTGATGCGTGCGGCACTGGCGACGCTCGGCTGCAGCATCGAAGACATGGCCGGCGGCGGGCTCCGCATCGACGGTCTCGGCGGCCACGCCGCGGTAACCGATGCGAGCCTGTATCTAGGCAACGCCGGCACGGCCATGCGCCCGCTCGCCGCCGCGCTCGCGATCAGCGCCCGGCCGGGCAGCCGCTACGAACTGCACGGCACGCCGCGCATGCACGAGCGGCCAATCGGCGATCTCGTCGCTGCCTTGCGCTCGCTCGGCTGCGACGTGGCCTGCACCGAGCGCGACGGCTATCCGCCGCTCTTGATCCGGGGCACGGGCGCCGCACTTTCCATCGCGGCGCCGATTCGCGTGCGCGGCGACGTGTCGAGCCAATTTCTGACCGCTTTGCTGCTCGCGCTGCCGCTGCGCACCTCCACGCTCGATGCCGTTGTCGAAGTCGACGGCGAGCTGATCTCGAAGCCCTACGTCGAGATCACGCTCAAGCTGCTCGAGCGCTTCGGCATTCGCGTCGACCGCGAGGGCTGGTCGCGATTCAGCCTGCGTGCCGGCGCGCCACTGGCCACGCCCGGCCGGTTCGAAGTCGAAGGCGATGCATCGTCTGCTTCTTACTTCATCGCTGCCGCAGCGGTCGCCGCGACCGGTGCGCCGCTGCGCATCGCAGGGGTCGGCGCGAACTCGATCCAGGGCGACATCGCCTTCGTCGATGCGGTGCGCTCGATGGGTGCGCTCGTGGAGGCCGGCCCCACGTGGCTCGACGTGCAGCGCGGCCGCTTTCCGCTCGCGCCGATCACGCTCGACTGCAACGCCCTGCCCGACGCTGCGATGACGCTGGCAGCGCTCGCCTTGTTCGCCGACGGTACGTCACGGCTTTCCAACATCGCCAGCTGGCGCGTGAAGGAGACCGACCGCCTGTCGGCCATGGCCACCGAGCTACGCAAGGTCGGCGCCGAGGTGGTCGAGGGGGAAGACTTTCTCGAGATCACGCCGCCGCGGTCGTGGCGTGCGGCCACCATCGCCACCTACGACGATCACCGCATGGCGATGGCGATGTCGCTCGCGGCGTTCAACGCGGCCGCCGGCGTGCAGCCATCGGTGCCGGTGCGTATCGCCGACCCGCGCTGCGTCGGCAAGACCTGGCCGGGCTACTTCGAGGCTTTGTTCGCCTCTGCCGACAGCCAGCCGTCGTCGATTCCCGTGCTCGCCATCGACGGCCCGACCGCCTCGGGCAAGGGCACGCTGGCCAGCGCCGTAGCCGACGCGCTGGGCTACGTGCTGCTCGATTCCGGCGCGCTGTACCGCGCGACGGCGCTGGCGGCGCTCGCTGCCGGCACCCCGGCCGACGACGAGAGCCGCCTCGCCGCACTCGCCGGCGCGATGGACTTGCGCTTCGAGCCGGGCCGAACCTGGCTCGACGGCCACGACGTCACCGAGTCGCTTCGGCTCGAAGCCGTCGGCGCGCTCGCTTCGAAAATCTCGGCGTTTCCACGCGTGCGCGCCGCGCTGCTCGCCGTGCAACTGGCGTTTCGCCGGCTGCCCGGCCTGGTGGCGGACGGGCGCGACATGGGCAGCGTCGTCTTCCCTGACGCCGCTTTGAAAGTCTTCCTGACGGCCGGAGCCGCAGAGAGGGCCGAACGCCGGTTCCTTCAATTGAAATCGAAGGGCGTTTCCGCTAACATCGACATCCTTCGCGCAGACCTTGAGACCCGTGATGAACGCGACAGAAATCGCGTCGCCTCACCCTTGAAGCCAGCCGAAGGCGCGTGGATGCTGGACAACTCGGCACTCACCATCGAAGCCTCGGTGGAGAGAGTGCTGGAAGCCTGGCAGCAGCGCAGGCCTTTCGATCGCCAGTCGATTTGAAGGCCGGGCCACCTGGCCCGCACCCGGTCCCGTCGCTTTCCCGCCTCGTGCCGCATGGCACATCGAAGCGACGGTTCTTCAACTCAACCCGCAGCCTCCCCCGGCCGCACCGGAAATACAACCCAATGCCGCAAGCCCAAGCCGTCACGCGCTCGTCTGAGCCCCACGCACCCGATTCCTTTGCAGCGATGTTCGAGGAGTCGCTCACCCGCGCCGAGATGCGCATGGGTGAGGTCATCACCGCCGAGGTGGTGCGTGTGGAACACAACTTCGTCGTCGTCAACGCCGGCCTGAAGTCCGAAGCGTACGTGCCGATCGAGGAATTCAAGAACGACCAGGGCGAGCTCGAAGTGCAGCCCGGCGACTTCGTCTCGGTCGCGATCGACGCGGTCGAGAACGGCTACGGCGACACCATCCTGTCGCGCGACAAGGCCAAGCGTCTCGCCTCGTGGCTCTCGCTCGAGAACTCGCTGGAGTCGGGCGAGTTCGTCACCGGCACGGTGAACGGCAAGGTCAAGGGCGGCCTTACCGTGCTCGTCAATGGCATCCGCGCCTTCCTGCCCGGCTCGCTGCTCGACACGCGCCCGGTCAAGGACATGAGCCCGTTCGAGGGCAAGACGATGGAGTTCAAGGTCATCAAGCTCGACCGCAAGCGCAACAACGTCGTGTTGTCGCGCCGTGCCGT
>Ga0209724_1003348_pt1 | contig 13134 bp, 11 predicted proteins | sample grotaG_FD_184143 | JGI IMG/M metagenome (GOLD analysis project Ga0209724, IMG submission 184143) | Glacier valley bacterial and archeal communities from Borup Fiord, Nunavut, Canada, to study Microbial Dark Matter (Phase II) -... | ecosystem: Environmental > Aquatic > Freshwater > Ice > Glacier ... | reverse complement strand
TTATGGATTTCAGGTTAGATGAAGAACACGAGATGTTCCGGCAAACCGTTTACCAGTTTTGCCAGAACGAAATCGCACCAAGAGCGTTGGAAGTAGACCAGACCCACGAGTTCCCCTGGGATAATATTAAAAAAATGGCGGCGTTGGGCTTGCTGGGAGTCCCTTTCCCCGAAGAATGGGGCGGAGCGGGCGGCGACACCCTAATGTACGCCATCGCGGTTGAGGAAGTTAGCCGGGCCTGTGGCAGCACCGGCATAACCCTGGCGGCCCATACCTCACTTGGCACAGCCCCTTTTTATTTATTCGGCACTGAGGAACAAAAACGTAAATACTTGACTCCGCTAGCCCAGGGCAAAAAGCTGGGTTCTTTTGGGTTGTCGGAAGCAGGGGCGGGTAGTGACGCGGCGGGCACTAAAACCACCGCCGTGCTGGATGGCGATGAGTGGGTTATTAATGGTTCTAAAAACTGGATTACCAATGGCAGCATTGCCGATGTGCTAGTATTTGTGGCGATGACCGACAAAAGCAAAGGGGCGCACGGAATTTCCAGCTTTATCGTCGAGAAAGGCACCCCCGGCTTTAGTTACGGCAAGAACGAGCAAAAAATGGGCTTGCGAGGCTCAGTCACCAGTCAGCTTTTCTTCGATAACTGCCGCCTACCCAAAGAAAATATTTTAGGGCAGCCCAACGACGGTTTCAGACAGTTTATGCAAATTCTGGATGCGGGCCGTATTAGCATCGGTGCGATGGCACTTGGCCTTGCCCAGGCCGCTTTCGATGCGGCCCTGCGTTATTCCAGAGAGCGACAGCAATTTGGTCGCCCTATCAGCGATTTTCAAGCAATTCAGTTCAAATTGGCTGATATGGCAACCCAGTTGGAAGCCGCCCGCCTCTTAATCTATCGCTCAGCCTGGCTCAAGGATAATAAGTTACCCTTTGGCAAGGAAGCGGCAATGGCTAAACTTTTCGCCAGCGAGGTTGGCGAGAGCATTTGCCGGGAAGCGATCCAGATACATGGTGGCTACGGTTATATCGAGGAATATCACGTAGAACGCTATTATCGGGATGTGCGCCTGACCACCATCGGCGAAGGAACTTCCGAGATTCAGCGTATCGTTATCGCCCGCCATGTGCTGCGCGAGTTAAAAGGGCAGTAGCCAGTTGTCGGTCATTGGTTGTCAATTGTCGGTGGGGAATTCGTAGGGGCGTGGTTTCTAACCCGCCCGGAAGAACTATTCACAAGGATAGGCAGAATGTTGAGTTCAGATGACGCGGGACTAATACCCTGAGTACAGGCCCGACCGCGCTAAGAGAGCCTACGTTTTCAACAGATAAGTTTCCCCCCAAACAATCCCACTGGTTAGGTTACAGGCTCTTTTAGTCCGGTGATTTATTGCTGGGTAAATTCACCGGGCGGTTCGCGAACCGCCCCTACAAATTCCCCTATCCCCTGATTTCTTTCATCCTTCCCAACATCCTGTCTGGCCTGGTTCCCTGCCAGAAAAGTATTCCGATTGCCAGCAGGGAAAGTACCAGCCCCAAGATGGTCAGCCAATTCAGGGCAGTAGCTAATTCTGTATCGGGGTTGCGGGATAGATAGGGCTTAATAATAAACAGGGTGATATTGGTCAGGCCGTGCGCCAGAAACACCCCCAGGATTGAGCCACCCCACAGCACCAGATAAGCAAACAAAATCCCTACCGCAAACACGAAAATAACGTCCAGCAGCGACAAATAGCCTATATGCAAGACGGCAAAAAGCAGAGATATGTAGACCAACGCCCCCTTCCGCAAAACGGGTAAAGCGGTGGCTTGCAACAATCCGCGAAAAATTATCTCCTCGCAAAAACCCGTGAATATCAGCAAACTGAGGCTGGCAGGTATCACCGTATTCAAATTGAGGTTAGGTAACAACGGGGTTGGTTTTAGAATCTGGTACTCGGTCAGGCCCAAAGCCATTCCACCCCCCGCCAACATCAGTTGCAAGGCCAAATTACCCCGGCGACCAACCACTAAACCCAATTCTTGCCGCCTTAACCCTAGCTGCCGGATGATAACCCAGGTTGCCAACAAAAGCGGCCCTGCCACCAAACCATACCAGGCCAGTTGCGGAAAATTGGATAGCGGCAACGACATCGAAAGCAGCCGAATCAAGGGGGCCACCGCTAGCGAAAGAGCCAAACGCCGTTCGCTCCACTCCTCCGCTACCGCGCCATGCACCAGCACCGCCACCAAAATTCCCGTATGTAATACCAGCCCAATTTCAATCCGCCCAATCGCGGTTAAATATTCGGCAATGGTAATCATTACCAGATATACCCAGAAAATCCGTCCTTCCGTCAGGAAACTGCGGGGCTTTAAGGTGGTGATTGCCTCTGGAAAATAATAGGTTTCCGAGGGAAGGGCTAAAGCGGAGTCGGTAGCGGGCAAAAGTTCGAGGGAAAGCTGGGCGGGAAAATCGGGAACTTCAGTCACAAACAATAAAAACCGCCCAACCTGTAGCCAATCGTTCGGTTTCAGGGGGACAAATTTATAAGGCACTAACTCAACCGAATTTAACCAGCTTCCTTTGGGGCTTTCCAGGTCGCTTATAGTAATATCCCCTGATGGGGTAGCCGAAATCGCCAGATGATTTGGGGCAATAGTTGGGTCGAGAATCACCAGTTCGCAACTAGCATTGCTACCAAGCAAAATTAGCGGCTTGCTCTCGGTAAGAATAAGGTTAAATTCAGCCTTTTTCTGAGGGCCAAGTTCGGTATTTTCAAAATCATATAACGTAAGTTTTAGCATTGCCAAACCATTTATTGGACGTTAAGCCAGAGATAAAGTCTACGATACGGGTTAGAATTATCCTCTAAAAATAACAAGACCTCTACTTTTTGGTCAAGGCCAGGGCTATTCAGCGTAAAAGCCAACAGTTGCTCAAGTTGCGAGTCGTTCGCCAGATTAATTGGGCCATAGCTACCCAATAACTCGGTATCGCGTCGCACTTCAATTTTTTGGTAACGGATGGCTTTACCCTCATGGTTAGTCAAGCCAAATTTTAGTTGTATTGGGCTACCCACAGCCACAGTACGGGGGTAATTCTCGGCTAGTCCTTCGCTACCCACCAGATAAAATTCGGTATATTTTTGGGCAGGGTCGGGCAACGCCAACAAAACTATTATCAGCATCGCCGCTCCTACCAGGATTGGCCCACCTACTAGCAAACCTATTTTCAGCCATAGCTTCTGCCCCACCCACCAGCTTAGCGGGTTTAAGGGAGAAACGGCCCGATTTGGCTCGTAGGGTGATAGCTGCCAGCGTCGGACAGCCGCCAGACCGCAAAATAGCACTATCCAAACTGATAGCGCGATTAGCATCGGGGTTTGGCGAATACCCCATGGCAACCAACTTAGCAGCAGAGCCAGGGCTGGAATTACCGCTAAACTCAAGCCAAAACTTAGTCCCAATCGGGCCGGGAAATCCAGGTCATTTCGCCGCGCAAAAACCATTTCCACTAGAGCATAGCCCGGAGCCAGCAGCACCATCCCAATACCATAAACAATTCGCAAGGGCGGCACAGGCAACAGCGTGACCGGGAATAACAATAGAGTCAACCCGACTACCAAAACCAAATCATAGCTATTCCAGAATTTCAGGCTGCGCTTGATTAAGCCCATACGAGCCAGCAAGGCGCGGTTGGATAAATCGTCGTCTATTGTATCTTGCTCTACCTTCAAACCCGAATCCCTCGGTTATCGGTGGAAAATCTAAAATCGGGAATTCTTGTAGGAGGCTGCTCCGTCAGCCGATAATTCCGTCAGCCGATAATCATCGCAGGACAGAGCCTGCTCCTACGAACGTGGGAGGGCAGGCACGGGGACCTGCCCCTACCTAAATCCCCTTTATTCTGACTCCTTATGGTAAACCTGAAGCATGGCGGCGGCGGTTTTGTCCCAGGTAAAGGAGGCCGCTCGTGCCAGACCCTTTTGGCTCAAATCGGCCTGAAGCACGGGATTCTGCAACACCTTTTGGATAGCCTCTGCCAACTCTCCCACATCGTAGGGGTTAACCAGCATCCCCGCCTCCCCCACCACCTCCGGCAAGGAAGTAGCGTTGGAACATATGACGGGTGTGCCACAGGCCATTGCTTCTAGCGGCGGCAGACCAAAACCCTCCGCTAACGACGGAAAAACAAAGGCCGTCGCGATATTGTAAAAACAGGCCAAATCCGCGTCAGTTACCCCTTCAAAAAACCTGACTTTATCAGTTAATCCGTTTGCCTCGATATAAGCTAGCAACCGATTACGCTCCGCCCCAAAACGAGCCGCCCCGATTTTTAGTAACTCGACCTCCGGGGAATCTTTCGCCACCAGCGCAAACGCCTGTAACAAGCGTAACAGATTCTTGCGAGGGTCTTCCGAGCCAGCATAAACCAGATAAATTTTATTTGGCGACAGGTTATAGCGGGCAAAAAACTCTGGTGGCACTTCCTGTGGGCGAAAATTCTGATGGTCAACCCCCAGGTAAACCACTTTCACCCGTTCGGCGGGATAGCCCAAATGGCGAATTATATCCCACCGCGTATATTCCGAATCGGCCACTAACAAACTGGCTCTTTTCAAACCGCGCGCCATCAACCTGTCAAAGATTCTGTCATAAAACCTTAAATAGTCTGTCAATTCCGGGTCACGCCTTCCAGCAATAGTAATCAGGTCATGCACCGTGACAATTAGCGGCCTTTTTCGGGCAAAGGCGGCGGCACTGGCAAGATTCTGGCTGCTCAGATGTAAAATTTGGCCCTGCAATTTCGGCGGCAGGGCAATCGGATAGGTAGTGAAAAAGGTTTTAAGGTCAAAACCGCCTCGTTTTGCTACCCTAAACACTATTCTGGGCAAGGGCGGCAAGCCACTTCCCCCCAACTCGGCGTTTACCCCGCTATCGGCTAGAGCCTGATGCAGACTTCGGGCGTACCGTGAAAGCCCGGTGGTGGCCTGATTATCTCCGCCGTAGATTATTTTTACCTCGGCAACGCCCCCCTGAGACCTATTATAACTAACCGGGGCAACTGGTTTGGCAAATAGTTCCTGATAAATTGCCAGAGTCTGGCGGGCGGTTTGTTCCCAGTTAAAGTGGTCGGCCTGAGCCAGACCTTTTTGCCGCAGTTCCGCCCGGAGTAGCGGGTCGTTAAGGCCGCGCTCGATAGCCTCGCTCAGACTTTTAGTATCACGGGGGTCAACTAGCAAAGCCGCCTCGCCAACCACCTCCGGCAGGGACGAAACATTGGTGGTGATTACGGGCGTGCCACAAGCCATTGCCTCTAATGGTGGCAGACCGAAGCCTTCATACAAAGAGGGAAAGACAAACAACTCCGCCGCGCTATAAAGGGCGGACAAATCCTCATCCGCCACATAGCCTGTAAAATGTACCAATTGTGCCAGTCCCAGCCGACCAAAGGTGTCGTCAATTTCGCGGGCTTGCCACTGCCGCTTGCCGCCAATTACCAGACTCAGGCCGGGGTAGCGGGGACGCAGGCGGGCATAAGCTTCTAATAAACCACTGATATTTTTACGGGGAGTAATACCGCCGACATAGAGCAAATAGGGCGGTTTGATGCCATAACGAGCTAAAAGTTGGGCTCTGGCGGGGCTCTCCGGCACAGGTTTGAAGCTGCTATTCACCCCGCAAGCTATCGCCCGAATTTTACTCTCTGGCAAATTTAGGTATTTAATTAAATCAACGCGGGAATTCTGGCTATCAGTCAAAACCATATCAGCCCTTTGGACAGCGCGAGGTAACATCCAGCGAAATCGCCAGTTATCCAGCCGATTATGAGTTTCGGGGTAAACGTAGGGGAAAGCATCGTGAATTGTCACCAGCCGTTTTGCGCCACTCGCTGAGCCAAAAAACGGGGCGATGCCATTTGGGTCATGAATTATGTCAAGCTGGTATTTCTTAATAGCCTCCGCCAGTCGCCAGTTTCCGAGGCTCATCAGGCTGGGTAATCGCTGACAGCCGGGTAAGGGGTGATGCTCAAACTCCGCCCATAGTCCAAAGGGGTCAGCCCGCTCGGTAGTCAGCAACACTATCTCTGGGGCGTTAGGCAAGGTCTTCAGGGCGCGTAGCAACTCCACCGCATATCGCCCAATCCCGGTAGGGTCGCGGTCTAAACCATAGGTCAGGTAGCCAATTCGCATAGGCGGTTGTCAGTCATGGGTTGTCGGTAGAAAATCCAAAATCAATAGAATAGTAGTATACCATTCGTTTCGACAGTAAATAAGAAAAGCCCGAAGTATGGTAAAATATCTGAACCAAAACGACGAGATCAAAATCAGGTAATCGGAGGAATTAGCTAGATGACGACGATGATGCGGGACGAGATTTACGAACAGCCAGCCGTACTAGAACGTGCCTGGAAAGAAGGTCGAGTTTTAGCCCAGGAAGTAGCCCGAAAAGTCAACGCCTTTAAGCCAGAGGTGGTGCTAATTGCGGCGCGGGGTAGTTCAGATAATGCCGCAACTTTTGCCCGTTATATTTTCGAGGCTTATACCGGGCTACCCGTTTCACTGGCGGCCCCTTCGTTGTTTACGCTCTATCGCCGTCAGCCCAATCTCAAAAAAGCCTGGGTTATAGGGATTAGTCAGTCTGGGCAATCTCCCGATATTACCGAAGTGGTCAAGGACGGGGCGGCTCAGGGCGCACTAACCCTCGCCATTACCAACGACCCAAATTCACCTCTGGCAAAAGTCGCCGGAATGGTGTTACCGCTAAATGCGGGGCCGGAACGCTCGGTGGCGGCTACCAAAACCTATACCGCTCAACTTTTGTTAATGGCGATGCTGGCGGCGGAAGTAAGCGACGATAACGGCTTGCGAGTGGGTATCGAACGCTTGCCCGAAGCGGTAAATATCGCCCTAAAGCTTGAGGATAAAATTAAAGAGTTGGCTAGTCGGGAATTGTTTCAGACCACCCTTGATTGTCTGGTTTTGGGGCGTGGCTATAATTTCTCTACCGCCCTGGAAATTGCCCTAAAGCTCAAGGAAACGGCTTATGTTTTTGCCGCTCCCTACTCCTCGGCGGATTTCCTGCACGGGCCCTTTGCCCTGGCCCAGAAAAGTTTGCCTGCCGTCTTGATTGGCGCGAATGGCCCCGCGATTCCCGGTTTGCTGGAACTGGCCCAGAAATTGACCGACCAGGGGGTTGAAATTATCGCGATTGGCGACGACCAGGGTTTGTTGAAAGCCGCCACCAAAAACGGTATTGCTCTGCCCCTGGAGTTAAAAGGAGTACCAGAGGCACTGAGTCCAATCCCCTGTGTTGTGCCGGGGCAGTTACTTTCGTTGTATATTGCCTTGGCGCGAGGGCTCAATCCCGACCATCCGCGCGGCCTCTCCAAAATTACCAAAACCATGTAAGCACGGTTGATTGGTCGTCGGGTATCGGTGAAAACCGATTTTAGATTTCCCCTCCAAGAACCAATGACCGGTCAACCGTTAATTGAACTTAAAGGTTGCTAGAACAAGGACTACCGCGAACATAATATTCTGGCTGATATAGAAAAGCTCAAAGCGTCTACGCACCTGCTCAAACATTAATTCCAGGGTGACGCGATTATATTTAGGTTCGGGGAGGGGTTGACCACGTTGAACCGCCGAGGCTACTATCAGGGAGGGGGTTGCGCCATTTACTGCTAACCAGTTGGGCAACAATTCCAGTAACAAATTAGTGGTAGAACGGGCGACCAGCACTCCGTTCAGGAGCATTAAGCCAAAAAGTACCAGCTTTATTATTAGCCAGACTTCTCCTAGATAAAACCAGTTGCGGGCAGCCAGCAACAAAATTCCGCTCAACAGCAAAATAAATAGTCCGCCCTGAGCAAAAAGTGAGAATCGCTTACCCATCCGGGCAGCCGCGGCGGCCTGAGTGGGGGAACTTTTGAGATTACTCCAAACGGCGTTATCGGTGATAATGGTACCAATTGCCCCGGCGGACAATGGCACTATCCCCACAATATGCAGGAATATCCCCAGATGCGCCCAAAACTGCGAGTCCATCAACCACCTCCAAATTTCCCCACTGGAATCACTATAATAATTAAATATACTGGTTTAAGGTTGCGGGCTAGTCTGTGGAAGTTATCTGTAGATTAGCGAAAAAGCCGGGTTTTGGCAATAGTGCTGGAATAGGAAAAAGCCGCCCAGGGTGGACGGCTTTCCTTTCTCAAATCCTCCGGTCAAATTTCATTTGATTAGCGGCCTTCGCTCTTAATATCACGGCGGGCCAAATGCTTGCTGTAGTTCGTCACATATTGCAGCAGGCGGCTCTCAATGCTACGGAACTCCCGCGACTCCAGGGCTTGGGAAATGATTGAGGAATTGTCACTCTCGCCTAGATACATCACCTGCTTGCCCTCGCCCGCTACCTTAAACCAACCATCCGTCACGTCTACGCCCAACTTTGCTAATATAGGGAGATAATCGTTGGAGATAAAGTCCCGGTATTCCCGGTCTCGGTCAGGACGAATATCCCAGCAAAAGAAAATGGTGCTCATGGCACTTCTCCCCTTTCTATATTTTGAGGCAAGCGGTTATAACGGGTTTGCCTGCCAATAGGCTACCTTGTGGGGTAGCGAACTACAATAAAAAATAGTGGAGGCGATTAAAACGGCTCTATCCTGGTTTGTACCGCGCCTGGGCTAACAAGTTAGGTGGCGGTCTGCAATTACTAAGTATTATAACCAGCCCACGCCAGAACGCAAGTAGTTCGGATGGCACTTTTGTCATATCGGGCAGGTTGGTAGTGCTTTGCCACATCGCTTATAATTACTGTTAGTTAAAGGTCGAAGGTCAAAAGCTAGAATTCTATGACCTTCGACCTTCGACTTTTTCCTCACTTGACACACAGTTTATATGCCGTTAATATATGATTATGACATATATCAGGAACAAATAGTGACGAACTGGAATTATGTTACAAACCGATAAAACCCCGCCTATCCTGAAACAGACCGAGCCGCCTAGCCAGAATATTGAGCTAAAACAGGTCGAAAAAGTCTATCCTATCGGACGAAAACAACAATTTGCCTTGCGCGGTATAGACCTGACCATAAAACCAGGCGAGTTTGTGGCGATAGTCGGGCCTAGTGGTAGTGGTAAATCTACCGTCCTGAACATGATTACCGGGATAGACCGCCCCACGGCTGGCACTGTTCAGGTGGGCGGACGATTACTTAACAGGCTAAGCGAAAACGCCCTGGCAAAGTGGCGGGGGCAATATATCGGGATAGTCTTTCAGTTCTTTCAGCTTTTGCCGACCCTGACCGCTCTGGAAAACGTTACCCTGCCAATGCACCTGCGCGGTAGTTTGTCGCGCTGGCAAGGGGAACAGAAAAGTAAGCGTGGGATGGATAATCTGGGACTGGTGGGACTGGAGAAGTTATTTGACCATTTACCCCGCGAACTATCGGGCGGTGAGCAGCAACGGGTAGCAATTGCCCGCGCCCTGGCGAATGACCCGCCCATTCTAGTAGCCGATGAACCGACGGGAAATCTGGATAGCCAAACCGGGGAACTTATTTTTGATATTTTTCGCCGTTTAGCGCAGGAAGGTAAGACTGTCATCTACGTTACCCACGATAAAAATCTGGCTCAACAAGCCGCTCGCCTTATCCAGGTCAAAGATGGACAGATAATTGACGATATCACCCTTTAATTGGTCTGAATTAAACTTCCCTCAGCCTCTTGGATTTGGTAAAATAGTAACATGTACCAAGTATGACACTTTAGCCGGAGGAGGCTAATTAATGACACAATACGCCCAGAGCGAAACACATAAAGAACCCAAAATTAGCGAAATTGTCGAAGAATATTGTGAGGCGATCCACAACCTTAACGTGGACGAAGGCAAGCCTGCCATCGCCGCCCGCCTAGCCGAACGGATGGGGGTTTCACCCGTCACGGTTTTCGGCACAATTGACCGCCTGGTTAAAAAGGGTTTTGTTACAGTAGACCCCAAAAATAAGGAAATTCATCTGACCGAACAAGGGGTACAGATAGCGGTTTCTTTAGCCCGGCGGCATCGGCTGGCCGAACGCTTGCTGGTGGATGTGCTGGGGCTAACCTGGGAAGATTCCCACGAAGAAGCTTGCCGCCTGGAACACGCTATCTCGCCCAAAATGGAGCAAGCCCTGACCAAATTCCTGAATAATCCGACGACCTGCCCGCACGGAAATCCGATTCCCGGTAGCGGCTACAGTTTGCCTCTTAACATCCTGCAACTGGACAAGGTTGAACCGGGCGCAGAAGTAATTGTGACTCGTATCAGCGAGGAAGCCGAACACGAACCCGGTCTGTTGCATTATCTTCAGGAATACAACCTGATACCGGGCGTAGCCTTGCGGATGAAGGGTGGCTCTCCCTTCAATGAAACCCTAACGGTTATCAATAGTCAGGGCAAAGAAGTAACTATTGGTATCAAAACCGCCAACAAAATCGGCGTGACTCCCGCTTAAATGGCTGTCAGTTGTCGGTTGTTAGTTGTTGGTAGAAATCTAAAATCGAATATTTAAAATCGGGGAATTCGTAGGGGCGTGGTCTCCGCGCCCTACTGAGGGGAATTCGTAGGGGCAGGCTCTGTCCTGCGCTATTCATCGGATGGCGGAGCATCCTCCTACGGATTCTTTCGACTTTCGACCAACAACCAGAAAGTGCCAACATGATAAACGAAACCCGCCTGAAAGATTTACTGCTTGAACTTGTTACCACCGATAGCCATAGCCGCAAGGAACGCGAGATGGCTCTCAAACTCAAAGCCATTATAGAGGAGCTAGGGGCAACCGTCGAAATTGATGCGGCGGGCGAGTTTGTGGGCGGTAATAGCGGGAATGTGATTTGTCGAGTGCCAGGGAACGTCCCGGACGCACCACCTTTCTTTATGGCGGCTCATATGGACACCGTTATCCCTGGCGAAGGGGTCAAACCCGTTGTGGATGGCAATATCATCCGCACCGATGGCACAACCGTGCTGGGTGGCGACGACAAGAGCGGCTGCGCCATAATTGTTGAGGTTATTCGCACTATTGTGGAGCAAAACCTGCCACACGGCGAGATTGAGGCGGTTTTCACTATTTGCGAGGAAGTGGGGTTGCTTGGCGCAAAGTTTCTGGATGTAGAAAAACTGCATTCACGCTACGGTCTAGTGCTAGACAGCGATGATGTTGGCTATCTATTTATCAAAGCTCCCGCCAGCGACCATCTGGAATGGACGATTAACGGGGTGGCCGCCCACGCCGGAATGTTTCCCGACAGAGGCATCAGTGCTATAAAAATCGCCGGGGAAGCTCTGGCTAATATGAAGCTGGGCAAGATTGATCACGAAACTACCGCCAACATCGGCTTTATACACGGCGGTGGCCCTACCAACGTTATCCCCAACAAAGTGGTACTGCACGCCGAAGCACGGGGCTTGGATGAGGCTAAACTGGAAGCCCAGACCAAACATATGGACGATTGTTTCCGCGAAGCCGCCGCTAAATATTCGGTAGAGGTGGAGGGTAAGGTCTTAACCGCCTCGGTGGAAAGCCATATCGAGCGCAGCTATGGCAGTATGAGCCTTTCAACAGATGCCCCCATCGTCCAATTGGTGCTTAAAGCCGCCCATAATCTGCACCTGGACGTACAGCCAATGGAGATGATGGGCGGTTGTGATGCCAACGTTTTGAACAAAAAAGGCTTGCACTGCGCCAATCTTGGTACAGGGATGCGCGGAATTCATACCGTGAACGAATGGCTGGACGTGCGTGATATGTACCGTTCCGCCGCGATTGTGCTGGAAATTTTGCGACTTAACGCCACTTCAAAAGTAGACTGAAAGATTAAATGCAATCCATCAGCTTTAGCGAAACCGTCATAGCCAGAGTTTTATTTATTGGCTTCTTCACCCTGATGGGCGGGGCCATCGTGGTGGCCCTGTTAATTAAAGTGGGGGATAATCCGCTCTGGCTCATCCCGGCGATTTTAGCCGCGTTGGTAGTGCTATTGCTGGGCTATGTTATCTGGGCCAGTTACAATAGCCGCCAACATATTACTATCACTCCCCAAAGTATTAGCGCGAGCAGTAGCAAACGGGGCGAAACCAAGATTCGCTGGTTGGAGATTGAAAAAGTCTACGAGGTTCAGAACAAGACCGACGAAATCCGGGAAGCTTATCCTGGTCTAGAACTGTTGCTGACCTATTACATCATGCTGCCGAACACTACCTCCGGCGAGCGGCGCGGGTTGCTGATAATTAAGGCCAAAGACGGGCGCAAAATTGCCTTACGCCAGCATATGATTTACGACTATCGGATGGATCAACTGCTGGAAGCGATTGATACCTACGCCCCTTCTTCTGACCCCACGACTGAGGTTTTGCGCTCCAACATGCAAAATTAGAACCTATTTATTGGATTGTTCTTGACCCTTCATCTCAAATTTCTGTTTATTATATGCTCCAAAGCGACGACTCTCGGCTTCTTCTTCTGATATGGCTTTCACTTTAAGAGAATAAAAATGGCAAACTGAGGTTTTGCACACAAGGTCAGGGGTATTACAGGCGGTGCAAAATATCCGAATCTTTTTGTAAAGAGCTTTTTGTTTATCGAAATCTTCCTCTTGCCTATCCCCGCTTTTCATAGTGTCGCGCAAATAATCAAAACGGTCGGTGGAAATCCCCATTTATCTAACCTTTAACCTTCCTGATATTTTTATTTATTTCAAAACTCCAACCTAACCAGACGCAGGGCAAGCCCCAACCTTGTCACCCTGAGCTTGCGAAGGGTCTTGCTCATAATATTGAGGTTTCCATTCGTAGTAGAATGACCAATGGACTGAACGTTTAGGCTCTCGCTTTGGCTGACAAGATTCTTCGCAAGCTCATAATGACATTCGCCCAATTATCCCTTATCTCCTGTTTTTCTCATCCTCCATCCTTCCTACCTCATCCTTTCAAAAGGGGGTTAGGTTTAAGTCAATATAACAGCCCTAATACCCCTTTGCAAGCCATAAAAAAGGGGCGTACCACCTATGGGGCACACCCTTTTTCAAAACTAACAGAAACTAATTCAAACTAGATAGTCGGTTGCTGCATACCTTCAAAACGCATGTTAGCACCTGC
>Ga0209724_1003342_pt1 | contig 13155 bp, 11 predicted proteins | sample grotaG_FD_184143 | JGI IMG/M metagenome (GOLD analysis project Ga0209724, IMG submission 184143) | Glacier valley bacterial and archeal communities from Borup Fiord, Nunavut, Canada, to study Microbial Dark Matter (Phase II) -... | ecosystem: Environmental > Aquatic > Freshwater > Ice > Glacier ... | reverse complement strand
GTCAGTGTTTGGCTGCTGACTGTAGAGGACGAGACGCAAGCCCGCTTCACTGCTCTCTATGAACGGCTCCGGCAGACCAGCACTCTGCATTGCTGCCTTCATCCGCCGGATGCCCGTGCCGTAGGTCTCAGCCAAGCGCATCCACAGCATCAAGGGAGCGACTGTGCGATTGCGGGTGCGGTGCAGTCCTTCCAAGCGGTCAGCTTGCAAACCGGGCATTAGGCCGCCGGGGTTGATGATCTCGATGCGGTCACTGAAGATGTTAAGGTTGACCTTGCCCGCCACGGCCCAGTCGCGGTGCATCAGGGCGTTGACCAGAGCCTCGCGCACGGCCATGTAGGGGTACTCCGGCACGTCTTCACGCTCCAAGCCGACGATCCTTGAGGCGAGTTATGTGTTACGGCGCACAAACGCAAGGGCGGCCTGCAACTGGTGCGGCAATGGCCCATACAGTTCAACCCGATCTATGAACTCAACCGCAGTCGTATCTTTGAAGCGGGCGCATTGGATCGTTGCCTCCGGTAGCTCCTGCTGCGGCTTCTTACCCAGCATCAATAGACCGGCAACCGTCGGCGACCAACCACTATCAAGCTGCTCAATAGCCCCTACTGAAGCCAAAAACTCGATGGCTGAGGTCGAAGGGTAGGGTTCCGGCAGGATGGGTTCGGCCATGTCAACCAGGCCACCCATCCTGACCCGACCTTCAATCAACTGGTTGATCAGCAAATCATCAAGGTCGGCTAGGCTGCGCCCCCTGAGTAGGTAGCGGTCGTAGCTGGTGTTGCGCTGAAGCACCAGTTCGCGGATGCTGTCGGGCGACATACTGATGTTTGACGATCCATGACGCTTGCGGAAAGCTCCGCTGTAGGAGTAAATCGCGTCGGTTAGCTGGGGCAGGGTGGCGATGACCAGTTGCTTACCCTTCAGTTCTATCGTGTCTACGCTGACATGGTGGATGAGCGGCGGGTTGGCGCGACGAGCGGCCAGAAAGATGCGGTCTGTAACCTCTTTAGGCTTGCTTACCCCTACCACCGTGCCGTCATTCCTTACACCCACGATGATTGTACCGCCCTGAGCATTAGCCATTGCTATCAGCAACTCACCAATGTCACCCAGCGACTCCTTCTCCGGCTTTAGCTCAAGCGTTACATCCTCACCACCGTCAATCAGACGTTGTATGTTCTCTGGGCTAAGATGTTCCACGGCTAGGCACCCCTTCTGTAGAAGCACTAATTTTAAGGATGCACAGAACTTGCCTCAACAAGCTGCTCCGGCATCTCCCAACTAATGACCGCGTGGCGCATGACGATCAGGTTCTCGCCTTCTGGCTGTCCAATGCTGACTACAGCCCTGTCCCACCAATAGGGGGAGCCGACTACGGTGCTACCGCCGCGCAGGCGCAGTATTGCCGTTTGCCGCTGCGCCTTCATCCGCTTGAGGTAGATGTCGAGCGCGACCCGCGAGTGCTTCCGGGCTGCCCGCAAGCTATTCGGCTCAACGCTGAAGTAGCCAGCCACCTGCGCTAGCGTCTCATCACCGCCAAACTTATCTGGGGCATCCTCAAGGTCGGTCATCGTATAGCGTGGCAGACCGATGATGCGTTCAACCTTGTCCGGCTCGATCCCGGCCTGCATCGCCCTCAGAAAACGCAGTTCATCACCCAGACTCATGAATGACCTCCTCGCTAGCTGGTGGCTGATCGGTTGATTGGTCGGGTAGCTGCGGCTCCCCACGCAACCGCTGGTAGTGGAGTAGCCCCATCTTTTGCAGCACGCGCTCATCACTGTTATCTTCGCGCACCACGATTGTGTAGGTGTTGAAGCCAGCAACCCGACCTGTTATGACCTCACCGTTAAACAGGGTAAAGCGCACCATTGCTTTGTCCTTGCGGCAGATGCTCAGGTAACGCATCTCAGCATCGTCGGCTGGTATCCACCTGGCGAAGCGACGTTTGCTCATTGGCTGGCTGCTCTGGGCTTCAGCTTGCGTTGCTGGTGCAAGCGGTTCGCTGCTTGGTACTATGTCGTCCGCTGATTGCTGTTCACCCACTTTAGAGACCGACTCTGGTTCAGATGCTTGCACAGGTGCAGGCTCGGCGACCGGAAGGATGGCTGCTGGCAGCAGGGTAGCCGGTTCCACAATCGGTGATGGCTGGCTCGGCGTGACTGGCACAACTGCTGGTGGTGTTGTTACTGCCGGAGCGGTCGGTTTGGCTTTAGCAACTGGCGTGGGGGTTGGTGCAGGGTGCGCAGGCTGGGCTAGCTGAGTTTTGGTTGACGGCGCGGTGTTGGTCGTTGGTGGATCCGGGTTTGGGGCAAGGCCCAGTACCTTAGCCAGCTTGGGCAGGTCTTCAGGTGCGATCTGACCGCCACGCTCGTAGTTGCGGAGCCGCTCAGCATCAATGCCAGTCAGGAGCGCAACCTTGCCGATGTTGGTGCGCCGCTCCTTCATCAATTCGCTGAAGCTGGGGGCGGCTGACCCTCTGCCGCTCGGTGGGTTCGGCACTGTCGTATCCTCTATTTGTGGGGTGAACGGTTGGTAGCGTTACGGCTGGGCTTGGCCGACCGCACACGCTCCAATGCCTGCTCAATCGAGTTTGCCAGTTGGGTTAGCTGCACTTCGGCCTGCTCAAGTCGGCTGCTGGCCTGCTCCGGCTCTAGCTCGTTCAGCCGGTGGGTGGCAGCTTCAGCCAGCCGAGTCGCTCGTTCGCTGGCTGCGCCGACCCAGGAGAAGGGGTCGGCGGGCTTGCGTGGACGGCGACCACTGGCACCGCCGCTAGAAGTGGCCGTAGCTGAGGTCGCACCTGCCTGCTGCTCGTCAAAATCCGCACGGTGCGGATCGGCTGGCTGTTCTGGTTGCCGCAGGTAGTCGCGTACCTGTCGCAAGGTGATGTCGCCACGCTGGTAGGCAACCATGGCATCGGGGTTGCTCGCCAGCAACAGTAGCCGCTCGATAGTATCCGCCGACTTGCCGAACTTCTGGCCGATCTTGGTCGCCGACCAGTTGGTAAGACGGCGCACCTCTTGCACACCGACCGCCAGTTCTTCAACCGAGAGGTCGTCACGCAGCCAGTTCTCAGTGATCGAGGCCAACCGCTTGTCGTCTTCACTGCCAAACTCACGTACCACTACTGGCACGGTCGCCAAACTAAGTTGGCGGGCCGCCGCCAGCCGCCGCCCACCGGCAACTAGCTCATATATGCCGGGGCGGTCAGTACGGCTGACGACTAGTGGCTCAAGGATACCCTGCTCTTGGATGGACTGCATCAGTTCAGCCAGCCGTCCCTCGTCCATAAACTGGCGCGGCTGATAGGGATTGTCGAGGATGCTAGCGGGGTCAACATCCAGCGCGTCAATCGGCTTGCTGCCGGTATTCTCTGAGCGGATGCGGTCGAGTACACTGCTACGCTTCATCGGCCAGCCCACCTTTCCACCCGCTGGGCAAGGTCGTTCCAGGGTGCGGCCAGCGTCGGCTCCCAAATGTGGATCGGCACGCGCTCGCTAGCCGCCTCCGAGTAGCGCACCGACTTCTTGACCGGATCGCTGACCAATTCGCCATACTCCTCTTTGAGCAGGGTCAGGAAGTCTTGATAGAGCTTGGCGTTACCCGCCACCTGCGTTGGCTGCACGGCAACAATCAGGCTGCGAGGATTTGTCTCTCGGAGGCGGGCGATGGTGTTCAGCACGATCTCCACACCGCGATACGACTCCTCCTCCACCTGCGAGGGGACGATAAATCCATCAGAAGCAAAGATGACGTTGGTCGCCAACGCACCGAGGCTAGGGGAGGTATCAAGGAATATGTAGTCATACTCACCGCGCAGCTTGTCCAGTTGCTTCTTCAGCATTAGACCCCAAGTTGGGTTGATACTGAGGCTAAGTTCAGCTTCGGCGAGGTCAAGCGTCGAAGGAACGGTTGGGCAACCTTCCCAACCACGCGCCTCCGGCGTGTACGGCTGCCACTTGCCGCCGGTCAGCAGGTCGTAGCTGGTGCCTTGCAGCGGCTTGAAATCAGCCCCGAAGCTCATACGGCGCAGCGAACCCTGCGGGTCCATCTCCACGTTCAGCACTTGCCGCCCGAAATTGTCCTTCAACACCCCGCTCAAGTTCCACAGCGCGGTGCTTTTACCCACGCCGCCCTTCTGATTCATGAACCCAATCACCTTTGTGCTACCTGCCATCGCACCCTCCCCGACCCACGTTGTGCGGGTCGTGCCTCATGTGATCAACCAGCATCCCAAAATCCTGCGTGACCATCGCAAGCCGTCGAGTGGTTCCGTTGTGCAGCGTAAGCTGTCCGTCCGCTTCTCCTTCGCCTGTCCAGTAGTACGTGATGCGATGAAATCGGTCAGCGAGTTTGCGGGGATGCGGTATTCCAGCTTGCGACCCGTGCCAATGTTGACTGCCTGTAGGTCGCCAGCCGCGATCCACTCACGCACCACCCGCTCGTCAACGTTGAAGGCCAACGCCACCTCTTTAACCTTGTAGTACCGTTCCTCCACAGATGCCCTCTTGTGTATGCTGGTGTAACTTGCTGACCATTATAGGGCAGAGGAACACCTGTGTCAAGTGGATTGACAGCAATGTAAGCGATCTATGTAAAGTTGTGGATAAAGGTCTTGACTCTAGCGCGGAGATCGAGTAAAATTGGCCCATGTACAAGGCTCTGTACAATCGGAGGTGTAAGCATGGACAGCGAAGTGCTGATCAAGAAGCTCGCCAGCGGTGAGGGGTACGGTGTGGGTGAGGCCCGCAGCAACCTGCCCACGCTGATCAAGCGGTCGGCAGACGGGCCGCAGATAATCCGCAGCAACAACGTGCCGGTCGCAGCAATCGTCGGCATTGATGAGCTACGCGAGATCATGGCGAAGGCCGAGGCTTACGAACTAATGACGCTGGCTGAAGATGCAGAAATTAGTAACAAGCTAACCATCGCTCGTCTGCTGGACTTCCTTAAGCAAGGTGCCGAACACGGAGCCGCTAGAGAGTTGCGCAACAGGACTATCTAACGACCTACTTGCAAAGCTGATTACATAGTGAAGTACAAGGAGCGCGACAGGGATTAGCCACATAGCCTGTACCTAGCAGGCAACGGCCTACACGTCGGGGAGAAACGACGACCAACAAAAAACCCACTGCGGTGCTTGGCGGCGATGACAGTGAGTTTTACACAGTTCTTTTATTGATGCTTCTGTAGAAGCGTGCGCCGTTCTGTTGCTCGCTTCTGCCCATATTATAGCATAGTTAGACGAACAATGCAAGAACATCTGGCGAACAAAGGACGAACAACAGTTGAGCATTGGGTTGTCAAGGTGGCAGCCACAGATTCGTCGCTCAAGAGATGGTGAGTGAATCCGCACGGTGCGGATTTCTGCGGCTGGTGACAGGCGTGGGAGAAGCTCATAAACGATGACGAGACAGAAGGAAGGAGGTCGCAGGCCGGTCGCCATTGAGGGACGGGCCACAATCACCAAAACGCATACTGAGGCAGCTTTAGCTGCAAACGCCCTTCCCGCCGGGGTTCAATGGCGGCTGACGTGACAAGACCCACTGGACGAGCCGGGCAGCGAAGCCAGTGGGCCTTGTGGAAACTACCAGACGCTCCTTACAGACGCGCCTAGCGGGTTATTGCTTTCTTACTGATTGCATTATATCACGACTGGATCGCCAATGCAAGGGGTTTGGGTGTCTCTTTGCCAAAAATTGGCACGGAGAAGCATGGAAAGGCCATTTTCTGATGCTTACTACTCCTGTTCTGGCTGTGCAACCAGCACTGCCGAAGGTGTCTACCCTGTACCAGCCTAAGCCAGCCAATCTTAGCCTCACCACAAGCCGCCAGATCAAGGCGCAGCCGTTCTGCTGGCAGGCTTTGAACGCGCTCGACCTCCTGCGCCAGCACTACGAAGGCCACAAACGCGGGGCGGCCCTGCTCCTCTACAATGCGCTGACCGAGCTTGCTTCGCGCCAGCGTACTCCCCATCAAGCCAAAACCAGTTGCCGCTACCTTGCCGAGCAGGTCGGACTCAGCGACCAGACCGCCCGCCGTTACCTGCATGAGTTCGCCGAATTGGGTTTGGTCAAGATTGTCGCGGGCATTCATGCAGCCAACACCTACATCCTGCTGGGTGAGCTTGCTGTCGACTTGTCTACGGAAGCGAACGAAACCCCTACGACTCCGCTACATATAGTTGGTAGCCGCACCGTTATGGCTGATAGAGCCGCCAGCATAAAGGCGCAGGAGGCTATCACCAATGCAAGTCCTCAGCATCGCAGGGCTGTCATGGCTGATAGGCCAACCAGCTTGAGGGCTATCACGGCTGACAGCCAATATTCAACAAGTAAAGACTCTAACAAGCTGATAGAACAACCAACAAACAACGGCGGTGATGTTGGTAAGGGAAGTGAAGCTGATGAGCGAGCGGAGCAACCGGCAAGTCAGCCACCATTTGCTGCGCCGAACATCTACAGCGACAAGGCCGTGGCAGTGAACGCCCTCTGTCGGCTGGGCATCCGCAGAACAACTGCAGAACAGCTAGCCGGGCAGCATCAGGTTGAGCGCATTACTGGCTGGACGCGGTACGCTAGTGGCACTAGTGGTCTGAAGAATCCAGCAGGCTTTGTCCTCAGCCGCCTCAAAGCAGGTGATCCCGCTCCCAGCCCCGCTGACCGCTTCGCTGGCTACATCCCAGCCATGAACCTTCAACCAGAATCCGCACCGTGCGGATTGTTGCTGGCAGACGAGCTGCCACCTCAGCCAGAATCCGCACCGTGCGGATCGCTGCTGCCGGACGAGCCACTGCAACCAGAATTCGCACCGTGCGGATCGCTGCTGCCAAATGAGCCGCCGCCGCAACCAGAGTCCACACCGTGCGGATCGTTGCCACCGGAACAAGTGCGACACAGCTATGAACCGGCCAGTGCCTGGATGCAAAGCGTTTGGTCGGCCTCCGAACCTGACCTGCGAAAGCTGGTTAGCGAGGAGGTATGGCGCAGTTGGCTACAGCAGGTGCGACTAATAGGCTGCGATGGTGACACATGGGTGTTGCGCGTGCCACCCGGTAACGTCAGCCGAACACTAATCGAACGCTGGGGTGAGCAGATCATGGGGACGCTAAGTGTAATCTATGGCAAAGCGGTCAGCTTGCGCTTTACCACACGAGGTTGACGGCAGGCACTTGCTGGCTGTACAATGTACACAGCAAGTAGAAGCAGGTGGAACGTATGACGCAGCAAGAAGGGTTCAGCGACAACCTCAAGCAGTTGTTGGGCAAGGCGAAGGGGACAGCCACAGCGAACGCAAACCTCACCCTTGGTAGCCTAGCAGCGGCGGCTATCTTCAGCATGGCGGTGGTCAGCACTCCGACCGAGGCAGCATCATGGGGACAGGTGCTTGACGCGCTGAAGAACGTTGGCCTCGGCATCATCGCCAACGCTCCTCAACAGCTGGAGGCGCGTGTTGGCAATCGTCAGGGTAAGTTGACACTTGAGGCCGTCGCGCAAGAACTGGACGCACAGGCGCAGGCTAGGCCGCAAGTGCAGCAAGCACTGAACGATTTCGTGCAGCAGCTACCATCCCGCCAAAGAGCAGCATGGTGCCGAGCCAGAGCCACAGCCACGCATCCACATCAAGATGCAACAAGTTGGTCAGCGCGATCAGGATCGCAAGGAGCAGGATCACCTGCGAGAGCAGCACCGCAAGTCGGCCAGTTAGCCGGTTGCCGGTCACCGCTCCACCCGCATCCGCAGTGTGGCTACGCCGATAATCTGCCGCCATTGCTGGATGCCGCAGCTTGAGGCTTGCTTGCGAACGGGGCAAAATCCACCACCAACTTGTTCTTTATTCAGTGAGGTAGCGGCAGTGAACAACAATCTGTCACAACTGACCCGCGCACAAGGCGTATTGCTCGGCCAACTGGCCGGGGATGCACTCGGCAGCATGGTCGAGTTCAAATCAGTGCAGCAAATTCGCGAACTGCACCCCAGCGGCCTACGCCAGATCGGCCCCAGCCCCGTGTTCGGCACGCTGGCCGGGCAGCCGACTGACGACAGCGAGATGGCTCTGGCTCTGGCCCGCACGCTGGTGCAGCATGGCTTCGACGTGGAGCAGATCGCCCGCTCCTATGCGACTTGGATGGACAGCCCACCGTTCGACAGTGGTGGCACAACCCGACAGGCTTTGTTCCCGGCAGTGGCAGCCTTGCAGGAGGGTCAGCCAGTAGCGGAGGCGGCCCGCAACCATGCCAGCCGGAGCAGCGAGGCCAACGGCGCGTTGATGCGGCAATCACCGCTGGCAGTCTGGGGCGCAAACCTGCCGTCGGAGCAGTTGGCTGCTTATGTGGCCGCCGACACCGAGTTGACACATCCCAGTCCAGTGTGCGTGGATGCGTCGTGCGCCTACATCGTCGCGCTGGCCGCTGCCGTGCGCGAAGGCTTGGATGCAGCCGCCACCTACGAGCGAGCGGTGGCGTGGCAGGTCGCGCATGGTCGCACCGCGACGATCACCGACGCACTAGCCGCGGCTGCAAGCCAGCTACCTGCTGACTACCAGACGCACATGGGCCACGTACCGATAGCCCTGCAAAACGCTTTCTACCAGCTGCTACACGCACCCGACCTTGAGGCAGGCGTAGTTGCGACGGTGATGGCTGGCGGTGACACCGACACGAACGCCGCGATAGCTGCGGCGTTGCTGGGCGGGGTGTACAGACTTGAGGCTGTGCCGGAGCAATGGTGTGCAGCGGTGTTGAGTTGCAGGCCAGAGGCAGGGTCAGGCAGCCGCTACCCGCGACCAGCGGTGTACTGGCCGACAGATGCGCTAGAACTGGCGGAGAAGCTACTGGGGTAGACAAACAGGGGTTTAAGCGGGATGATAATCGTGTGCTTGGCTGCTACAGAACTGTGATCTGTCACACTCTAGCCACGCCAGACATTCTGCCGATGCCAGCCGACCGCAATTGGGTGTGGCTGCAACGCCGGGCTACTTGGTAGCAGGATCGGCTTACCAACAAGCTCGGCTAGCTGGAAGTTCTGCGTGTCGGCTTGAGCCATCACCGTACTGACCTTCACGCGCAGATCATCGCTCAAGGCGAACAAACCAGCGTCGAAGGCCCAGTGGTGGCTGCGGCAGAGCAACAGGCCGTTGCGGGGATCGTCCGTCCCCTGTTGCGCTTTGGGGACGATGTGGGCTGCGTTAGCTTCAACTAGGCTGCCCAGCCGGAAGCGCATTTCGCACACGGCACAGGTCGCGTTATACGCTTGCATGATGACGCGCTGGAAGGCGGACTTCCGCTGCTCTTGCGTTGAGGTGTGAGTAACGAGTGCCGTCGGCGCGAACAGCTGGAACTTGTTGGCAAGCCCAGTGTACATCAGCAGCTCCTCCCGTACATCTTCGGCCATCCCGCTGCTGAACAGTCTAAGGCTGGCTTGATCCACGCTCTCCACCACAAACACATCACTTGCAGCATCGTAGCTGGTCAGCAGGCCCAGCCCCAGTACCAAATAGCTCGCGCCATGCTCGCGGTCATGCTTGGTGCTGAGTTGCTTGAACAAGGCGACCGGTTGACGGTCAGTCATGCAACGTACCAGCGCAGCATTGTCGTCAAGATCAAGCCCACCAGCACGCGGCGCGTAGGTGATCACCCAGCGACCGTCGGGCAGGTAATGAACTGCATCCTGCGCTTCGTACTGGCTGTTTAGTGTCATACGGATCGAAAGAACATACCGCCAGCCCGCAGGCTTGTAGATACCACGTGCTCGGCTGATCAGCCGTGACACGCCAGAGATGTGGGGGGCGGTGTCCAAGAGAAAGCTGACGTGTATACGTTCACCAGTCAGCCTTGCTACTTCAGCAAGTATGTTACTGCGTTGTTGCTCATTCATGTGTGCTGACCCGTGGTTGATTAGGTTCAGCGGCAACACCGCCACCGGGCAAGCACGCCGCCAATCTTGCTAGACGACGGGACTTGCTCCTGCCTGCCCGCCCCAACGTTTGTGTACTGAAGTATAGCACAAGTTGGCACTGTCTGCCGCCTTCAACCTGCCTTTTGCAGTGCGCAGTTGACGGCAGGCACTTGCTGGCTGTACAATGCACACAGCAAGTAGAAGCAGGTGGAACGTATGACGCAGCAAGAAGGGTTCAGCGACAACCTCAAGCAGTGGTTGACTAATGCGAAGGGTGCGGCTACCAGTGACACGACCCTCACCCTCAGCAGCCTCGCAGCAGCGGCTATCTTCGGCACGGCGGTCATCACCACGCCGACCGACGCAGCGGCTTGGGGGCAGGTGCTTGATGCGCTGAAGAATGTCGGCCTCGGCATTGTCGCCAACGCGCTACCGTCTGCTGTTGGGCGCATCGGTAAGCGGCAGGGCAAGGTGACGCTTAAAGCACTCGCGCAAGAACTGGACGAGCAGGCTGCCACTAATCAGCAGTTCAGGGAGCAGCTAGACGGCTTTGTACAGCAGCTACTCGCTGGTGATGCTACCCTGCTGCGTGACGTGCGTGAACTGCATGATAGCATGGTCAACTTCGGCGACCGCCACGATGAGAAGCTAGACAGGCTGGCCTCACAGATGCAGCAGCTACTCGACCGTGCCACCCAGCAGATTAGCCAAACCACGATCAGCACTGCGGGGGGCAGCAACATCAGCGGCAGCAACACCTTCAGCGCACTGGTGCAGACCTTTGGAGCCAACAACCAAATCATCATCATCACCAACGGCTACAAAGAGGTTATTGACGAAGCCGAGCAGCGCGAGTTGCTGGCTGAATACTACCAGCAACTACAGCAGCAGTACGGGCGCATCCCCCTGCTGCAAAACCGGCCTGACAGCTACATCCCGATGCACAATGCCTACCTCCAGTTGCAGGCTGCCGAGCGGCTGGCTGACCTCGACCGTACCCGCCATGAGCTTGCCGCCGAACTGGGTAAGCTGGTGCAGGAGTGGCGCAAACAGAAGCAGTTGAGCGAGAACGAGATCGAGAGCCGCCGCGCCGAGTTCGACTTCCACTACCGGGCGGGTCTGCGTCTGCAAACTGAACGGCTCAACCTTCATCAAGCGGTGGTTAACTACCCCCGGCTCGTCATCCTCGGCGAACCGGGCAGCGGCAAGACAACCCTCTTGCGCTACCTTGCCTACGCCCTTAGTGTGGACCAGCCAACCCTCAGCGGCGTGGGTGCGGTCTGGATGCGTGTTCCTCTCTTTGTGCAGTTGACCAAGCTGGCAAAGTTCGACATCGACAGCCTGCTGGATGCAGCGATCCCAGCCAACCTTGTCAGCGAACCGGAGCGGCTCAAGCGGGTGCTGCGTGAATACCTCAAGCAAGGTGGCTGCCTGCTGCTACTTGACGGCTTGGACGAGGTGCCAGTGGAGCGGCGGGTGGAGCTTGCCAAGTTCATCAACAACATCAACTGTTCGCCGCCCGCACCTTCGACCAAGCCCCAGCGTGTGCTACTCACCGAAGCACGCACTGGCAACCGGCTGATCGTCACCTGCCGGGTTGCCAGCTACGAGCTTGCGCCGCTGGCGACTAATCACGCGCATTACACGGTGCTGGGGTTGGCGGTGGAACAGCAGCGCGAGTTCCTACACCATTGCTTTGCCGCAGCCAGTGACGGGGAAGCCGAGGGTTGGGCCGACGCGCAGGCAGAAGCCCTCAGCCATGCGTTGCAGCCGGTTAGCCTACAAAGGCTGGCGCAGGTGCCACTCCTGTTGGCACTGACCGCCTACATCTGGCGCAGCCGCAAGGGGCAGCTACCGAGTACCCGCGCCGGGCTGTACCACGAGGCGGTACAACTGCTGCTGCAATGGCGCGGGGAGCAGAAGCTGCACCAGCCGGACGCACTCAACCCCGCCGAGGTGTACGCCAAAGTAGGGCGGCTGGCCTACTGCCTGCTGCTAAACCGATCACGCGGCACCTTCTTGAAGGTGGAGGCGCAGCCGTTCGTGGGCGACCTGTGGAAACGGCTGTGGCAAGAGGAAGGCGGCCTGTTTGTGGTGCGCGGAGCCGATGACCGCCCAACGACCGCCGCCAAGAGCCTAACGGAGGATGACTACTGGTTCGGCTTCCCCCACCTGAGCTTCACCGAATACTTTGCAGGTTGCTATCTGGCAGGCAGCGACATTGCCGACAAGGAGCAACGACTTGCGGTGGCAAGGGAGCGCATCCGCCGCCACCGGCATGACAGCCGCTTCCAAGAGGCGGTGCTGCTGGGGCTGGGCTACTTGCAAGCCATCAACCCATCGCCGCCCGCAGGCGAAGCAAGCATAGCAGGGAAGCTGCTCTACGACATCTGCCTTGACCCCCAGCGCGAACACAAACCAGAGTACGAAGACTTGTTCCACCGCGACCTGCTGCTTGCCATGCGTGCCTGCGCCGACGGCATCCTGCCGCCGCAAGCTACGCTGGACAGCCTGCTGGATGAAGCGGTAAGCCTGTGGGTTGACGAAGACACTGGGCGAGGCCGGTACGAACTGCTGCGCGAACAGCTAGGCAGTATGTTCGATGGGCTGGCCGGAGGCGAAGCGGGTAAGCAGCTAGCGGGCAGGCTGCTCGCCCGGCTCAATGATGACGACCGCTGGGTGCGTAGGTTGGCGGTAGATGCGCTGGGTAGGCTGGTAGGCAGCGACGCAGCCATGCGCCAGCGGCTGCTCGACCTGCTCAATGATGACGACAGCGATGTACGTAGAAGTGCGGTTGTTGCGCTGGGTAGCTTGGCAGACAGCGACGAGGCGGTGCGCCAGCGGCTGCTCGACCTGCTCAATGATGACGACCTCCATGTGCGTAGCAGGGTGGTTGATACGCTGGGTAACCTGGCAGGCAGCGACGAGGCGGTGCACCAGCGGCTACTCGACCGGCTCAATGATGACGACCGCTGGGTGCGTGGCGGTGCGGTAGATGCGTTGGGTAGCCTGGCAGGCAGCAACGAGGCGGTGCGCCAGCGGCTGCTCAACCTGCTCAATGATGACGACAGCTGGGTGCGTGGTAGGGCGGTTTATGCGCTGGCTAGGTTGGCAGGCAGCGACGAGGCGGTACGCCAGCGGCTGCTCAACCTGCTCGATGATGACGACCGCTGGGTGCGTAGCAGTGCGGTTGCTGCGCTGGGTAACCTGGCAGGCAGCGACGAGGCGGTGCGCCAGCGGCTGCTCGACCGGCTCA
>Ga0209724_1003332_pt1 | contig 13183 bp, 16 predicted proteins | sample grotaG_FD_184143 | JGI IMG/M metagenome (GOLD analysis project Ga0209724, IMG submission 184143) | Glacier valley bacterial and archeal communities from Borup Fiord, Nunavut, Canada, to study Microbial Dark Matter (Phase II) -... | ecosystem: Environmental > Aquatic > Freshwater > Ice > Glacier ... | reverse complement strand
CAATCTTACCGGCTACCGAATGGATTTTAGTGGTCTCAAGTGCTTCCCTAAGCGTGAAAGGCGGAAGTATGGTTGGTATACGTTTTGCAAGCATTGTTTTACCTGCCCCTGGTGACCCGATCATAATGATATAGTGAATTAATAGGAGGTAGATTTAAAGTGCTAATAATAAATGCATTAAACTTTTTATTTCTTTTAAATTCAGAAAACGGTTGAATTTTGAGAATAAAGTTCACTTTTTGAAGGCACAAAAACAAACTTGTCTCATATTACAGATGGCCTCCTTTTCTCTGGTCGATCAAAAAGTTGTCCGGCATTTCCCCAAAATAAAAGAGAGCCTACTTTTCAGTAAGCTCTCAGTAAATAGGAAAAAAAAACAATTAAAAACAAAAAAAAATTATGATTTATCAAATGACGCTTGATCTAAACACTTAGTCTTTGAAATCTACTAAGGTTAAGCTCTCTTCTTCAACTTTTTGAAAAGATAAACTTTTACGTCTGTCTCTCCAGTTGGGAAATCAATTAACATTGGCTCCAGGCTAAAGTAGTAAGAATCTTCCAATGGCAGATCATCATTATCTTTATAGATTTTGATACAGTTTTCTTTTGAAAGCTTCAAACTGTTACCCGCTGTTAAACCTTTCCTAATTTGCTCCGTAACTGCTGTTTTACTGAAATCAGTTGCATTGAAAACTGCTAATCCTTCCGTCAATTCACAGATAGTAACAAGTTTCTTTTTTATTACTTTACCATTTTCATCAACTATTGGTACAAGATCTAAAAGTTTCATGGATGCAGAGTTAAACGACAGATTCGCAGAAGTAAATTTCTTAACTTCAACAATTTCTTTAATTGGTTCTGGAACCTCAACTTTTTCAACCTTTTCACCTTCTTTCGCTACGTCAACCGCTTTCGCAGCTTCTAACGCTTTCGCTATTTTTGATGCACTTGGTCCGAAAGTAGTTGTGATTGAAACGACAGGAGAATCAAACTCCTCATTTGTAGACTTCATTGTCTGTGTGCTTAAATTGATAAGCGTTCCTTTTTTGATTATCATTGTTTTTTGTTTTAATTTACCGCTAAATTACGGCGCGACAAAAGTAACAGATTTGCACTTATTAGCCCTAATATTTGTTAAATTAATTAAAATTTTATCAATTGAGCGAAGAACTCTTCCATTGGGAAAAAGTCTCATTCTCCGAGTACCTCAATAAAGATGGTCGGATCATTAAAACTATAGGTTTTAATTTAGTTGGAGAGGTTTTGATTTTGAATATTAATCCGATTGAGTACGGATCTGATAAGATTGCTACTGTTAGTTGTACAGATGGTGAATTGTACTTCGTCCCAGTTGATTCTTTAATTTTTATGGATAAAGTGTAAGGCGGTTTAAATCCTTTCGATTGCAGACGGTTTAATTTTAGGTTTTACGCTGTACACGCTGACAAAAAAAGAAAAGCTGTTGTACAACTCTTTTTTTTCATTTGTTTTTTTTTAAACGTTTTTCTATTTTAGCCGAACCTAAATATTTGACCAATGACTGAAAATCAAAATGAATTAACGAAAGTTTCTTTCACTGAATATCTCCATAGTGATGGTACAACGATTCAATCTGTTGGCTTTGCTTTACAGGGTGAAGTTATGATGTTTAATAATATACCAATTGACAACGGATTTATTCGCGTTGCTTCTGTCAGTTGTGTAGATGGTGAATTGTACTTTGTTCCGTTTGATTCTTTAAGCTTTATGGATAAGGCGTTTTAATTATTTAAAGTAGTTCTGTTAGTTCTATATTATTCAAATACCATTTACCATTCTTAAACAAGTAAATATATTCAATATCTTTATTTATTGATTTTAACATATCATCTTCATTAAAAAATGATTTATGTATGTCAATGATTACAAAAAGAGGTAAGAATAGTTCCAAGTAGTTAAGAGTATGCAATTCATTTACTTTATCTTCTGTATTGTAATAATTTAGTAACATATGACTTACTTCTTCAACACTTCCAGTTTGTCGGCATATTATATTTGAAACTGTACTATCATCATTTAATTTTGCTATTAAACATTTTATGCTCATGGTTTAGTTTTATATGGTTTATATCCTTTCGATTGTCAGGTGGTTTATAATTCTTTTGATTATTGAAATACTACCTTTTCCCCGTTTACTTCAATAACTCGACTATATTTATTATTTTCAATGTCTTCATAAGTCAATAGAAATCTACCAGAACATTCTGAAATCCATTTATCAGTTAAAGTTGTTTCAAATTTTAAATGAAATTCATCTCCCATTATTATTGTATTGTCAGGTTTTATTTTAACCTCAACTTTTAAATATTCACCTTCCAATAATATACAATCAATGTTTTTTGCAGTTCCATTATTATTTTTTACAATATACTCAGTTGATTTACTTTGATTATTCGATGAATAGTGTATCAACTTAAATGAAGGTGTTATTTCTATTCTGTATTTTTCTTTTTCCAATCTCTTTGCCTCTCTTTTCTCATTATTAGCCTTGCAAAGCGTATATATTGTAAGACCCACACCTATACTACCAAAAACAATTGGTACAATATTTTCTTGCATCCAATCGGTTGTACTATTCGCAACTTGTAAACTATCGCTTACACTTAAAAGTATCATATTGACTATTTTATCATTTATATAGAAACTCGTAGTAATTTATTGACAAAATCTTTTTATTGCGTCATAAGCTTTACTATGCCCTAATTCACCAGCTTTGCTTAAATCTACGCATCCACTATCTTTTTGATTCAAAAAAATTTTACAGAGTCCTCTAAGACAATAAACCTCTGCATATTTTGGGTCAATTTCAATTGCAAATGTAAAATCAATAATTGCCCCCTTACCATCATTGAGACTACTTTTAGAAAGTCCTCTAAGTCGATATGAGGTCTTACATTTTGGGTCAATTTTTATGGCTTTAGTACAATCAATAATGGCGCCCCTAAAGTCTTGAAGTTGATTTTTTACTATTCCCCTTCCAACGTAACCTTCTGCATAATTCGGATTAATTTCTATAAACCTATTGTAGTCGACAATTGCCCCAATATGGTCGTTTATACCACTTTTGGCTGTTGCTCTTAATAAATAAGCCTCTTCATTATTAATGTCAATTTTTATTGCTTTATTATATTCAACAATGGCTCCCTTAAAGTCGTTATTATTATACTTTGCATATCTATTATCATTCTCCCTTACTGTCTGACTGTACCCTAAGGAAACAAATAAAAAAAGAAAACTCAACAATGCAAAATAAGATGATTTCATAGCTTTAGTTATTAAGGTTGAATTATCCATCAAATCTACAAACCTCATTTATTATTAACAACAAAAAGCCAAATTATTATCATAAATTCATATAATAAAATAAACCCAATCATTTACGGCAAGGGTTAAACACTCAAAACAAATAACGGTATGAAACCCAAAATCATGTGTTTTTTGGCTTCTGGTAATAAATACCGTAAAATCGTATTGATTCTCTGATTAGTTGAGAAACACTTTTTTTGTGTTTTATGGACTACCTTTTAAGGTTTAATTCGATTTTCTGAATGATATGCTTTAATCCAATCCCGAAACACCAATAGATCATAAAACTCTAAGCAACTTCTTCAGAATGACGGTAATGATTGTCAAGGTTTGGAATGTAGTGACAACCCGTAGGGCTTGACCTTTACTATCATTCTTCTTGCCGTCATCTATCTTTGCTTATAGTTTTGCGATCTTGGTCCTGCGAAGCCGTAGCGAGTTAGGCAAATGGTAGGAGGACTAAGAGCAATCGAAGCCAATAGCGGCCTTTTTCAGCCCATATTGGCAAGGTTGCAGTCCGACTTGAGCGAACTGTTGACGATGTGCCGTTTTTAGGCACAAGGAGCTGTGAGAGAAAAAATAGCCTCTAGCAGGCGAGCCAAGCAAAAAAGCATTTAGTCAATCCCTGTAAAAAATGAGCAACGCGAATTCCTCTTTAGGGTTTCAGGGATTGATGGGATGCTTACGAATTAAGGAGCGGAGCAGTTTTTTGATTTGAGTACTGAATGAAGCGATCAGCGAGAATGAAGTATGTTTGCTTTGCAAGTTTTACGACGTAGGAGTAAATCCGGAGGACTTGACATTGCCAAGCAACAAACAAAAAATGTGAGCACCTTAACGAGCGCCATGCTTCCTGTATCCAATTGACCTTAGTCAATCATCATCTTCATCTATTTCATCTTCATTATCTTCTTCTAAATCATCGTCATCATCATAATCTCTGTCGTCCTCTTCTTCAAAATCATCATCTTCATCATCTCCAAGTTCTTTTCTTTCGTCATTATCATTATCTTCTTCCTCGTCTCCTAATTCTTCCCTTTCGTCTTCTTCATAGGCTTTATTATATATGTACCCTTTTAATTCCTCTAAGAGAAGAATTTCATTGTGAGTATTAACTGCATTATCAAGTATTCTTTCTTTCATGATTATTGTATTCATTATTTGTTGTTTAAATTTTCTCTTACAATTATTAAGCATGAACAACCAATTAAGTGTTATACTTCAATCATTTTAAAATCAATTTATTTGCAATTCCAAACTAAGAGAATGATTATCCCCAATATTAAAAGCGTTCCGGCTAATAATCCGTAGAAAACATAGTATTTTTGATCCGAATGAATTGTCCATCGCCAAAGAAACTTATGTGGACTTGCATTTCCTATACTATGAGTAAGTTTTATTTCTGGAATAAATTTTGAATATTGCCTTTCAATCATTATGCCATGTTTTACTGAACCTAGCAATAATTTGTGATACCAATATTTATCCATATAAAAGAAGGCCGAAAGAATTATTACTCCAATAATCGACAATAGCGAAGAATATGGAATATTAAAACTAGTGAAGGTTGCTGCAAGCTTTTCTTTTTCTAAATAACCAATTCCACCAATTGTAAAGGTAAATATGGTAAGTGCAAAATTTCTAATTCTTAATTCTATATCATTAAAATGTTGTTGTACATCAATTGTTTTTTCCCAAATAGTAATGATACTGGAAATATTCTTTGGATCAGTCTTTGTGTTAAATTCAAAGAATTCGAAGAAATTAAGTAATTCTTTAAACGAATTTTCAAGAGTATACTTTGCAATTGAATTGTGTGCATGTTGTATCTTATATAGTTTTTCTCTTTCGACTTCAATGTCAGTCCAATGAGTAACTTCTCTAAGTAGCTGATAATTTGACGTATCAATAGCATGACCATACTTTGCGTAGACACTGTCGATCTCTGCTTCATTTGCCATAAAAATATCCTTATCAAGTTTATCTCCTATATAGATTGTATTATCTTTACTAGCCTTAAAATCACGAAGGATAATTTCAAGAATCGCCGGTGCTGGCTTAATTACTTCTTTTGCCAAATATCTTATTTCAGTTATTTGTGGTTCCCAATAATCTTCTGAATAATGCTTATAGACACTTTTAGGCACGTCAATATCGATTGGGGCATAAATAAAGTCAATTAGGCCATCCAACTCTAAATGTTTAATTCTATATTTTGTATAAAATGCATTGGATTCTGTAAAACCAATAATAATAGTTCCTTTTTCTTTGATTTCTTTCAAGGTGCTTTTAACACCCTCATATAAAGTTAAATTATGCTTTTTTAAAGAATAGTATTCATGTAGGATGCCTTTTCCAGATGCATTAGGATTGGCGAATTCATCTTTTTGCTCTTGTGTAAGGCAGGATAATTCCTGATAAACATAAGATGATTCACTCGACCCATATTTCTGGTGAATTTTCTTAAAATCTGCCTTTAATAATTCTTTATCTACATTAAATTGAGTACTTATTCGATTGATGTAGGGCTCAAATGAATTGTGCCACATTTTTAACCAATCCCATATTGTGTCATCAAGATCTGTAACGATAAAATTTACTTTTTTCTTGCTATTCATTTGGTATTATATATTAATTTGATAAAACCAACAACACTTTAAAATAATCCAAAGGTAACGAATAAATAAATGGCTACTTATGCCTAAAATCCCATGGCGCAACCGGATTCGGTTGTGACCAAAGCCCTATTTTAGCAGCCTTGGCATTATCTTCCAATCTTGCCAGTTCCGGATCTTTATTGTAGTGCTTATAATGCCATGCCATTCCAAGTTTTAAGAGTTCTTTATTTACACAAATATCTCCAACGTAAACGAACGCCAGTGTTCTTCCATATTGATCGACTCCGGATTTTTCAATCCTTACCTCCTTGTTGAAGCAAAGATTTGAAGTTGCCTGTTTTGCCTTGTACCCAAAGTCCTGTTTGTATTCCGGGCAGTCTATTCCTTCTAGGCGTATTTTTATTTGCTCTTTGGCTTCTGTAAGTACTACAATTGTATCTCCATCAGTTACGCCAACTACTAAAGCAGTAAATGTTGATGAACTAAGGAGAATTGAAAGGACTATAGTTATTAAGAGTTTCATAGATTTTAAAATTGTAGTATTCCTCGTTAAGCATTAAAATTTGTCAACGGTTTACATTTGTCTAAATTGTCAGATCTGCTTTGAATAATTAATAGTTTTAATAAAGTTTTCCATTAATTTCCAGTCAGGTTGTCCTTCTTTGTCTACTGGCAGTTTTATTATGGAGGCTTTCATTCTCGCTATACCCCATTTTCTGCCATAGTTATATCTGTACTTTTCTTTCTTAATTAATGTGCTTATAAAAAGTGCCGAATATTTTGACATTGGAAACTTAGGAGTAAAGATATGAACATCTTCAGTTGAACAGAAAGGTATTGGTTGATAAAATGCCTCAGCAACGCTTCCATTTCTATTAACGCCAATTGTATTACCCAAGTGTATTGGAGATGCACTTGTGAAACTCGTCCAACCATTGTTTTGATCGCTTGATGTGACGAACGGAATTTCTCCTGATCCATCAAGTTCCTTCTTTCTAGGTCCTTTACCTCTTTCAATATCAAATAAATCACTATAAGTAAACCACTTCCAAATTTCTGTATGCAACTCAACTTTATTTAATATTAAAGGTTTATTAAGTCCTTCAAACTTACTTAAATCATAGCCTTTAACATATTCTGGAATCGAATTTAAATCAGGTACTAAAAGGTCCTTTAGTGTCCGATTGGCTTGTCTGCCGTAATTAAAGCGGTATTTATTTGAGCGTAAACAAGCACAATAGAATAATAAAATATTGTCTGTCATTTTTGACTTGGGAATAAGATAATATAAATCCCTTCCGCTATAATATGGTTCCGATTGCAAAAAGCTTTCCATTACAGATCCACCACCAGCAACACTTATTGTGCCAGCAGGATTTGTATTTTTGTTTTTAACAGGTTTCACTTTGGCTGAAACTCCATTGTTTTTCGATGTTCTTGATACGAAGGGAACGCCATAAGGATCTTGCGTAAGTTTATTCAACTCGAGATTTACGCCATAATTCACTTCAAATAATTGTGATAGCTTTACGAGTATCATGGAATATCATTCATTAATTTGAAAACTAAATAGTTTTTAACAGTATTCTCAAAATCATCTGCTGATATTTTGGAATAATCTGTTTCCATATATGCTTCAGCACACCATTCATCTTTATACGTTACTTTCTCTTTACGGCAAAATCCCGGTATATCTTCTCTATTTCTGTATGCATCAACCCATTTTGATTTTATCTCATTCCAATTGTCTTGTAAATCAATTCGTCCGAACATTTTTGTTTTTACAAAACCATCATTCTTCCAATAGCCAAACCATGTCTTAATATTTGTTTCTGAATGTGGAATTTTTGCTTTGAAAACCATTATGCAGGTAACAACCCCAACTGGATAAAAAAGATCGTCAGGCATTGACATAACAGCATCTAACGTATGATGCTTTAAAATCTCTTCCCTTAATGGGTGAGGAGTAATTGCACATGACATTGGAACAATAGCAATTCCTATTCCTCCCTTTACTAAACAGTTTAGCATTTGTCTAATAAAAACCAATTCGTGTAAGTCTTCATCTCCTTGTGAAAAAGGAGGATTCAGCATACCAACATCACAGTTGTGTTTTTTGATTGCTTCTACTATACCTTCATCAAAACAACTTCCTTGGTGTAAATTTGCCTTACCATCGCCTCGTAAAATCATATTGCTTGCTCCAAGTGCGTACATGTTAGGTTGCTGTTCAACACCGATTAATCCGTACGCTTTTATATCGTCTTGTTCTTTCTTTGAAACTGCTTTTTTAAGCATATTATGCATTGCAGAAATCAAAAATCCGCCAGTTCCAGCACAAATATCTAACACCTTAGATTTAGGAGTAACATTTGCAATATAAGAAAACAAATCAGTAACATGCCTGGGTGTTAAAACGATGCCGAGTGCTTTTTTATCACCACCTGTATATTTTAAAAATTCACCATAAAACTGCCCTACAACGTCAAAGTCATGATAAACACTAATGAAAGGCCAAACCTTTTCATTAAGCATATTTATAAGTTCAAACAAAACACTTCTCGGATATTTTTTAGTTGGCTTACCTAATTCTGGATGAACCGCAATTGAAGAATATGGCTGTGTCATACTATATTCTTTCGAATGGGGTATATTTGCTTTTGTAAATTCCTCTTTAATAACTCGCATCCATTCTTTTTGGAGTTCCTGTGGAGAGTATTCATCAAAACTTTTCGCAAACGCTTTATTTCTAAGTGCAATTAATGTTCCACTAACTAATAGCGGTTTTTCACTTTCTGTAAGTTTTGCGTGATCTCGCATAAAATCATGAAGATCTCTCGAAAATGCCATTAAATCATCATGACGTTTCCTGGCTACATCTGGATCAAATGTTCCATGTTCGATGAAGTCTTCTAGACTTAATATTTGAGAAATCTTTTTACCAGTACGATTTGTTAAAACTTTTGCCTCTTTTAACCCTTTGGGGTGAATGTAAACGGATATTTTAAGATTTGACTTAGTCTGTCCACTTACTGCAACGGCTATAATATTGTAAGATTTTGAGAGATGTTTTGCATAATGTAAAACCCCATCAACAGCGAAGTCTATTGGTTTGTCCAAATTTGGACTTTGATGTTTCGCGTTGTCTGCCTTACATTCATAAATTACTAAAAAATCAGGTGTTTCCGATGTGGAAATAATAAATTCTGGTGCTCCAACACCACCTTTACCAGTCTTGCTTGATCCTTTTAAGAGTTTTCTTACTTCTTCTATTTGGCTTTTTTGCTCTTCTATGACGGTGTCATGACTTTCATAATATTTTAAGTCTCGAAGAATATCTCTCACCAAATTTTCTGTTATTCTTTCGTTTTTAGTCATTTAGTATTTTCTGATTTCAAGGACAAAATTGTTTTTATTCTGAACAAAACTATTGATAAAAATTCAATCCAGTTGATAAATTCACTCTTTTAATCTCTAATGTTCAAATATTGTTGGAATTGCATTTCTGTGCAAGCTTAAAGAAGGAGGTTTCCCTCCCTCCCTTTCATAAAAAACCATCATCTGCAAAAGAAAGGTAGCTCTCCGCGGTCAATATGATGTGATCTAAAAGATGAATATCAAGAAGTGCTCCTGCATCCTTAATTTGTCTTGTGATCTTCCTATCTGCATCAGACGGCTGTAAATTTCCGCTAGGGTGGTTATGTGCGAACATAATTGATGTGGCGTTTGACTTCAATGCAACTTGAAAAATTGCTCGGATATCAACAACAGTTCCAGTCATTCCACCTTTCGCCAAGAAATGTTGTCCGATAACTTGATTCTGCCTGTTCATCAATAGCAAATATGCGAACTCAACGTGTTCATAGGATGGCCAAAATATTCTGAATGCTTTAGCTGCTGCCTCCGAACAGGTTATTTTGATCCGCTCAGAACACTTAACTTTAGAGGAATATGTGATTTGAACTTCCGCAATAGATTCATGTATTGTAAAAAGATTGTTCATGTTTTTGGGTTGTTATGGCAAGTAGTATGCCTGTTAAAATTGAAAACTTTAAAAATTGAGTAAAACAAAAAAGAGGCTTTCGCCTCCTTTTCTTTTATAAGCCTGGATCTGCATCTGAATATGATTCATCTCCGTGACCAGTTCCACCTAGATCATCCTCCTGGTTACAATCATCAATAAATTTGTTATAGGCACTGCACTTTGAGCAATCGCCGTCTGGTCGAACACAATTATTTGGATTCATAGTATATTGCCTCATGCCTTTGAGGACTTATTTTTTGGTATATGGCCTCCCGGTTTAATTAATCTTCGTTCGGAAATAAAATCGTAATCGCAGGATTTGGGCTGTTCAGATCAAGCGGACCAATCAGAGCTTTCAATGTGACTTCTCTAAGCAGTCGGTTGCCTTCACAAACCTTTTCATATTTGGTCCAATCGCCTTTATCTGGAAGCTGACAGCAGAACTGAAATTTCAATTCGTCCGAACTTGATTTTCTGGCTTGCATTGCGAACATGTATAAGATGTCCCATAGTCTGCCTTGTTCATCTTGATGATCCATCCCTTTCGGAACTTTCACGTACTTGTCGTAAACTCCCTTCGTAAAGAAAACTGGGAAGATGATTCCCGCTTCTTTAGTTATCTCCGGAGGAATTTGTACTTGAATCCCATCCGCTACTGCATCAGCCCTAGTATAGCTCGCAATAATTTTCCAATCGTTTAAATCCATGATAATTTGCTTTAAATATTAATTGTTTTAAAATTCACACTGTAGTTCTGACAGGTCAACGATCCAGTCCTTCATCTTTTCATCAGAGTTAAACCCTTTATTCAGCCAGAGTAAGTTTGTCTTAACATCGTCGTTTTTAGAGATTTCCTTTAGTTTATCAATGATGTAGATTGCAGTATTCCTCGAAATTATTGGAAAGCCAAGGAGTTTTTTTGCTTTGTCGAATTCTGGAATTGCTTCCCGATAAAGACTTACCAGTGCATTGTTTTCATGAGTCGCACTTAAAAAGATCTCGTCAATCTTGGCCTTCGGAAGCTTTAATATTCTTTTCATGTTTCGTTGTGAATTAATAGGAAATGAATTCATAGGTATTTTCAACAGAAGGAATCTGGTGATATAGTTCATTGTAGCACTCTGCCAATTCAACTAACCAGGGATGATCTTTAATTGAATCTTCATCCATGTATGGCGCAAGAGTCCATAATATTGCATCCATGAGGCGTGTAACCTGTAGGAAACTAAGTTTTATTTCATTCATGTAATTGCACCCATGCCTTTGGGATTTATTGCAGGTATCAAGCACACCTATTTCGTTTAATTGATTGAATTAGTTGAGAATGCTTCGGACTTAATTTTCTCAGTTCCCCATAATTCTCTCATTTCGTCCATCGATAATAAAATTCCAGATTTCTTCACGTAGTCTCCCTTATGCCAGTACCAAGCTGCTTTAGGATGTGAGAAACTGTATCCTTCCGCTCTTAAATAATCCCTTACGACAAAAGTGTTCCCTGTAATCCATATCCATGAACCAATCAATTCAATGACGATTCCTGTTAAATGAATTATCCGGTCCAACCTTTTGCGTAGTTCCTCCGAAACCTGTTGCTCGTACTCTTTCCTTCCCTCTGAAAAGGTTTCATTATTATTGATCAGTTTCTTTGAAAGTCTGTCGTACTGATCATTGATATTTTGCATTACTGCTGTAACTCCACCTTTATCGGGGTGATGTAGGAAAGCAAGTCTGTGGTACTCCTTCCGTAAATCGTCTAAAGTCTCTATGCCTTTAAAATAAATCATTGGTTTTACTACTGCCTTGTAGATTTATAATGGCTTCTGGCTCGCCTTGTTTATTGATTTGGTGGGATTCACCGGAGTTATTTTAGATCTGCTTTGGACATAAAAAAAGCCCCAAAATGGAGCTTTCAATTATTTCAAGATTTTCGGTCTTGTCTTCAATTATGAGTATGTCGGTAGCATATTTTGGATTTTCTTTCTTCCTTTATTTTATTAAAATTGTTCCCTGCTTAAAAAGTTTTCAATTATTCGATGGCGGGGGGCTTAAGGTGATAGACCCTCTATGCGCATACCATTTTTATAAAAAATATTTTAATTTTTTCCGTGGAAGTAGTCATTGAGTGATTGAATTACCTCAAATATGAGTATTTCTTAAGAAATTTGACACGAAGTAAATCAAGTAAAGCTGTATATTATAATATCTTATAATGTTCCGTGAATTCCCTTACTAATAGAAGAGTGCTTTAACCTAAAATAAAAAAAGAAGCTGATTAGGCTTCTTTTGGTGTGGCTATATGATCGAGTCGTAAACTGTATTTCTTTTAATCCGTTATCTGGGACATTTTTTGTATTGTTATAATAATAGTAATTCTTGTCCCGGTATTAATTGGATATATGTTTTCAATTCCTATTTATTAGGATCCTTTCATCGAAGCACCGAAATCAGACTTGCCGTGTAGTTTGCTGTTATAGCCAAGTGCTTTGTTTTCTGTCGTTTAATCGTCTGTTTATTTTTAACTATTTCTTAATATACTTTTGAATTAATGAAATTAATTCATCTTTCTTAATTGGTTTTGAAATGTAATCATTGCATCCTGAAGAAATAGCTTTCTCCCTATCGCCAATTAGTGCATATGCTGTTTGTGCAATAATGATTATGTCTTTATTAAATTGGCGGATTTGTCGTGTTGCCTCATATCCGTTCATTACAGGCATTTGCATATCCATCAGAATTAAATCAAGGTCAGGATTGGAGCGGCAAATTTCAACGGCTTCATTGCCAGTTCTTGCATCAATAACCTCTTTGCTAAATTCTTTGACGGTTATTGAAAGAAGGAATTCAGATGTTTCATCGTCTTCGGCAATTAATATTTTCAGATTTTTAATCTTACTCTCTTCGTCCTCCGCTGGAACAATTTTTCCATCATCATTTTTTTCTTCCGTTTCAGTATTGTATGGTAAAGTGAAATAAAATGTTGATCCTTTTCCTTCTTCGCTGTCTACCCATATTTTTCCGCCAAGCATCTCCACATAGGCTTTGGAAATTGACAAACCCAATCCTGCCCCATGTAGAGCCATTTTATCAGTAATATCAGCCTGAATAAAACGTTCAAAAATGGCTGACTGTCTGTCTTTTGGAATTCCAATTCCTGTGTCTTTTATGTAAAATTCAAGGGTTTCACCTTTTTTAATAT
>Ga0209724_1003328_pt1 | contig 13191 bp, 6 predicted proteins | sample grotaG_FD_184143 | JGI IMG/M metagenome (GOLD analysis project Ga0209724, IMG submission 184143) | Glacier valley bacterial and archeal communities from Borup Fiord, Nunavut, Canada, to study Microbial Dark Matter (Phase II) -... | ecosystem: Environmental > Aquatic > Freshwater > Ice > Glacier ... | reverse complement strand
CGCCAATTGTAACATACGACCGGTCACTACCTGTATTGACATTCAATGAAACTCCCAGTTTATAAAGCTCTTTTTTGAATTGTTCGGCTGTATACTTATCTGTTCCAAGATAAGGCAGATATTTTACCGCAAGGGCAAGTTTTGGATCGTGGTTACTTCCTATTTCAGCAATGTAATTCAATGAGAAAAGATCGTTGGTTGTATTAGGGATATAATCGAAATTTACATTTTCGTTCAATTTCTCCTCTTTAATTGATTCAGCATAATTCACAAAAACCGGATCCAGCGGCGCTGCGCTTTCACTAACAAATGTCTTCAGAAAAGCGGACTGGTCAGCACGGTTGATAGCAATTGTAGTAATCAAAGGTTTTTCAACTTTCACAAGATCCTTGGCAACTCCTGTTCTTTTAAATACTTCCACATAGTTGTCTTTGTAATTTGCTTTGGCAAATTCAACAAGTTGAGCCTTTGTAATTTTTGACAGCTGATCATTGAAATCAAGTTCAGTCGCCCAATCTGCTCTTTTTATGAAGGCATCCAGAAAAGTGAAAGCCCTATAATTAGTTTCATTACGGCGAATTTTTTCCAGTTTCAAATTATTAATGGTGGCCTGGATGAGCCAGTCATCAAACTCCCCTCTTTTCACCTTTTCAATCTCAGCCAGAAGCAAGTCGCGTACCTCTTCCAATTTTTGTCCCTGACGTGGCTTTCCAAAGAAGAGGTGGTAACCGTAATCCATTTCGAAATTGCTTGTACTACCTGCCTGAAGAACTTTTTGTTGTTGATTCAGATCGAGATCTATTAATCCTGCTACAGAATTCGTGAGGATATAATCAATCATGGTTACATATTTACGATCATCGGAGTGATAACCGTTAAACCGGAAAGCCAATTGAACCTGCTCAGCTTCAGGACCAACTACATCCTTTACCACAGGGGCAGTAATGGCTACCTCTTTGGGAAATTCATTCTTTGGTAACTCTTTGGATTCAAATTTTCCAAAAGTACTATCGATCAATTTTATTGTCTCTTCATAGTCAATATCGCCACTCAATACGAACACCATATTATTTGGCACATACCAGGTTCTGTAAAACTTCATGATATTCACCATCGAAGGGTTTTTCAGATGCTCCGGAAATCCAATGATATCGCGCCCCAGCGGATTGGTTGGAAACAGACCTTTCATCAAAGCGTTGTTCAGGCGCATATCATCCATATCCTGATACATATTGAATTCTTCGTAAACAGTCTCCAGTTCAGTATGAAAAAGCCTAAGAACCGGATTGCGAAAACGATCACTCTCCATTTCAACCCATTTCTTAAGTTCATTAACGGGAATATCATTCATGTAAGCAGTTACATCGTAATTGGTGAATGCATTTGTACTTTTGGCTCCGATTGAAGATGACATTTTATCGTATTCATTCGGAATGGCAAATTTAGAAGCAGCCTGCGAGACCCTGTCAATTTCCTTGTAGATATCCTTTTTCTCCGTAGGATCAACTACAGCTTTGTACTTTTCGAAAAGATTTGAAATACTGTCTAATAGTATTTTTTCGCTCGCCCAATCGGTTGTACCGAAATGATCCGTCCCTTTAAACATCATGTGTTCAAGGTAGTGAGCCAACCCCGTAGTTTCAGTAGGGTCATTGATCGACCCCGCTCTTACGCCTATTAATCCCATCGCTCGTGGTTCATCTTTATTAACTGACAGATAAACGGTAAGCCCATTTTTCAAGGTATAAATCCTTGTTTTCAGTGGATCATTTGACACTTGTTCGTAGGAATACCCATTTTTATCGGTTTTGAGCTCTTTCGTATAATTAGCTTTCTTACAAGAAAAAAGTACCCCAATAAAGAGTACCACCAGAAGGAATCGGATTGATGTTCTCATAGGATCATAATTTGGTTTTAATTATTTGTAAATAGTGATGCTAAAAATAGTAATTTACATTCAAAGTAATTTACTCATGCTTAAAATATTGACGAATTTTATTGAATTATGGTTGCGTAGTTGGTTGATGTGATTATTATTTAACAGAAACCTGCCGGATAGCTGTCCGGCAGGTATTGAAGAAAATGTGCAGTCTGTTGCTGCAAGCTGAAAATATAATTGAAAAAACGCAATTCAAACTTAATTGAGAAGGTCCGGGCTTTTTAACAAGCTGGGATAAAAACTTGCAATCAGACCTAATGCTGAATCAATTGGTAAAGTACCTTCCGAAATTCTCTGCTGTTTTTCAAATTCATCCTGCGATAAAAAGAGAGCATTAATTTCCGGTTTATATTTCATTTGTTTGCTTGATAGCAGTTGAACACCAAACGAAGATTTTTTACATGCATATCGGACTTCGAGATTTTTCGAACGAACAATGTAATCCTTGCAATTGGCACGTTCATCCAAATTAATAATTACCGATTTTTGAGCTTTTTCATAGGTTAGTTCAAACGTACGCATCAACTCGCCATTAATACTGATAGGGGGAAGTTCTTTGATCTCATAAGTACCAAATCTCGTATTTGAGTTACCATTCAAATTGATTGAATTGCCTGTGAGATCTGTTGCATTTGTGTTTATGACACCAAAAGCGATTAGAAGAAGGAGGAGAGATAACTGTTTCATGGTGAACTATATTAAGTTATTTAAAAAAAATGATTTTGTTTGCAAATTATACAAGCTGCGTGCCAACAATCACCATGTTCTGAAAATCAGTACGCAACAGAAGAATCTGATCGGATTTGAATGTACGATAATGCAAAATAGCTGCCCGTATACGTACGATTATTTGACTTATGTTAATTTAATATAACCTCAAAACGATCAGATAAATTTGCTTCCATGCGACAATTTTATACTTTAGTAGTGTCATAAGTAAATCTGCTTTAGAATATGTCCTACTCAAGTAAACTATTAGGTCATTTATCCATCTTATTCCTTGCCGGATGCACTGTATCAAAAACGATATGTCCTTGCGAAGCACCGGAAATCATACGATTAGGAGAGAAAGAAATCGAAATAAATGCTCAGATCTCATTGATTGATACAATGTCATCTGGTGCGATGAAGGTGAGAATATGGTTGACGACAACTGATCATACCACCTTGCCTGCTAATTTCGAAGCGGACTCTTATTACTTGCGCTCATCAAATCTCGCACGTGCTGCTTTTGAAGGAAAATTTACAACAACAAATACTGATTTTGCCAAAGGAATGATGGAACTTGAAGCTATTAACGCTCCCCGTTGGGGAAAAGATGAATTAGTAGATGTCGCTGTTCATCTAATAGATAGTCGTGGCAAAGTGCATTTTGTGAAGAAAGATGCAGTTCCTATTCAACCTGAGAATCGCTAATATTTGATTTCTCGTTATGTTTTGGGAATTATTGGCCATAAAATAAAAAAATCTCCTACTTTTGTGCCACAACAAAAATAACCAGCTGATCATGTTGGTTAATTGACCAGGGAGAGATGTCCGAGTGGTCGAAGGAGCACGCCTGGAAAGTGTGTGTACGCCAAAAGTGTACCGTGGGTTCGAATCCCTCTCTCTCCGCAATAAAGGCTTATTGCCAATCTTTTACAAGATTAGCACCCAATTTTACACCCAATAATGTAAGGTTGGGTGTTTTTTTATTAACACTTAAACGACAGTACTTTTTGACCCAACCTGCTCAATTCTTAATTCAATGATTTCACCTAGTTAGTGATATTTACTCTATGAAACGAGACATTTGGGACAAAACATATAGTGTAGATTAGCGATAAAATTTATTCGAAAGCTTTCTCCCTTATTCTTCACATTCATTCGGCTGGGCTAAGCAATATTCAGATAATTTAGATTCCGATACGAATTAAATTTTTGCATTTAAAGATGATATTGGAACGATTTTGTTTGAGTTTAAGGTTCTTTAAAGCGATTTTAATGAAGAATTTGTTTGGACGATTTATTCACCAATAACTGGAGTTAAATTTGTTGAATATTAATATGATACGGTTATTTGTGGACTTTTTAAGAATGGAATAAACTTCAAACTTATTTTTATTAGCGGATTTTTCAAATATTAATTTGATTTAGCTTAGGCTTTGTTTATTAATGTTTTGCAGATTGTTTAGTGGCTGATTTTTTGAGTCTATTTATACGTTTGTGTGCAAATTGTGTGCACACCCCAAAAAAAAGACGTTTACAAAAAGTTCGCAAACGTCTTTTAATCAATCCGTTGTCCTGTCAGGAGCTGAATATATTCTGTCAGTCTTTTATTATCAATGAATACACAACGAACAATTTCAATCTGACTCACCACTTTACAATCATAATATTTGATGGAATTTAAGTCATTCTGTACGAAACAAATACATATTATTCTTCAAATGCGATTAATCAGTTGTTGAACAAGAATTAGGGATTTTGCGATTGGTACTTTTCTTTCTTATAATACCAATCGCAATCAAAGTTTAAAAACCAAATCCACCTAGACAACACGGCAACAACAGATTAATTTCAATATTGCCTGAAATAAAATTTCTGTAATATTTGATACATTTGCAGCAAATGAAATCTCAAAGTTTGCCATCTGATATTATCAAGGGTTTGTTCATAGGTGATGAAGAGACGTATATTTTCTTGTTCCGGGAATATTATGTGAGTCTTTGCGCTTATTCCCGAAGGTATGTTGGCCGTAAAGACATTGCAGAAGAGATCGTTTCGGACACTTTTTTGAATATTTGGGAGAACCGGAAGCGATTGGAAATCAATACTTCGGTAAAGTCCTACCTTTTCCATGCTGTTTGCAACAATTCACTCAACTACCTGCGAAAGTTAAAAGCCGAAAACAACCATGGAGAATACTTTAGGGAAACTTCTTCAGAGAACCTTGGTTTTGAAGTTCCATTGGAGGAGATTGAAGAGCAAAGTCTGTTGATGGAAAATATAAGCCAGAAAATTGAGGAGGCAGTGAACTTGCTACCCGAACAACAACAAAGGGCATTCAGGCTTAAACGGATGGAAGGGAAGAAGACCAAAGAGGTGGCTGAAATAATGGGGTTGTCGGTAAAAACGATCGAAATGCACCTTTCGAAAGCCACACTCCATTTACGGCAAAATTTGAAAGACTACCTGCCTTCGTTTCTATTGTTTCTGTTGTTGAAATAGTTTAAACGGAATTTACTTGCAACTGGCAACTTGCAAATGGCTGCTGGTATTTGGCTACTAGCAACCAAAAATCATAACTTCAGATATTCATAATTAGCACAATTAGCAAGAAACCAGCCACAAACAGCCGGCCGCCATTATTAAATCAAAAATATTTTCATTTTTCCACATTTTCGATACAGGGTTTTTTAGATTCGTGCATCTTAATATTGAAAAAGAAAAAAATGGGAACTCCAATTAATATAGATATTCTGATTATCCGCCTGCTTTCAGGCGAAGCAACTCCGGATGAAAAGAAGGAAATTGAAGAATGGCTCGGACAATCGGCTGAGAATCGGAAATTATATGCCGATTTGAGGGAAATCTGGCTGAGTACCGGAACTGAAAGCAATACCGATAACTATCACTTGGAGGATGCCATTCAGAAATTCAGGAATCAAATCAATTCGGAAAAGTACCAACTGAAAAATCAGTTTAATCTTCAGCAGTTTCTGAAATATGCTGCTGCTTTAATATTGATTTTAGCCCTTCCATTCAGTTATTACATTGGAAACCGGAATGCCAAACCAGACAATTCGACAACAACCATTTCCTGTGCTTTTGGCGATAAGTCGAGTATTGTATTGCCAGATAGCTCAAGGGTATGGTTAAATTCAGGAAGCAAACTAACTTTCAATTCAGACTTCAAGAGCGGAGCTCGAAATGTCACCCTCGAAGGAGAAGCCTTTTTTATGGTGTTAAAGGATAAAAAACATCCATTCAGAGTGAAAACTGCTGATCTTGATATTGAAGTACTGGGTACCAAATTTAATGTGAAGGCATACCCCGACGAAAACTCGGTTTATACCACGCTGGTCGAAGGAAGCTTAGAGATTTCGAGCCAATATCAGAACACCCGAATAAAACCAGATCAAAAGCTGATATTCAGTAAAGAAAATAATAAAATGGCTGTGCTTGAACTAAAAGATACATCGGTTGACACAGAATGGAAGGATGGCAGGCTTGTTTTTCGAAACGAGTCACTTGGTGAATTAGCGCCAAAGCTTCGTCGCTGGTTTGATGTCGACATTGCTTTTGCAGATGAACGTGCGAAGCAGCGGCGATTTACAGGTGTGCTTGAACGTGAAAGTATCCTGGAGGTCATCTCCTACTTTGATCTTTCGAAATATGTGGAATGTAGTATTCAAGGGAATAAAATAATAATCAGATCTGAAAAATAACTAAAAATGAAGTGCCTATGATCAAACTATTGCGAATGTGAAAAAAAAGGGAAGTGCTACGAACACCTCCCTCGAATAAAAAATTAAACCGAAGTTTAACATTTAAAAAGTTTTTAAAATTATGAAATTTAATCGAATTACACTATCCCTTAATAGGGATGGAGGGCTAAAAAAGTTTTTTTTAATTATGAAACTAACATGGGCTTTTATTCTGATTCTAAACCTGCAAATGAGTGCATCTGTCTGGTCACAAACCACTACGATGAGCGTCAAATTGAAAAATTCAACCTTGCAGGAGCTTTTCACAAAGATTGAGAAAAGCAGCGAATACCGCTTTTTCTACAACAACGACGAAGTTGATGTAAATCAGCGAATTTCCGTAGATGCCGAAGACAAGACAATTGGTGCAATTCTCGAAACAGCACTTAAAGGGCTTCCTTACTCTTTCAAAGAATCGGAGAATAAACTGATCGTTATTGAGAGAACCGGTGATATTGCTAACCCTTCCGGAACAAATGCTCAACAGGGCAAAAAGGTAACCGGCAAAGTTACCGACTCAACCGGCGGTTCACTTCCAGGTGTTTCGGTAGTCGTTAAAGGAACTACTACAGGAGTAATTACAGATAGCGATGGTAATTACGATTTGGCTAATATTCCTGAAAATGCCACTTTGCAATTTTCTTTTGTAGGGATGAAAACCCAGGAATTGACAGTAAATGGTAAAACTGAAATTAATATTATACTTGCTGAAGATGCAATTAACATTGATGAAGTTGTAGCTATTGGTTACGGTGTTCAGAAAAAGAAACTCGTGACGGGCGCTACTATTCAAATTGCAGGTGCAGATATTCAAAAACAGAGTACAATTTCCCCGCTGACCGCTATGCAAAGCCAGTCTCCCGGGCTTTCAATTACCCAAAATTCAGGAAAACCAGGAAGCGATTTTAAGATAAATATCCGTGGACTGGGTACTATTGGGAATGCGAGCCCGCTTGTAATTATTGACAATGTTATTGGAGGTGATTTGAATTCGCTTAATCCTGGTGATATTGAGTCGATTGATGTTTTGAAAGATGCTGCCTCGGCTGCTATTTATGGTGCCAGGGCTGCAAATGGTGTAATTCTTATTAAAACTAAACAAGGAAAAAAAGGTAAGCCACGAATTAGTTATGACAGCTATTTTGGGATTCAGAATGTTGCCAAGTATGTTGATGTGTTGAATGCCCAACAGTACATAGATATGGAAAATGAATCTTATAAAAACGCAGGATCAGCCATTCCAAACTGGGCTGCAATTGTACCGGAATACGCTAAGATACAACAAGGCTGGACAGGTACTAACTGGCAAAAAGAGTTTACCCACAAAAATGCACAGGTGCAAAACCATACAATCAACATGACAGGTGGTTCAGACTTTTCAACATTCTCTTTGGGCGCATCCTATACTTCGCAGGAAGCGGTCTATGGACAACCAGCTTCCCCGGTATACAATAATTATTCTTTCCGTTTGAATTCAGAACACATTCTATACAAAAATAATGATTTTGATATCATTAAAATTGGTGAAAACCTCTTATACACAAATGTAATCCAAAATCATAATGGAATGGCAACCGGAAATATTTCGTCCAACGATATTCGGAATGTAGTAAACATGCATCCTTTAATGCCAGTATATGATGCAAATGGCGATTTTTCCAAAGCAATTACATCATGGGCTGATGTTGCAAATCCTATTGGTCGTTATGTGTATGGAAGAAGTGACAATGATTCAAAATCGTATAGCCTTAGAGTAAATCCGTACATTGAAATACAGCCGGTGAAAGGATTGATTTTCAAAAGTAGCTTTGGCTATAAATATTATTCTTCCGAGAATCGGTCATATATGCCTGTTTATAATTTAGGTGGCAGGAATTTAGAATCCCTCGACAGAGTTTACCAAAGTATGAATTCAAGTTATGGCTATCAAATTGAAAATACAATCAACTACAAAACAAGCATTAATAATTCGCACAATATCAATGTTTTACTCGGTCAATCATTAGAAAAAAATGGATTTGGCGCATATATTAGTGGTAGTAATAGAGGGTCCATTTTCGACTCATTTGACTATGCGTATTTGAATAATGTTAAAACGCTGAATACATCCAATATATCGATCAATGGTTCACCCAATGGAAAAAGTGCAATAAATTCAGTTTTTGGACGTGTGAATTATGACTATAAAGAAAAATACATGGCTTCATTGATCATGAGGGCTGATGGTTCATCAAATTTTGCCAAAGGTAAACAATGGGGCTATTTCCCCTCAGCTGCTGCGGGTTGGCTGGTTTCTGAAGAATCTTTTATGGAATCATCCCGAAAAGTGGTTGATTATTTAAAAGTTCGTGCAAGTTGGGGTCAAAATGGTAATCAGTCTATTGCACCATTTCAATATATGTCAACATATAGCTTTAGCGGAGGTGATTACTATTTTGGTACAAGCAAAGCCAGCCCCTCTTTAGGTGCCTATCCAAGTATTCTGCCCAACAAAGATGTAACCTGGGAAACTTCTGAGCAAATAAACATTGGGGCAGACTCCCGTTTTTTCAACTCTCGCCTGGCATTTAATTTTGACTGGTACAACAAAAAGACGATTAACTGGCTCGTACAGGCTCCGGTTCCGGCAGTATGGGGCGCAGCTGCACCATATATTAACGGTGGAGATGTTGAGAACAAAGGTGTTGAAATGATTTTATCGTGGAGCGATAAGGTTGGTGAACTAACTTACAGCATAAGTGGTAATATAGCATTTAACAAAAACGAAGTAACCCGAATTGCAAATACTCAGGGACTTATTGAAGGTGCAACAACAGTATTTTCGACAGCTGACCGTACAAGCTTTTACCGTGCACAGGTTGGCTACCCAATTGGATACTTTTATGGATATAAAACTGACGGAGTTTTTCAAAATCAGGCTCAAATTGATGCCTTTAAAGGTGGAAAATTGGCAACTGCAAAACCTGGCGACTTAATTTATGTTGATACCGATGGTAGTGGTGTTATTGATGCAAAAGACAAAACCATGATTGGAGATCCAAATCCAGATGCCATTTATGGATTAAATATTAGCCTTGGATATAAGGGATTTGACTTCTCCGTATCGGCAAACGGTGTTGTCGGAAATCAGATTGCATCTAATTTAAGACCTAACGAGAGCCTTTATGGGAACTGGCCTACACAATACTTAGGACGCTGGCATGGTGAAGGTACCTCAAACAGATATCCATCGTTTAATACAGCCAACCTTTCTAACTGGGGCTGGAATAGCGATGTCTTTGTTGATAATGGCGATTTTCTTCGGATTCAGAATGTTACTTTAGGCTATGACTTTAAAAAATTACTTCCCAAAATGCCTTTAGGACAAGCACGTATATATTTTGCAGCCAATAACTTGTATACTTTCACCAGTTATTATGGCGCCGACCCCGAAATTGGATATGCAAATGATGGCTGGTCGAAAGGTATTGATTTAGGGTTTTACCCACGTCCGCGAACTTTTATGGTAGGTGTTAATCTTAAATTTTAATAAATATTGAATATGAAAAAGTATATTTATATAGTAGCAATTATTCTATTTGGTTCAAGTTGTACTGATGTACTTGATAAAAAGGATCTGCTGAATAAAAACGATCAGAATTTTCCTGCCTCGGTAGCAGATTTGCAGTCATCTTTAGCATCAATATACCAAAAGATGGCAGCCGAGCAATTCGGCGAAATGTTTGTTGGCACTTTAGTTTCTGATGAAGCCTTTGGTGGCGGCGGTCCTGATGACTTTCAGTCTAAAGCCATTGACCAACAAAAGAAAAATAATGAAGACATGTTGAAGTCAACCTGGGCGAATTATTACACAGGAATATACCGTGCTAATAAATTTATGGAGAGTTTTGACAATGTGAAAAATGTTCCTGATGCAACAAAAAATCAGGTAATGGGCGAAGCATATTTTATGCGTGCCTGGTACTATCAAAGTCTGGCTCGCTTGTTTGGTGAAGTTCCATTATTCATAAAAGCTGAAAGTGTAATAAAACCGAAGGCCACACCTGCTGAACTTTATGCTCAAATAGCCAGTGACCTGAAAGCCGCAATTGAATTGTTCCCTGCTACCAGTTATACAGCATTGTCAATAAACCAATTAGGGCACGCAAACAAATGGGCTGCTGAAGGTCTGCTTGCACGTACCTTTCTTTTTTATACCGGGTATTATCAGAAAACGGAACTTCCGTTAGTAGGAGGTGGAAGTATTACAAAAAGTCAGGTGGTTGGTTATTTGGAAGATTGTATCAACAATAGCGGACACGATTTGGCTGCCGATTTTCGCACCTTATGGCCTTATACAAACAAGTTTACTGTTGAAGACTATGCTTATACAGCAGGAAAAAGTCTGAAATGGTTAGGTGAAGAAGGTTTAAACAAGGAAACTGTTTTCGCAATCAAGTTTGGGAATTTAGGCGACTGGGGAAATTCAGCCCAGAATGCTGTAAATACGAACTACTCATTACGTGGTCAGTCAAATCAGGCTAACAGCTTTCCATTCGGAGCTGGTTGGGGACAAGGTACTGTAAACTCCAAAATGCTGGATCAATGGAAGCTGGAAGAACCAGGTGACCCCAGAACTTCAATGTCGGTTCTCAATGTTAATGATCCTACTGAAGGTATTGTAAAGTATGAAGATAATGGCTGGGCTCAGATTAATGATACTCATAATTTTATTAAAAAGTACACCACTATTATGGCCTGGAAAAACAAAGCAATAAAAACCTTTTATCCCAGTTATACAAATCCTTTGTATGGTTCATCTGAATCTACCTTTATCAAAGAAAGTCAGGATATGGTGCTTCTTCGTTTCTCCGATATTCTGTTAATGCACTCTGAACTTACGGGAACTTCTACAGGTTTAAATCGCGTTCGTGCAAGAGTAGGATTAGCCGCAATTTCATATTCAATTGATGCTTTACAAAAGGAACGTCGCCATGAACTGGTATTTGAAGGAATTCGTTATTTCGACTTGCTCAGATGGTATCGCAATGATGCTGGTACAGTCTTAAAAGCTAATCAGGATGGTTGTGCTGTGCTAAATTCAAATGTTGCAGCTACTATGAGTTTTACTTCTATTGCCGATAGAATAAAAGCTACTGGAGGCTTTTGGCCAATTCCTAATACCGAGATATCGCTTTCTAATGGTATATTGAAACAAGCCGCAGGTTGGGACCAGGCTGATGCTAATCTATAGGATTTAAAGTAAGGTAACGGCATCTGGATTAAGCCCATGATGCCGTTACTTCTTTGTTAGCAAACATTTAATCTATAAACTTCACTAGATTGGTGTGTATGATAACGTGCTCACATTCAGGTGGCTGATTCGATATGGTTTAATCAAATAATTGAAACTAATTCAAAAAAGAGGAATTAGTTTCAATTATTTCTATCGGTATGCAACATATCTATTGTTCGATTTAAAACTTATTCGATACAAAATTTATACTATTTTAATAAAAAACGTGTCCTTGAAACAGTGAATTAGAGAGTTGAACAAAGGAAATATTATCGAGATAGTTAATTAGTTTTCCTTCTGAAACCAATATAATAAAAGCTTAATGAGAAATAAATTAATTATACTTTGCTTTGCAATGTTCTCCATTTGGAGTTCATTTGCTCAACCTGTAACCAATAGTGATTTTAAGGAACACTTTAAGAATCCACCGTTTGAATACAGGGCAATCTATCCGTTTCAGGGTGCAGGTGGAGCAGATTATAAAGAATCATCAAGTGTTCAAGATCAATTGGACAAAATATATAACCAATATGGTTTTGGTGGAATCATCATTTCTCCAACCGATGATAAATCTTTTGCCGGAAAGCAAGTTAGTACTCCCGCATACATGCAGCATATTGGCAGCGGCCTTCAGGCAACCTTTCCGGCAGGGGCATCGCCCTGGCTTATGACATTACCCAAAAGAGTAACTTCGTACAAATACGATTCTTCTCCTGAAGATCAGCCAGGTTCCAAACCTGCGCCACTTCCTGCATACCAAAGCAAAGAATATTTTGAACAGCTCAGAACGATTTTGGCTTACACGAAGGAAAAAAGGCGAAAAGTGATTTTCTACGACGAGATTGGTTATCCAAGCGGAATTGCCAACCACACTACTCCTGAAAAGTACCGTCGCAAGGTTCTTGAAAAAAGCGAGGAAAGTATTGCTGGACCAAAAGAGATCAGAAAAACTATTCCTGAAAATGGTACACTTATGGCTGTGGTGGCCATGAATGCTGCTACACATGAAAGAATCGACCTCATGCCAAAGATGAAAAACAACGCCTTGAACTGGAAGGTTCCTTCAGGAACATGGAAAATCATGATTTTCGACTGCGTTACCACAAAGATTGAAGGCGGCGAACTGGACTACAACGCTGCCACCGACTTTTTAGATCCGGAGCCGGCGAATTGGTTTGTTCAAAAAGTGTACGATCCATTTGCAAAAGAAGTTGGCCAGTACTTCGGAAATACCATCGTCCAGACATTTTTTGACGATGTAGGTATTTTTGATGAAGAGCGCACCTGGACTGCAAAGTTCAATGAGAAATTTAAGTCGCGTTTTGGAATTAACCCTTCTATTTATTACCCTGCTTTGTGGGAAAACATCGGACCTGAAACAGAAGCAGCCCGAATAGCATTTTTCGATACACGTGCTGAACTACTGGCAGATGGTTTCCCGAAAGTAATTACCGATTGGGGATTAAAGAACAAAATGGCAGTTTCGGGGCATTGTCCGGGAAACTACG
>Ga0209724_1003327_pt1 | contig 13191 bp, 10 predicted proteins | sample grotaG_FD_184143 | JGI IMG/M metagenome (GOLD analysis project Ga0209724, IMG submission 184143) | Glacier valley bacterial and archeal communities from Borup Fiord, Nunavut, Canada, to study Microbial Dark Matter (Phase II) -... | ecosystem: Environmental > Aquatic > Freshwater > Ice > Glacier ... | reverse complement strand
CTACACGATCTCGTTCCTGACCGATGACATCATCCGGATGCGCTATGTGGAAATCGACGGCCAGCTTCGGAAGGTCATGGTCGTGATCAAAATGCGCGGCGGCAATCACAGCAAGGACATCCGCGAATATGTCATCACAGACAAGGGCGTGGTCGTCATCCAGCCGCGATCCACGGAGTACGACGGACTGACAACCGGAATTCCCACGCGGACCGGCCCGAGCCCGGAGCAAAAACCAGAAACCCCTCCGGAGCCGAAAGCTAAGGCCGGGGCTGCGAAATAGAAGCTTTACTGCGAGCAAACTTGAGGCCTAGTCGCCCGGGCAGCGGGAAGGGCCATCCGGGCTGCGCTGGTCTTCGATAAGGGGCGCAGCCAAGCCCTAGCCGACCGTTCGCTTTTTATGTCTCCGCCTGACGTTTGTGGTATGCGTGCCGGGAGGCGATCAACTCTTGCCGGGCGATGACCTGAATGACTGACGTCATGCTGTTCCATAAAAATACGGTCGCGATGAACGAGGCGCTGATCCTCAGTTCGCTGCGCCAGCAAGAACTTGTCGACGTCACAGACATACTGAACGCCAAACTACAGCGCGAGATCACCGAGCGGAAGCTGGCGGAGGCGATCCTCCACGAAAGCGAAGAACGCTATCGCGCCCTGTTCGAGATGGGTCCCGTGGCCATCTATTCCTGCGATGCCTCGGGTGTGATTCGGGATTTCAACCGCCGCGCCGCCGAACTGTGGGGACGCGAGCCAGCGTTAGGGGACAACAACGAACGGTTTTGCGGCTCGTTCAAATTGTTCCGTCCGGACGGCAGTTGCATGCCCCACGAACAATGTCCGATGGCCGACGTGTTGAGCGGCAAGATGCCGGAGGCCCGTGACGTCGAAGTGCACGTCGAGCGGTTTGACGGTACGCGCATTACTGCGGTCGTGAATATCCGTCCGCTAAAAAACCAACGCGGAGAAATCACGGGGGCAATCAATAGCTTTATCGACATCACCGAACGCCAGGCAGCACAGGAAACCGTCCGCGCGAGCGAGGCGAAATTCCGGATGCTCTTCGAGTTCATCGACGAGGGCTTCTGCACACTCGAAAAGCTCGATACGCGCGGCGGCGAGCCGAGCGACTTCCGCTACCTCTCCGCCAATGCCGGTTTTGAGAAACAAACTGGCGTCGGCGGCGTCGTCGGCAAGACCATTCGGGAATTGTTTCCGAAAGAGCCGGAAGAATGGTTCGACACCTACGACGCGGTAATGGCAACTGGAGAGCCGATCCGCTTCGAGCGCGATCTGGCATCGCAGGGGCGGACGCTGGAGCTGTTCGCCTTTCGCTTCGAGGATAGAGCCGTCCTGAAAGTCGGTGTGATCTTCCTCGACGTAAGCCTGCGTAAAGATCATGAGAAACAGCAGGAACTGCTCCTCAAGGAAATGGATCACCGGGTCAAAAACCTGTTCGCCGTCGTCGGAGGGATGGTGACGTTGAGCTCCAGGTCGGCGACCACGCCCAGGGAACTGGCGGCGACCTTACAAGGCCGGCTCGGTGCGCTCGCCAGCGCCCACCAGCTGATCAGACCAAGGATCTCTGTTGCCCAAGCCATCACGCGGGAAACCACCTTGGGCGAACTGGTCCGAACGGTTCTCGCGCCTTATGCCGATCCGGCAGGAACGAGCGACAGCACACGCACCGAAATCGACGGGCCGGAGATTGCGGTCGGTGCCCAGGCCGCCACGAACCTCGCGCTCGTCGTGCATGAGTTGGCGACGAACGCTGCCAAGTACGGTGCCCTCTCGGTCCCCGGCGGGCGCGTTCGCGTTTCGTGGGCGGTGGACAATGGCCGCCTCGCTTTCTCGTGGGAAGAGAAGGACGGACCCGTGATCACGGGTCCACCCGAGCGGGAGGGCTTCGGCAGCGTATTGGCCCGCAAAAGCGTCAGCGGGGGTCTCCGCGGCGACTTCACCTTCAACTGGAATCCCGGCGGGTTGGTGGTCCTTGTTTCGACAGAGACGGAACGCTTGGCTCTTTGAGGGCTTACGATATTCAACATTACCGAACATCGCGCCGAGCCATCTTCATTGCTAAACCGGATACTAGTCCTCGTGACGCAGGATCAGCCCCTTGATTTCTTTGGAACTGGCGACCGCCGTTTAGAATACCGGCGGCCAAATAGTCGGTGCCGTTCGTAGTCGGGCAACTTCGCGCGCGCGATCTGCGGGAAGGCTGCGGATACAACCGTGGCAAGACCGGCAACGGTGCCCCGAGAATGAACCATACCGCGAATGTATCGATGAGTACGATTCCAGACATTTTTGTTTGGCCCCATATCGCGGCCCGCGCGTTATTGTCGCAGTCGCGGCCTAGCCGACCGAACCCCGGTCCCCTGCCTCGCATCGTCGAGGAACTGCGGCCGATGCGAAGCAACTTGCCATCGGCGGTTATCGCCGCGTTTCTCGCCGTCATCGCCGCATTGGCGATCGCGCCCGCCGCCCGTGCGGTGCCGGCCTTTGCCGTTCAGACCGGCCAGCCGTGTCAATCGTGTCACGTCGGCGGCTTTGGACCGCAACTGACGCAGTACGGCCGCGACTTCAAGATCGGCGGTTATGCCGAGCGCGCGGTCAAATGGAACCTGCCGCTGTCGGCGCAGATCATCGGCTCGTTCACGACCACCCGCAAGGCGCAGGCGGCCCCGCCGACGCCCGATTTCCACACCAACAACAACCTCGCGCTCGACCAGGTCGGCATCTTCCTCGGCGGCGGCATCGGCGACCATTTCGGTGGGCTGGCACAGGTGACCTATAGCGGCACCGACCATCATTGGGCGTGGGACAACGTCGACCTGCGCGCGGTCGACAAGATCACGGTCGCCGGCACCGGCGTCGTCGTCGGGGCCAGTCTCAACAACAACCCTGGCATCGACGATCCGTGGAATACCCTGCCGGGCTGGGGCTTCCCGTATACCGGCTCGGCGCTGCTACCGTCGCCGGCCACCGCCCCGCTGTTCGCCGGCGGTCTAGCGCAAAACACACTCGGTCTGACGGGCTACGCGTGGATCGATGGCAAGGTCTACGTCGAGGCGGGCGGCTACCGCACGCCGAGCGTCGGGACGTTGCGCTGGCTGGGCGCGGACCCCTACAGCCCCGGCGATATCGACGGTGTCGCGCCTTATGGCCGCGTCGCCTATCAGCGGGCGGTCGGGGCCGGCGATGTCGAAATCGGCGCGTTCGCCCTGCGCGCGAGCCTGTTTCCCGGCCGCGACCGGACGACGGGGGCGAGCGACCGCTACACCGACACCGGGGTCGATGCCTCGTTCCAGCTGCCGCGTGCCAACGGCGACGTTGTCTCGCTGAACACCCGCTACACCCACGAGGCGCAGCAGCTCGGTGCGTCGCAGCGGCTCGGCGCGGTCGCCCGGTCGGGCGGCAACCTCGACGATTTCCGCATCGACGGCAGCTATTACTGGCGCAACAAGGTCGGCGGCACGGTCGGCTTCTTCCAGACGACGGGATCGAACGACTTCGTCCATTACGGCGGCCGCACGGGGCGTCCCGACAGCGACGGCTTCGTCTTCCAGGTCGACGGCACCCCGTTCGGCAACGGCTCGCCGGTCGGCTCGTGGTTTAATGTCCGGCTCGGCGTCCAGTACACGGCCTACACCCGCTTCGACGGGGCGCGGCGCGATTACGATGGCAGCGGTGCCAATGCCGCAGATAACAACAGCCTGAGGATATTCGCATGGCTCGCCTTATGATCGCCCACGTCGCCGCCGCCGCGGCCCTTGCCCTGGCCGGCCCTGCCCTCGCCGACGCCGACGCCGCAGCGGGGCAGAAGGCGTTCCAGGGTCAATGCTCGACCTGTCACGCCGTGACCCCGGGAACCAATAAGATCGGCCCGAGCCTGTCCGGCGTCGTCGCTCGGCCCGCGGCCTCGGTCCCCGGCTATAAGTACAGCGCGGCGATGATGAAATCAGGGCTGACGTGGACGGCGGGCGAACTTGATATCTACCTCGCCGCCCCCAAGGAGACCGTACCGGGAACCAAGATGACTTATGCCGGGGTTAAGGACGCCACCAAGCGCAGCGACATCGTGGCGTACCTTGCAACGCTGAAATGACAAACCGTCGTGCCATTTAGACGGTGCGACGAGACGCCTCAAACCGGCCATATGACCTTGATGAACGAACGGCCGATGCTGGCAGGCGCTCAGGCCGCGCTGCGCGTCCGAAGCTGGGTCTTGGCCCTTCGGCCGGCGTCTGGGCAAGCAGCCGCTATCTCGCAGTGCTCACCCGAAAGCGATGACGCCAAACGGCCTCAATGCAGATTTGAACGCGGGGCCGTCTGATTGCCGAAAGACAAGGCCGGCGCAGCCTGAGGGTTATCCGACACCCCCCAGAAGTGCATGTTCTCGTTCCGCCCCTAGCATCGATGCGATCTGCCGGGCAGACATCGGGAATCAAGTGGTTAAAATTACATGTGGATAGGCGCCGAAGAAGGACCCCATGAAATCCGAGCTCAACCCCCTACAATTATTCTGGAATCTTCAATTTCTGGGGGTCCCGATCGGCGCCGATCGGGACCCCCCCAAAGAATGATTTTCGTGAATAACTTCAATATCTTGCGCCACCCAAGAGCGGGGTCCCGCTTCTGCGCCTATCCACACCCAAGTCGACATATCGTTGCCAAGGTGCGCGATCAATATTTCTTGGTCGGGAGACTCGATGTCTTTCGGTGCAAAACCGTGCATCCAAAGTGCCCATTGGTAAGCGATGACGGCACCCTTCACCGGCTGGAGCAGCGAGACAGCGAGCGCAGCGATGATCACCGAGCCGAACGTCATGTACAGCCATAGCGCCGGAGCGAATGCGCGATCGACCACGATGACGATCGGGATCAGAATATGGCCGAGCAGCAAGATGACAATATAGGGCGGAAAATCATCGGCGCGCTGGGCCGTGTAACTTTCGCCGCACACCGCGCAGGCATCGACGGGCTTGACGAAACGGGCAAACAGCCGCCCTTCTCCGCACGCCGGACATCGACCTCGCAGCCCGCGTAACATCGCTTGTCTAAGAGCCCGCGGCGCGCCTGGTCGGCCATCGACTTCCCTGAAGCTGCTGGACCCAGCGACTTCGTCGGCCAACATGGCGCTGTCACAGACCATCATGCCGCCCTCGGTGCAGCCTGACGAATGCCATCGTCGACGTGGCTCTCGAACTGGGCGAAGTTATCGATGAACATCGCAACAAGCGCCTTGGCCTGAGCATCGTAAGCGGCCTTGTCGGCCCAAGTGCTGCGCGGATCGAGAATGCCCGTGTCGACGAACGGGACGGCCACCGGCACTCGAAACCCGAAGAACGGATCGATCCGGAACTCGGCCTTGTTCAAACTGCCATTTAACGCTGCCGTCAGCAGGGCGCGCGTGACGCCGATCGGCATGCGCTTGCCAACGCCATAGACGCCGCCGGTCCATCCCGTGTTGACCAGCCAGACGTCAACGCTGCCCTTGGCGATGCGCTCTTTCAGCAGATTGCCATAAACGGACGGGTGGCGCGGCATGAAGGGCGCGCCAAAGCATGTCGAAAACGTCGCGACCGGTTCGGTGACGCCGATCTCGGTGCCGGCGACACGGGCCGTATAGCCCGACAGGAAATGATACATTGCCTGATCCGGGGTCAGCTTCGCGATCGGCGACAGCACGCCAAAGGCATCGGCGGTCAGCATGATGACGGTCTTGGGTACCGGACCTAGATTATCGGCGCTGGCAGTGGGGATATAGTCGATCGGGTAGGATGCCCGGCTGTTCTCGGCGAGGAAGCCATCATCGAGATCGACGACGCGCGTGTCGGGATCGATGACGACGTTTTCCAGAATGGTGCCGAAGCGCTGCGTGGTCGCGTAAATCTCCGGCTCGGCCGCCGCCGACAGATTGATGACCTTGGCGTAGCAGCCGCCCTCGAAGTTGAACACTGCGGTATCCGACCAGCCATGCTCGTCATCGCCGATCAGCGTTCGGGACGGATCGGCCGAGAGCGTCGTCTTGCCGGTGCCGCTGAGCCCGAAAAACACCGCCGTATCGCCGTCGGGTCCGATATTGGCCGAACAATGCATCGGCATGACGCCCCTGAGTGGCAGCAGATAGTTGAGGATCGAGAACACCGCCTTCTTGATCTCGCCGGCATAGGCGGTGCCGCCGATGAGAACGAGCTTCTCGGTATAGTTGATGGCCACCACCGTCTCCGAGCGGCAGCCATGGCGCGCCGGGTCGGCCTTGAAACTCGGCAAGGCGATGATGGTGTAGTCGGGCAGGAAATTGGCAAGCTCGCCGACTTCCGGGCGCACAAGCATCGTGCGCGCGAACAGCGAATGCCAGGCGAGTTCGGTGACGACCCGTACCTTGATGCGATGCTCCGGCTGTGAGCCGCCGAACAGATCCTGGACGAAGGTCTGGCAGCTGGTGAGCAGGAATTCGTTGAACGACGCCTTCAGGCAACTGAAGTCCGCTGGGGTCATCGGTTGATTGGTCCTGCCCCACCAGACGCTGCTCGCGGTTTCCGCATCGGCAACGATGAATTTGTCGCTGGCCGACCGCCCGGTGTGCTTGCCCGTGGCGACGACGAATGCACCGTGATCGGACAGCACGCCCTCCCGGCGTTTGACGGCGAGCTCGACGAGCTCGGGCGTGCCGAGATTGCAGAGCTGCCGGCTCGCTTCGTTGCCGAGGTCCGCGTTCCAGCGATCCGAGGGACTTACGATGGTGTGCATGACCTCTCCGTTCTTTGGCGACCCGCGTGCTGGCGGCGTTACTTCCGGGCACTGCCTGCACGACGGCGACCCATCCGAGCCTAATCATATTCCGTATTTATGATATATGGTAGTTGATTATGGAATGTTTATACGCTTTATTAATGTATGAAACATTAGCCTCAAAGGATTTGGATGATTACGTCCGCACAACTTCGGGCAGCGCGAGCGCTGCTCGGCATCGATCAGCGCACGCTTGCGTCGATGGCCGGACTGTCGTTGCCGACGATCCAGCGCATGGAGGTCTCGGACGGCCAGGTCCGCGGCATCATCGATACACTGGTCAAGGTCGTCGATGCGCTGGAAGCAGCGGGTATCGAACTTATCGGCGACAATGTGTCGAGCACCGGCAGTGGGCGCGGCGTTCGTCTGAAAGCCGTCGCGGTCAAGACGGCCCTTCACAAAAACATCGGACCCGCCGAATGGCTGGCGGGAGGGAATGGCGATGGCATGGCAAACACCAATGGATAGGCGCAATGTCGCCACTCTGGACGCCGCGCCGCGCACGCCGGGTTCCAACCAGTTCACGCCAAAGCTAATTAGCGTACTGCGCGAGGGTTACGACCTTGCAAAGTTCCGGGCCGATGCGGTCGCGGGACTGACCGTCGCGATTGTCGCCTTGCCGCTCGCGATGGCGCTCGGCATCGCGAGCGGCGCGTCACCTGACAAGGGTCTGATCACCGCCGTCGTTGCCGGCTTCCTGATTTCAGCGCTCGGCGGATCACGCGTCCAGGTTGGCGGCCCGACCGGGGCGTTCGTCGTCGTCATCTTCAAGATCATCGCGCAACATGGCTATGACGGGTTGCTGGTGGCGACCATGCTCGCCGGGCTAATCCTGATTGTAGCTGGGCTGTTCAAGCTGGGACTGATCATCAAGTTCATTCCTCATCCGGTCGTCACCGGCTTTACGGCCGGGATCGCGGTGATCATCGCGTCGAGCCAGGTAAAGGATTTTCTCGGGCTGACGATCGACCACGTGCCGGCGGAGTTCCTGCCCAAATGGGGTGCTTATCTCGATGCGATCGGCTCGATCCACCCGTGGACGGCGGCGATCGGCGTCGGCGCCCTCGTCATCATCATCGGCCTGCGCCGCGTAAGTCCGCGCCTGCCGGGCTTCTTGATCGCCGTGATCGTCGCGGCCGTCTTGGTGTTGGTCCTAAAGCTCCCTGTCGAAACGATCGGCTCGCGCTTCCCGAACATGCCGACCGGGCTGCCGATGCCGTCGTTGCCTAGAATAAACCTTACGCTGGTCCAGGCGGTGCTGCCATCGGCATTTGTCATCGCCTTCCTCGCCGGCATCGAGGCGCTGCTGTCATGCGTCGTCGCCGACGGCATGACCGGGTTTCGCCACCGCTCGAACCAGGAACTCATCGGCCAGGGTGTCGCCAATATCGCCAGCGCCGCGTTCGGCGGTCTGCCCGCCACCGGTGCCATCGCACGCACCGCGACCAACGTCCGCAGCGGCGGACGGACCCCAATCGCCGGCATCATGCACGCCCTGTTCGTCCTCCTGTTCATGCTGTTCGGTGCCGAGCTGATGAAGGCGGTGCCGATGGCAGCATTGGCGGCCATCCTGTTCATGGTGGCGTGGGGGATGAGCGAGATCGATCGCTTCGTCGCGCTGCTCCGCATGCCGATGGGCGAGCGCGTCGTGCTGCTGCTGACCTTCGGGCTGACGGTGTTCGTCGATCTGACCGTCGCCATCGCGGTCGGGGTGACGATCGCCTCGCTGATGTTTATGGCGCGCATGAGTCAGACCGTCGCAATCTCGGGCGGCGACGGTGCCGTCAGCGCCGATGATTCCGAAAACGAGGAGATCCATCAGCGCGAGAAACTGCCGGCCGGTGTCGAGGTTTTCCAGATCAGCGGACCGTTCTTCTTCGGCGTCGCCGGCGAACTGCTCGATCGCCTGCGCGGCATGGGTGCCAAGCCCCATACGATCATTCTGCGGATGCGGCTCGTGCCATATCTCGATGCCAGTGGCGCAGCGGCGCTCGAAGCTTTCGTCAATCAGGCGGCGGTCGGCAAATGCCGTGTCATCCTGTCCGGTGCGCAGCCTCAGCCCCTGGAAGTGCTCGGCCGCGCGAACCTCGGCCGCAGCTCCAGCATCGTTACCCATGCCGATAACTATCCTGACGCCCTTGCCATGGCGGCGGTGCCCGGCATTGGGTCGCAGGCTTGATCGAAATAAACGGTCATCCGGTGTCGTGTCATGGTTGGTCACACGCGGTCGAAGACTGTAAGCTCACTCCGTGACCGTCCGATCTCAACCGGCTGCACTGCTCGTTGCGGGCCTTGCCGCGCTTGTTGGCTATGTCGATGTCCTCGTGTTTCTCAAGATTGCCGAACATCTGCTCGACGCAGTGCATTCGCGCGCCGGTGCGGACGGAGCCGGCATCGCTACCGTCGCATCGTTTGCGGGGTCGGCTCTGGCGCTCGTAATTGCCTTTGTTGCCGGCGTCGTTGCGGGTTCTCTCACCGGGCACTGGGCTCGAGGTTATCGCCGTCCCGCCGTTCTAGGACTTGCGGCGGCACTTTTGCTAGTCGCGGCGCTGCTCGTCGACGAAGCGGCGGCGGGCCCCGTGCTGTTGCTCATGGTGATCGCTTCGGGATCAATGCACGGTGTGCTTGAAGACGGGGTCAACCCGGCGTTTGGAGTCTTCGCGCTGATCGGCCGCTTCGGCGGGAAGTTAGCCACCGCCATAGCTGGCGGCGAGTCAGAAGGATGGGCGTTCGACATACTGCTTGCGACCGGCCTGTGTATCGGCATCGTCGCCGGCTTCATGCTCTCTCCGCATTTCGGACTGGCCGGCGTATGGCTGGCGGCGGGCGTAGCGGCGCTGCTCGCACTCGGTGCAGCCGTCACGAACCGCGCAGTGGGTCGGTAAGGTTCGGCAGGTTCGTCATCATCGAACTCCACATGCATGCGTATTTGGCCGATTGGCTCAGCGGAATGCGTTTCTTCCCGGTGTGGCAGGCCCGGAGCAACCCAGCCTCGTCGATCTCAATCGTTGGCTGATGATGGAGCGGCCGACCGTCATCGCCGTGCTGCTTACGACCGCCGTCGTTGTATGGCTGGTGGGCCGCCTCGGTCTTCGCAAAGGCGCTCTCCCACGGCCAGTCCAGCGGCAGCTTGATTGGGAATGGTTCATACCACGATCCCAGCGTTTACGGGCTACACGGAAGCGCTTGCTACCTTATATCTGTGTCCCAATTGTGAATCGGCGTCCAAAGCGAGACCCTAACTGCTCGTGCTAACATACTCAAAAATGGTGCCAAAAGCGGCAAGGGTGGTCGAGATCGGCGTCGGGCGGAACCCCCAATCAATCTGCGATAGCTGTTTCCTTCCAACCACTTGCGGGAGGAACGGGCAGGGTCCCGCTTTGGACGCCGATCCACACTTCTCAAGCCCATACCGCTTGTTGCCTCGGTTCTGCTCCGCCACCTGAACGAAGAGCCGCTTTCACGATCTGAGCGCCCGAAAGCGGCCGTGCCGCTTTCCACCAGTCTTGCGCTGGTGGGAGGATGTGGGGCAGCTTTCTGGAGCTGAGGAAACGCCGCTGAAGGTGACACGCGATTAGACCGGTTACCCGCGCTTAGCCGGTACACACTAGCGAGCGAATGTTAGCGTGTGAGCAGCTTCCGATAAGGACATGACCGTGATGTCTCCAGACGTCGGATATGCCTCAAGCCCGGGGTAAACGACGATACGACGAGCAGGCGACAGATCCTCGCATGCCTGATGGAAGCCGCGCTCGATACGTGGCGCTAAACTTCGTTTTATCTCGATCGCCCAGATTTCGCCGAGCGGCAACGTCAGGACAAGATCGATTTCAGCGCCGGCCGCGGTACGATAGAAATTCGCTCGTGTCCCTTCCGGCGCAACAGCGATCAGGGTCTCAATCACGAGGCTTTCCCAACTGGCACCGGCGACAGGGTGGCCGAGCACCTCGTCCAAGGTGCCGAGACCGAGGAGCGCGTGAACAAGGCCACTATCGCGGACGTAGATGCGCGGCGACTTGACCAACCTCTTGCCGGCGTTGCTATGCCACGGCTCGAGCCGCCGAACGAGAAGTAGGTCGACGAGCAGATCGAGATAGGCAGCGATGGTTTTGTTATCGACGCCGAGCGCTCGCGCCAGGTTGGCTGCGTTGAGCAGGCCGGACTGCTGATGGGCAAGCATCGTCCAGAAACGACGGAGGGTTTCCGCCGCGATTCTTGGGCCCAATTGCGGAATGTCGCGCTCGAGATACGTCCGGATGAAATCGCGCCGCCACCGCAGGCTCGCGCCATCGTCCGGCGCGAGCAGACTGTCGGGAAAGCCGCCGCGCAGCCACAGCGACGGCAGCTCAGGCGGCGAAACCTCGAACCCGTTGATCGGCCCGAGCTCGAGGTAGCTAATCCGTCCCGCCAGACTCTCTCCCGATTGGCGGAGGAGGTCGAGCGATGCCGAGCCGAGGAGGAGGAAGCGACCGGCACGCAGCCCCTCTCGCCGCCCGCGGTCGATCAGGCCGCGCAGCTGCTGGAATAGACCGGGAGCGCGCTGCACCTCGTCGAGGATAACAAGCTCGGCTGCGTGTCCGGCAAGATAGGCTTCGGGATCGGCAAGCTTGGCGCGATCAGCATCCGACTCGAGGTCGAGGTACAAGCTCGGTCGATTTTTCGCGATCGTCTGCGCAAGCGTCGTCTTGCCGACCTGGCGCGGACCAAGCAGGGCAACGGCGGGCATTGAGTCGAGCCGCTGAGCGAGCGCAGCTCTAGTGTGACGATTGATCATCCACGCATTATCGGAGTAGCGCTCCAGATATACAAGGATAGTCATTATCTTTGGCGGCCTGGCTCATAAGCGTCCGACCACCCGTCCCGCAGCCCCGCTCTCAGCCGCGAGATTGCGGTTATACAGCAGTGGCATCCGGGGCGTCTTCCACCGCAGCGCGTCCATGATCCCGGCCAGGTCCTCGCCAGCGCTGAACAGGTCCTGGGTCAGCCCGACCCGCGTTGAGTGCGCCGATACGCCCGCGACCCACGCGGCGAACTCCCGCGCGTCGAGATCAGGAAGCAAACCCGCCTCAAGCGCCCGCGTCATCGCCCGCCGGTAGACGCCAGTCACCGCAGCCGGCGTCAGCGCCTCACCCCCGGAGGTGTAGCGGGTATGTGCCGAGACAGCGGGCGTGTCAGGGTGCCGGCCCATCCGCAGCTCACCACCCTCCACCCGCGCCCACCGCGTGCCTTGGGCGGCCCCATGAGCCGGCATACGCCGGACGAACACCCGCCGGAACAACGGTCCCGCCTCGATCCGAGCCGCTTCGAACCAAAGTCGAAGGCTCCGCATCGAGCGCGGTGACAGGTAAGCAGTGGCCCCCTCCCCCTCCTGATCGCTCTTGGTTCGTCGTACCAAGATCAGCCCGGCGTCGGCGTCGATCGCCGCCACCAAATCCTCGACCGCGAGCGCGACCAGCTCGGCAGCACGGAGGCCCGTGTCGTAGGCGATCGACAGCAACGCCGCGTCGCGCCGGCCAATCACCGAGGTCCCGCAGCCGTCGAGCATCGCGCTCAGCGAGAGCCCGCGCGCCGGGTCGACGCGGACGTCCTTGACAGCGCCCTTGAACCGCAAAGGTCGCGCCTGTTTCTGGGTGGATCCCCGGGCTCGTCGAACCGCGCGTAGCGTCAGCGTGACGAGAGGATCACGCGTCGGGTCGACCAGTCGCGCGAGGACGTGGATGCGAGAGATCGACGCCTTGTAGCGCGCGAGCGACGCTGGTGCCCCACCCGCCGCGTCGCGCGCCCGCAGATAGTCGGCGACCGTGCCCGCGAGCGCCGGCAGGGCAGCCACGCCACGCCCACGGCACCATGCCTCGAACGCGACGAAGTCGCCGCTCAGCGCGCGGAGTGAGTTGGGCGCGGCGGCGGCGGCAAAGGCGGAAAGTAGCGCGGGATCGACCGCACCAAGCCGCGCGACAAGCGTCTCGGGGGAATGGCGCATTCTCGGCGGCAGTGGTGCCTCGAGCACCTTCGGCAGCATCGTCAGGACGGCCGGCGCATCCTGTCCGATTGGGGGCTCATCTCTGACGGGCGCGGGGGGCGGCAGCAGACGCGCGGCAGGAGCAACGCTGAACCGCCGCACGTCAGTTGTCCTGCCAAGGGTTGAGCAGGTCGAGGCCGGTGACCTCGAAATCTCGCGTGTTTCGTGTGACAAGCGTCAGCCCGTAAACCGCCGCGATGCCGGCAATCTGCGAGTCGACGCGCTCGAGGACGCGTCCGCCACGCGCTGCACTTCCGAGCAAGTCGCCGGCGGCGTCAGCGCTTGCCCGGTCAAGGGCGTAGAGTCGCGGTCCGAACCGCTGCACAGTGCGATCAATCGTTTGCTGGAGCTGATCGCGCCGAACGTTGTCGCGC
>Ga0209724_1003326_pt1 | contig 13194 bp, 13 predicted proteins | sample grotaG_FD_184143 | JGI IMG/M metagenome (GOLD analysis project Ga0209724, IMG submission 184143) | Glacier valley bacterial and archeal communities from Borup Fiord, Nunavut, Canada, to study Microbial Dark Matter (Phase II) -... | ecosystem: Environmental > Aquatic > Freshwater > Ice > Glacier ... | reverse complement strand
ATTATTCGAAATATGATGGATCAATATGGAGATGAAAGTCGGGGTATTCAGATTATCGAACTAGATGGTGCTTTTCAAATGTGTACCAAGGCTGCCATGTACGAGTCAATCATAAAGCTAACGCATATTCCGAAAAAGCATGTTCTTACCGATGTATTATTAGAAACTCTTGCAATCATTGCATATAAACAACCCATCACAAAACTCCAGATCGAAGCAATCCGAGGCGTAAAATGTGACTTTGCGGTAAATAAATTGATCGAATATAACTTGGTTAGTGAAATGGGTAGGATGGATGCACCAGGACGACCAATTCTATTTGGTACCTCTGAAGAATTCTTAAGAAGCTTTGGTATACAATCCTTAGAGGATTTGCCAATTATGAATTCCGAAAAGCTGGAAGATTTTAAACTTGAAGCTGAGGAAGAAATGCAATTACAACTTGATATCTAACATAAGGGCAAACATTAGAATGTGAGGGCTAAACATTAGACTGTGAGGGCTGTTACGAGACACAAGTGCACACACATATCGGAATGAATTTTGGTTACCTCTACATTCAATCAAAATGGTTCGTCTCAGATAAGACATGAAAAGCATCATGTCTTACTGATAAGGACCATTTTAATTGGATGTAACGGTAAACGAAACACATTTTCCGATACATGTATGCACTTGTATCTTGTAACAGCCCGCCAAAGTTTATTGGCATTCCAAATGATTATTTATTGATTATTGGATACTAATTTCAAGGTATTGTATAAAGGAATTTTACAAATATTCTCATAATGTGATAGTATTCGATTCATATCTGTTGTATAATAATGGTATAATTAAGTCGAAAATGTTATCAATTGTGGTGCTATTAATGAGAAGCACATTATGCAAGAAATCGGACTATAGATTATAGCAATAATGGGAAGCCGACTAAAGTATTATTTCGTTATTTAACTATTACTCTTATATATAAAGGAGGAAGAAAATGAGTTTACTCGAAGAAATCCAAAAACGATGCAGTATCATCTAATATAAGATTACTGATCTCTTACGAAGGTGCAAATTGTTAGCATCAAAATTGAGGAATAAAGAGTTTGATGAATGGGTAAATAATGAATTGTCTGGCTATAAAAATAAAAATCAACTTCCTAATTATCGTATATTAGAAAAAGTTGAAATAAGAGGCCATTTTTCAGGAGCATTCGGAAGTGGATTACAAAATGCTCATATTCCTCCTTCGTGTCTTAATAAAGATATTCGTGAATCATTAACAAGTGTATATCTTTTATCTGGTATTAGTGTTTATGAACAATTGCTTTATAATGATGAAGGTAATTTTCACGAAGCTATTCCATCTGACTTTTTGGTGTATTTTGGCGATAAGATACATGAGAATATGACTTGTATGTCCGCATGGAAAGATATTCCAGGGGCGCTATTGTTGGATTAGTAGATGAGGTCCGAAATAGGATTTTATCATTCGTTATTGAGATACAAAAACTGAAACCGAATGTTGGAGAAGTAGCATTAAATTCTGAACCTATACCACAAAGTAATATTAGTCAGGTATTTAACACTCCAGATTTATGGTAGTGTAGGGATTTTATCATCAAACAATCAAAATTCAAATCAAACTATTAACATTATTAAAGGGGATTTCACTAGCTTAGAAAGGGAGCTGGATAGAATTGGAATAAATAAAAAAACATTCTTTCACTTAAACGGGCTATTGATGAGGATAAACGTATACACAAAGATGAAATGGGGAAAAAAACTACAAAATGGCTTTCAAAAATGTTGGGGAAAACTGCGAAAGGTTTTATTAAAATATCAATAGCGACAGCTTCAGAAATTCTGCCAAAATTGATATGTGGTTATTATGGTATTATATGATAAAAGCAAAGGAGAATTATCATGATAAGCTGGAACCAAATCCGACCAATAATTGAGGACATACTAAGAGAAACAAAGTACTCGACTAGTGGGAACTATAAAGGTGAACCATGTTTTCTCACAGCTTATTAATTAGCCGTATTAGTTGATAAATCAGATTCCACTATCAAAGGAGCTTTACCGATAAGTGGTGAAAAAGTTGGTCCCGATAGTTTGTCACGGCAAATAGCTTGGCATTTATCACAGGATGTTAGCAATAATATCCACAAAGTGACTTGATATACAATTTTTAAGTCTAAATGGCCTTGATGATTTTATTTTTGGTGGTGGGCATAGACCATCATTGAATGAGTTCTCCATGTTTCGTTTAATAGATTGATTATCAGTTTTCAAAATACCTAAATTCAGTAGGAACAACCAACGAGTTGGAAACGGAGGAAGAGTAAATGTCAAAATTGTTATCTCAGGATGCTGAAACATTGTTAAAAGCAATTATTGAAAAAGATACCGGTGATGGATGGATTGTTAGTATGGATTTTCCGAATACAATCTTAGATAAACATTCTGCAAACGACGAATTGAAAGATGGAAGATATATAAAATCATCGAATTTTCAAGGGTTTCATAAATTCGGCTGTCAGTTAACTTCTGCAGGAAAACATTATTTTACTAACAAAAATCAAATCCAATTAAAGGAGGCTATGGATATGTTTGTGCCATTAGCAGAACATTTGAAAAATTCATTGTTAGAGATAGTTTCTAAACATAAAGTAAATGAGAAATTTGAACCAAATCAGGAGGAAGAAAACATAATTAAGCAATTACAATCTGCCGGATATTTATCAAACTTTAAGCTCGATGTCATAGGCAATTGTAATGCAAATTACCGTTATGAAGACTTAAATTACTTGTTTTTGGAACAAGAGTATAATAAACATATGCCAAAGGTTGCTCAAACATTTATCAATAACGGTGGGCAAATGGGCGTAGGTTTCGATAAAGCAATTGTCAATGTTATTCAAAACAATGGGATTTCAATACAAGAGTTATTACCTTACATAGAAAGAATCAAGCAAGCTATACAGGAAGAAATCGATCCAGAAGACCGTGAAACAGCAATCAATAGTATTGACATAATTCTTAGTGAGTTAGAATCAGGAAATCCAAATGAAAAAAATGTTAAAAGCCATTTCAAGTTGCTGAGTAAAATAGGCGGCGGAATTAAAGTTGCAAGTTCATGTTGTACACTGCTTACTTTTGCTGATAAGGTATACCCTTTTTTACAGAATTTATCTACATGGTTTCAGGGCTTATTATAATTGTCTTGATATGGGGTATGACCAACATTGTTTGAGAAAACAAATATAGTAATAGAGTAATATTTATGAGTTTTCCATTATGTTTATTACCAACAGATTAATATTACGAAATACATATTATTTATAAAACATGGGGGGTGGGACTAATGACTTACCAATCAGAAGCGTGGGAGATATTGGGACACGATGAGTATAACCAAGTATGGGATAAATTTTACAAAGATTTTGAATTCTCTCCAAATATAAATAAAAATAGTATACCATTTAAATTTAGAATGCCAGTGGATATTTACGATATTTCCACATCATTAATCTGGAATGATAATATTGAAATAAACGAAAAGATTCGATTAGCTTTGATTGAGTGTATGAAAGAAGATTCTTACATGTATGCTTTGGACTGGCAGCATACAAGTTTCAGGTATAATCCAAGAATTATTGACAACTTTGAATATCCGGTATTTGTTAAGAATAATGTCCCAATAAGTAACGAGCATGTCGATTGTGAAGGCTATAATGTGTGGTTTCCGACTTTTTACCCAGACGGAGATTATTATTTTTTTATTGCCAAGAATTTTTCTTGGGGATTTTTAACCCACCCTTGGCTAAAAAAGTCATATATATTTGGTGAATATTTAAGAGAGTGCTTTAAAAAAATTGAGGATGAAATTGGTTTTATTTACTGCACATATTAAGCATAAAGTGAAGGAACTATAGGATACGTAGTCTTTCTTCATTGCACATTAAATCAACTTCCTATTATATTTATTAAGCTAATGAAATACAAAAGAAAGAAACAGACAAATTTGAATTTATAGCTATATCATCAAGAATTATCTAATACATTATGATAGTTGAACAGATCGGAATGCTAGGATATATAGCTTGATCTGGAGAGAAAATGTATTGAAAATAAGCGCTTACTATTGAAACAATAAAAATATATATTATGTGAAGAAATAGATAAAATCATAGTTGAAATAGAGGGATAAGAAATGAGAGGCGACAAAGAGCAGAACTGTTTAGATGTGATAAAACAAGAAATATTTACAAATGATGGTACACCGATACTCCACCCATTTACGGGGAAAACATATACTGAAGTTGACGATAATGTATTTGCAAAGGAGCAAATATGGTTTATTAACAGTAAATGTCATAAAAGTTATTTTGGGTTATTAGAAGAAGACAGAAACGATATAGAACAGATATTACGCTTTGATAAACCTAATGTTAAAACAAGTGAGTTTCCAGATTTTATATTTAATTATGGTTTTATAGAACATTTTCAAGTATCATCATCTAAAACAACGCATAAAGGTGCGGAACATATTAAGAAAATGAATTGCTTTGTTTCCAACGTAAATAGGGAGACAGAAATTTTAAAACAAAAATGGAATGAAATACCTAGTTATGATGAAGTACGATCAAAACAATGGATAATGGATAATCCAGAGCATAGTCATTCTTTTCTTATAAAGTCATTTGAAGATAACTGGAAAAATCATATAAATAGCCTGCATAACTATACAGGTATAAAAGATGTTGGGATATTTTTAATTGAATATTCGGATTATGCTCTTAGTATGGTAGAGAATGTATATGAAGGCTGGATTGATGGAATGTCACAAGGAGATATGAGGGAACAAGAAAAATTTCATTGTTATCGGTTAACAAGAGATAAGGTATTGCTTGATTTTATTTATAAATATAAAGATGAAATTAAGTATGTAATTTTCGTATATCGAGATGGCTTTGAAATAATAAGGTTAGTAAATATTCCATATCTGCTTAAATTGATACCATGGGAATATACAATCTATCCTATGACAGTTAAAAATGTATCATCATTATACAATGTTAGTGCTTCTACAAATTAGAATATGTGGGGTATAAAGAATGATTCAAGGGATTGCTATTTTCGGGCTGAATGGAGGCGGGAAGTCGACTCTAACTCATGCGTTAGCAAAACAAATAGGTTATTTTGAGATGGATGTGGAAGATTATTATTTTCCTGAGCAAAGAGAATCAAGAAAATGGGTTTTAGAAAATAACAGTATAATTGATACAGAGCATTTAGACGAACTACCTTTTTCTAATCCTAGAACAAAGAGTGAAGTACAAACTGCAATTATGGAGAATATAAAGACTCATCCTAGGTTTATTATTTCTGGAGTTACAATGAATTGGAGCGATGAAATTCTTTCTTGTATTGATATTGCTTTTTGGGTTCAAACGCCACTTGAAGAAAGATTGAAGAGAATTCAAGCGAGGGAAGAAAAAAGGTTCGGAGCAAGAGTTCTTGATGGTGGCGATATGTTTGCACAACAAATGGAATTCCGAAAAGTAGTAAAAAATCGCGATTCAAAAGCAGTTGAAGAATGTGCAATGAAACTTGGTTGTCCTGTTATTGTAATTGATGGAACATTATCTGTGATACACAATCTAGAGAAAATTATAGATAATCTTAATCATTTATTGTGAAGGAATTTAGAGCTACAAATTCCAATTTGTGAGCAAGCGAACTTCCCATTATATTTATATCGGACAACTTATTACATAAATAATGTGAAATTGTCAGCTTTACGTCGTGCTATTTAATTCATTCTTGTATTTTGATTCCTGTACATAGGGCTCAGAAGTAATTGGCGGATTTCAAAATAAAAAATACTAAAGAAAAAAAGGAATATAAATTATGAATAATGATCCAAAAATAAAAGATTTCAAAAGCTCAGAAGATTTAGTTATATTTTTGAACTTAATTATAGAACTATCATTAAAGCATTTTAATCGTTACGATGTGTATTACGATGAATTGTCTAAGAAAAGTATAAAAACACTAAGTGAAATTACCAATATAGAAACAAATAAAATAACAGAATTTTCTTTTGAAGAAATTCTATTGTCATCAATGAATATAAAACTTTACTCTGAAAATCGACAAAAGCACAGGTTAAGATATATAGATTATAAAAGTCTTGAAGATAAAATGAATTTTGTAGGTGGTCAGTTGCTTAATCTTCTTGGGGATCGTACTAAAAAAGGCGGAGTATCATATTGGCGCTTTCGTGAAGAAATTAAAAAACTTCAAGAGAGGGAAAATACGAAATTACTTGATTTAACTGGACTAGATGAAAAACTAAGGCATGAACTCAATAAACTTTATTCAGAACGTAATTACACTCATCATATGACTGATGCTAAATTTATTGAATGGGAAAATTACAGAAGAAATCAGTTAAATGAACATGGTCTTAAATTGTTTGAATATTGGCCGACAGAGAAAATAGAAATCGATGTTTTTGAATACGTCGAAGTTGAATGGTTATGGCAATTTTATTTAGCACAAATCGAATTTAAGAAGTCTGTAAAAAATGTAATCCAACAAATGAAAAAAGACTATTCCATTTTATATAAAAAGAGCATTCAAATACAAAAAAAATATTATGACGTTATGAATTGTTCCCATTTTGAAATATCAATGAATGGGATTGAACGCCATCTAGGTAAGAAAAAATAATTGCTATAAAAAGCATTTTCCAATTTTTGTTAGAAAGATCAACAAGTTACAATTGTTATAATCTTTTTCACAAGTCATATACGGATTGCTATGTTAATTGCTTTGATTAAATATTGAACTATGTTTTTTAACCATTTATAGCTTCCTATTATGTATATATTCGTATAGGGATGAATGATGTTAGTGTCGCAATTGTTAGGCAGTTAGCAAATATATATTCATTTTAAAATTGAAAGCGATTACTATTATAGTAATAGTATACGAATTGACCGAACTTTTAGAGTATGATAATGCTCGGAAAGGAATATGTGATACAATGAAATCTTATGAATTACAACCTACCCATGAAAATATCATGGCTACGTTAGCGGACAATCTCATTGATCGCAACAAGGATGTCTTTCGTTTCACAACTCTTTTAGACAACATTGATGATTCGTGTTCTATTGCTTTAGATGGAAGATGGGGTAGTGGAAAGACTTTCTTTGTTAAACAAATAAAAATGATTCTTGAAGCTTACAATCCGTTTTATAAAGACGCAGCTTCTGATGAGAATGCTCTTATTAAAAGTTATATGGAGACTTGTAAACAGCATGGTGATGAAATACCGAATTTACAGCCACAGGTTGCAGTCTATTATGATTCATGGGCGAATGATAATGACGTAGACCCTATTCTGTCTATAATTTATGAAATTATCCAGAGCGTAAATTCGGATTTCAGTTTCAAAAAAGGAAAGAGTTGTATGCAAGTTGCAGGTACAATTGCGGAATTTTTTACAGGGAAAAAGGTAACTGCTCTGATTGACTTATCAAAAGAAGAAGACCCTTTTGCCAAACTTAGGGAACAAAAGAACATCCATGAACTTATTTCTGCATTCCTAGAAAATTTATTGGCTGAACAAGGTAATCGACTTGTAGTATTTGTTGATGAGTTGGATAGGTGTAAACCCAACTATGCAGTCCAACTTCTCGAACGAATCAAACATTATTTTTCAAGTGACTTGGTTACCTTTGTGTTTTCGGTAAATCTGGATCAATTGCAACACACGATTAAACGATATTACGGAAATGACTTTGATGCCTGTCGATATCTTGATCGCTTCTTTGATCTTCGCATTTCCCTACCTCCTGCAAACCTCACGCGTTATTATCAAAAGATTGGTTTGAATAACGGTAGCTATGTATATGAGAATGTATGTAGAGCAGTAATCAAGGTCAATCATTTTGAATTGCGCGAGATTGCCAAGTTTTATCGTGTGGCAAAAACTGCAGCATATAAGCCAACACATGGTAATTATCACTTTGGATTCTCGGACGAAAAAGCGCTTCAATTTTGTTTGCTGTATGTAGTTCCTATTATGATTGGAACTAAAATTAGCAATATTGAACGATACAGTGCTTTCGTTAAAGGGGAAGATAGTTCACCGCTTATTGAAGTAATGAATTCTGGTGAATTAGGGGTTAGTATGTGTTCATCCCTTTTAAATATGAAAGAGACATTTAGCGAACCAAAACAGCAGAGCGAAGTCTTAGTGAAGCTTACAGATAAACTCAATACAGTATACAATGCCTTGTTTACCCAAGATTATTCCAATAGCATTTATGAAAAACACATTGGAGATTTGAGCTTTAGCCAATCTACACACGATGACCTAATGAGAATAGTTAGTCTACTATCTGATTTTTCGGATTTTTGTATTTAGTATAGTAGTAGACCCGTTTAGTTAAAATATCTATGCCATACAATGTGGCAGGTTGAATGATTTTTTATCTTCCCATTATGTTTATTATTGAATATGGATAGATGGCATAACGGAGATTTTATATTTTAGAATTTGATATTAACAAAATAATGCTCTCTCATAAATTTTACGATTGGAGATAAGAAATGATACTAAGAAATGCAAAAGAACTAAAAAGTGATTATTCAGTTTTTGCTTCCTTTTATAACAGAAAAATAGAAGATAAGGGCGAATATATCTGTCGTAATATGTGTGACATTAGTAGAAAAGATTCGTTAATTGAAAATTATGTTTTGGATGCATATTTTATTATGATGAATCCAGGAAGTTGTCATCCTAAAAATGTAAAATACATAATAGATAAAAGTAGAAAATGTGACAATTTAGAAATAATAGAATGTAATCCGGATCCTGCACAATATCAAATCATGAAACTTATGGATAATAAGGGTTGGAAACATGTCAGAATACTAAATTTGTCAGATATAACTACAGGCGACAGCAATGAATTTCGAGAATTATTAAATCATGTCAGTTCAGATAGTCACAGTGTATTTTCTAATTCCAGAAAAGAGGAGTTAGAAGAGCTAATAAGGGAAAATGCAAGAATTGTAGCTGCATGGACAAGTAGTAAAGAAATAAGAAATTTAGCAATTTTATGCAAGGATAAACTAAAAGACAGAGTAATTAATGGAATTCCTTTTGATAAAGAAAAAATTTATTATAAATATATAAAACCTCAATTGCAAATCCAACGAGTGCAAATATTGAAAGACCTACTAGAAGTTTTATAAGCATTGGAAGAAACGTTCGTTAAACGATTACCAGAATGGTGGAAATATAATGGCCTTGATTTTGTGTACTTGAGTCTTGGGGATATATAGGTGTGGTATATCAACAAAAACAATTAAGAAAATAGTGGGTTAATTGACTTCCCATTATGTTTAAACTATAAAAGGGAAGTAACGACAGATTATATCTAATAAGTATCTAAGTAAGAATTTGAACTACTAAATTATTCATATTTTAATAGTTTAAGAAAGGCGGGTACATGAATGCATTTCTGACAGTAATACCATTTATACTTATAAGGTTCGGACTTTTAAGCATATTGGACAAGGGGTCGTTAAAACGTGCGGCTTTCTACGCTCCACTGATTGGAAAAGAACAGGCGGCATACTGGTTTTATCAGATTTCAAACATTCTGATTTTTGTATGTCTGTGCTTTCTCAAGATTAAGACTGATCCAAACTGGTATTATGTAGGTTTGGTGATATATGGATTAGGAGTATTATTAAGTCTTGTGTCCGTATTAAATTTTGCAATACCTGCGGAGAATGGTATAAATCTTAAAGGACTCTACCGGGTTTCCCGCAATCCGATGTATTTGGCATATTTCGTTTATTTTTTAGGTTGCGTGCTACTTACTCAGTCGTTGATATTACTTGCAATACTATTAGTTTTTCAAATATCAGCGCATTGGATTATCCTATCGGAAGAAAGATGGTGCGTAAAGAAATTTGGGGAAGAATACTTAAATTATATGAATAAAGTAAGACGTTATATTTAGAAGTTTATAAGTATATTCTTCCAAGGAGAATAATGTTCCATTCCTCAAACTTCCCACTATGTTTACTGTAGGAATATTAAAAAGTATAAAAGGATTTTGAAGGGAGATTTTTAATATAATCTTTACAACAATAAATTGGAAAGTGAGATTATTATGATATATTTTGAAACAGATGTATTAGCAATAAGAGATATGAAAAAAGAGGATGCTGATATTTTTTATAGTACATATTTATCCTATGGGCAACCATCTATGGATACATTTATTTGTAGCAGTATATGAAGGAAGGGTAGCAGGAATATGCACCTTGGTACTTAATCTTGTCGAAGGCCCTTTTGGAAACAGGAATATACCGGAAATTGTAGATTTTAATGTACTTTTTGATAAACATAATTGTGGTATTGGAACAAAGATTTTAGATGTAGTTGAAGAAGAGGCTGCGAAAATCAGTAAGCTAGTATATCTTGCTGTTGGAATACATTCTGGGTATGGGGCTGCTCAACGAATGTATATAAATCGTGGTTATATACCAGATGGTACAGGTGCTTGGTATCAGAGAAAACAATTGGATCAATATGCACCATGTTGCAATGATGATGACTTAGTCCTATTTCTATCGAAAGAATTAACATGTGTGAAGTAAGTGGTTACTAGAGTTTTTCCGGGAGATTATAAGTATATTTGTAACTGTTCAGTCGCCCATTAGATTAATTTTTTATATATACAATATTTTGATAAAAATCCGTGGATAAAGTCCTGATTTTATGTTTGATTTCCATTGAATTTTTGTATGTTATCCATATTGAAAAAGTGCTCTAAACCATTGTAAATGCTAGCTTTTCTCACGTTTTTGTGTTATAATTATACTAACAAAAACGGAGGGAAGTGACTGGTTTGAGTAATGATATTACACCTGATTTCATACAAAAACTGTTTGAAAAAATTGATACGCTAACCGCTATCATTACAAGTCAGACTGACTCCATCAATAAGCTTACCGACACTGTTTCAACTCTCTCTATTGAAAATGCAGCTTTGAAGGAACAGCTTAACAAGAACAGTAAAAATAGTTCCAAACCACCTTCCAGTGATGGATTTAAAAAACCAACCCCCAAAAGCTTACGTAAACCAACTGGCAAGAAACAAGGTGCACAGGAATGTCATGAGGGCAAAGGATTATCCATTACTCAGGTTCCGGATGAGATTATACAGCATATCCCATCGAAATGTATTGGATGCTTAAATGCTGGAAAATGTACCTCTTGCGGTATAACTGATACAAGGTATGAAGTTGATATACGAGTTGATACAAAAGTTATTGCACACCAGACAATTTCATTTGCTTGCCAAAAGAAAAATGGTACGGTTTTAACTGGTACCTTTCCCAACAACATCACAGGAACAATGCAGTATGGCGATAATCTTGAAGCACTGGCAGTATCTCTTAATACAGTTGGAATGATGGGAATTAAACGCACTCATGATATACTAAGTGCGGTATTTGGTATTCCAATCAGTACAGGTACCATTTTTAGTATGGTAAAAAGTTGTGCGCGTAAACTTACAGATACAGTAATGCAGATTCGTACTGCAGTAATTTCGCTTCCAGTTGCACATTTTGATGAAACTGGAACCCGTGTTGATAAAAAAACGTTCTGGTTTCATAATGCCTCCAATGAAGATTTTACCTATCTGACCGTAGAAAAAAAACGAGGTACGATAGGAATGAATGCCAGTGGTGTACTTCCCGATTTTCAAGGGATTGCTGTACACGACTGTTGGAAATCCTATTGGAGTTATGGAGCTGTTACGCATGCCATTTGCTGTGCTCATCTTCTACGTGAGTTGACAGGAGTTACGGAAAATCATCCCGAGCAGGCATGGGCGGATAAGATGAAAAATCTACTCCTACGCATGAAAAACGTTAGGGATACAGCAGTGGCTTCCAATAAGGAAAACCTAAGTTATTATTATCTGCATGGTTTCGATACAAAGTATAACAGTATCATCGCAGAAGCCAGAGAACAGAATCCTATAAAGAAAAAACAAGTTAGAAAACGTGGGCGACAACCGAAAGGAAAGCTACGTGCACTTGTAGAGCGCCTGGCAGAATATAAGGATGGAGTCTGCCTATTTACCAAAAACTTTTGTGTGCCTTTTGATAATAATCAGGCGGAGCGAGATGTCCGCATGGTAAAAGTAAAAACAAAGGTCTCTGGATGCTTCAGGACCAAAGAAGGTGCTGATACATTTGCGACAATTATGTCCTATATTGGAACTGCAAATAAACACGGTATAAATTCATTTACAGCAATTAAAAAAGCACTTTGTGGTCAGTCAAGCTTTATTTTCACATAAGGGCGACTGAACAGTTACATCTGATTATATTAATCAACTCTTTTTTATAATACAATCATCCTATGCACTATTTTAGTTACAGTTCACTCGCTAGTCAGTACCGGCTAACATTTGAATTGTACCCTATTTTAAGAGCGGTAGCTGTACATAGAAAGAGATATGAGAGGAGAGTAAAATTGAAAAAGAAAAGATTTATGCGAAAAATGATTGCCATGTTTTTGATTGTACTTTTAGGTATGAGTTTCGTGGATACTGATGCGTTTGCAGCGGAAGAGGTAAATGAAACGGTTGCAGCGGAAGTGATAAATGAAACGTTTGCAGCGGAAGAGGTAAATGAAATGGTTGCTGCGGAAGACGATACCATAAAAATTTTAATGGTGGGGAACAGTTTGACTAGGTATAACAGTGTTGCAGACAAATTAGTAAAGCTGTTTGCGTATGCAGGAAAAAAAGCCACAGTAGATACACGGACTCAGATGGGTGCATCGTTGAGCGATCAGGCAGAAATACTTGCGACTAGTACACGGGAGGCTATCGTGTATGGTGATTATGATTATGTAGTACTTCAGGATAAGTCATCCGGATTCAATGAGGCCTTATTAAAGCTGGGAGTTAGTGAGTTTGCTCCATGGATTAATGAGGCAGCGTCAAAGCCACAGCTTGTTTTGTATATGCCTTGGGCCAATGAAGACGTGTTTCAGAGAATGCAAACCAATTTTACAAAGGCATATGTTTCGGTTGCAAAAACCTATGGTGCATTATTGGCACCTAGCGGGGAGGCATATTATGACAT
>Ga0209724_1003321_pt1 | contig 13204 bp, 11 predicted proteins | sample grotaG_FD_184143 | JGI IMG/M metagenome (GOLD analysis project Ga0209724, IMG submission 184143) | Glacier valley bacterial and archeal communities from Borup Fiord, Nunavut, Canada, to study Microbial Dark Matter (Phase II) -... | ecosystem: Environmental > Aquatic > Freshwater > Ice > Glacier ... | reverse complement strand
AGAATAAATCACCTCCGGTTAAAATAACCTGACACTGTGGCCAGTCTTTTCGTACATGGTCGATCATTCCGTCAATTTCGAAGATCATCCCGTTTTGAACCCCGGCCCTTATCGCCTCTTCAGTTGTTTTTCCGATAATAGGCCAAGGGTCTGCGCACTCAATTTCAGGGAGTTTCTTTGTGAATTCGTGAAGCGCCCTGAACCTTATTTTTAATCCTGGTGAGATATTTCCACCTAAAAATTGGTGGTTTTTATCAACAAGATCAAATGTTATAGCTGTACCTGCATCGATCACTAAGAGCTCTTTGTTAGGGAATAACACGAGACCTCCCACTGCCGCTGCTAATCTGTCGAGTCCTAAAGTTTCTTTCGATTCATAACTGTTCCCGATCGGAACAGCTGTATAATGATCGAATTCAATGAAATAATCGAAATCCTTTTTAAGTACTTTTAACAATTCTACATCAACTTCGCCGACCGACGAAAGGATTGCTTGACTCAATGCGGGATAGTTGTGCTTTAAATCACCCAATCGGGAAATGTTAAGCGATTCCATGCAAATGATTTCCACGATTTTGCCCGCATCAAATATTGCGACCTTGGTCTGGCTATTTCCTATGTCGATGATTAAATTCAATTTTTCAGGATTCAATATTCATACTAATATCAAATGCCGCAACCGAATGCGTGAGCGCTCCAATCGAAATAAAGTCAACTCCTGTAGCGGCCACTTCCTTAAGTCGTTCCATCGTCATATTTCCAGACGCTTCAACTTTCGCATTGCCATCAATTATTTTCACACTTTCGGCCATTGTACTGTTTGACATGTTGTCGAGCATGATGATATCCACTCCGGCTGCCAATGCTTCCTGCACCTCTTTTATGGTCGTTGTCTCGACTTCTACTTTAATTCCACCAGGCAAATTCTTTTTAATTTGTGCAACGGCGTTGGTAATTCCTCCGGCAATTTTAATATGATTGTCTTTAATGAGTACCATATCGTAAAGACCGATCCGATGGTTTGTACCGCCACCCATCTTTACTGCATATTTATCCAAAAGGCGTAAACCGGGAACTGTTTTTCGGGTGTCGAGAATCTGCGTTTTGTAATCCTTTAATGTATCTACGTAATTTGCAGTCATCGTGGCAATACCGCTCATCCGCTGCAAAAAATTCAAAGCTACCCGTTCTCCGGTTAATAATGCCCGGTACGATCCCGAAATTTCAACAATCAGATCACCTTTCGATACCTTATCCCCATCATTTACAAAAGTTTTCCATTTTATATCTGAGCTAAAAGTCCGAAAAACATATTCAGCAACAGCAAGTCCTGCAATTACACCTGCTGACTTGGCCACCATTGTCGCCTTTGTCTGCAAATCAATCGGGATCAAAAAATTGGTCGTGATATCGCCGTTCCCGATATCTTCGTTTAACGCATATTCGATGACAGGCTTTATGGTTTCAATGTTTAATCCGCTTTTGTTCATGATATTCTGACTGCTTCGTATTGAATTTTGTTATCTTTTTTCTGAATGATATGATGCAATTCTTCATCTATTTCAAAAGGGAAATCGATGCGGACATGTCCGCCACGGCTCTCTTTTCGCTCGATCGCCGAAAGTGTAATTAACCGGCAAATATCGGTAAGGTTGATTATTTTATGATAATTATAATCGGTTCCCGAATTCTTGTAATGCTCTGCAATCGATTCAATTCGTGCAAGTGCCGACTCCAAACCTGTTGCATCGCGAACAATCCCAACCTGGTCGCTCATTACATTGGCCAGTTCATTTTTCACTTTTAGAAACTCATTATCTGTTTCCGGACAAAGAAAAATTGATTCTTGTTTAAAAGTCAATGGCATACTGGTGTTTAATTGTCTTGCTTTTTCAATCACTCGTTTACCATAGACGAGACATTCGAGCAGAGAGTTGCTTGCAAGTCTGTTTGCACCCATAACTCCTGTTGCTGCCACCTCTCCACATGCAAAAAGACCGGTGATATTGGTTTGTCCCCAGATATCAGTTCTGACACCACCAACCATGTAATGTGCTGCAGGAGCTATTGGAACTAAGTCGGTTAATAAATTTATTCCCAATGGCCGAAGGTGCGCATCGATCGAGTGAAATCGTTCGATAAGATTTTCGTTGTGAAGATGCCTCAGGCTAAGAAAGACGTTCGAGCCTGTCTCCTGCATTCTTTTAAAAATGGCTGAGGAAACCACATCCCGTGGGGCAAGTTCTGCCAATGGATGAATGCCGGGCATAAAACGGACGCCGTTTACATCGAGTAAATGAGCTCCTTCACCTCTTACAGCTTCACTGATCAGGTAGGCTTCTTCTCCGGGAAGTGAAAGTGCAGTAGGATGAAACTGAATGAATTCCATATCTGCCAGGCGAGCACCTGCCTGCCAGGCAAGGGCAATCCCGTCGCCGGTTGCTGTATAAGGATTTGTTGAACGCGAATAAAGACGCGAAAGTCCTCCCGTCGCCAAAATAGTGGCTTTGCCAAGAAATATAATATTTTCACCGTCCGTGTATCGTAGCGTTTGTATTCCTTTACAAACGTTTTCCTCCACAATGATTTTCAGTGCAGCGCAATACTCAAAAGTTGTAATTCCCGGCTTGTCCAATACTTTTTTAAGCATAAAACTGGTCATCATCTTACCGGTTGCGTCACCATCGGCATGAAGAATTCTTCGTCGGGAATGACCTCCTTCAAGACCCAGTTTAAGATTTCCTTCTTCATCCTTATCAAACTCCATTCCTCTTTCAATAAGTTCGTTCACCCTTTCGAGGCCTTCGTTTACAAGGAGTGAGACGGCATCGCGGTCGCATAAATTACGTCCTGCGATTAGTGTATCTTCAAAATGGAAGCGCGGATCATCGTCATTTCCAATTGCAGCCGCAATTCCTCCCTGAGCATGATATGAGTTACTAATATCCAGTTCAGATTTAGAAATGAGTGCAACAGTGCCATAATCGGCGGCATGAAAAGCAGCAAGCAAACCTGCCAGACCGCTTCCAACTACTATAAAATCAAATGCAAGGGTTTTCATTTTAATGACAAGCTCCCTCCGGATTAATGAGCGACAAAAGTACTATTTCTGCTCAAGAAAACGGCATTGTATGGCTGGAAAAAATCACAGCCATATATTGCTCACCTTTATGGACTATCAGAATCTTAAAAAGGAGTTTTTACCTCTTCCTTAAGATCTTGTACTTCAGCTAACAATTTGTCAACCATGATCAAAAGATCATAAACGAGATTAACCAGTTTTTCCTTAATCAATTTATTTCAACAAGATGCCCCTTGAAATTTTTTGGCAAATCATTGAGACTATAAACCTGTAATTCATGCCTGGTTGGTGTGCTTACAGTTGCCGTAGATAATGTTTCATTTATATAGTCGGAATCTAACCGGTACATCGCGCCGGTTGCAGGGTCAACAATCAACATTCCAATCAAACCACCAATAAGAATATTCCCAAAATACCAGCCATTCACGCTACATTCCAACGGAACGATCTTTGAACCAAAGCCGTTTAATTGAAATTTGATTTTATATGATTCCTTCTTAAAAAAATTTGCCGATGATCGAAGTTTTAAAGTTGCGGGCGTTATGCCTTTGTAAACTTCAAAACCACCTCTGTTAGTAATTGTAATATCAGCACCCCATGGATTGCTGTTTACTGTCTGTGGCCAATTTGACTTGCTTACAATGGACGCACAAGAAATAATCATAACGGCCAAAACTGTTGTGCTTAAAAACGAGATTACTTTTCTCATATATTTATCGATCCTTTTTGTGCTTACTCTGTTCGGTTTTCATCGACCCCGTTGGTGTTAGTTGTAAAATAGCATTTGGATACAAACCAAGGGAATACCTTCAAATTATTACAGGCCGATGCGCTTAATATCAGCCTGTAATAGTTTAGGCTAATTATTGCATGGTTTGTAAATTGCACCAGTTGCGAAATCGACAATAGCACCGGGCCAAAACAAAATAACATCTGCGATCAATGCTCCGGCTCTAATTGGACGAGAGGGCTGACCAGCAGCTGGTTTTGTCCTTTGACATTCGCTAACTTGCCCACCAAAGACTGTTGCACAAGAGCTTAATGAAAACGCGATTAAAACAATCGCAGCAACCTTAATAATTGTTCTTTTCATTTTATTCATTTTATATTTACCTACTCATGAGGCCGTAGGATACACCCCCGTTGATAAAACCTGAACGGGTCAGGTCCGTTTTTTAAGTGGTCTCTGAACTCCACTCTAAATTTTCAGATTGATTGATTCATTGATGAACCAACTATTTTGAGATGTTGTCATCCATTGATCCTCGCGAAAACCTAAATTATGAATCACAGTTTAATTACTTTTGTCTTTGAAATCCAGTCGTGTAGTCCATTCGCAGAAAATAAGTAAGAGAGAATGTCAATTGGAATAAATCGCATCAGCGTTCTGATAAGTATCTGAAGAAAATAAGATCCGCTATTAATTGTCAACGAAATCACCTTCGATTTTGTAGCTAATTTTCCCAAAGTCTGCCCTGTGAAATACTCGAATAGAAAATAATACAGGAAATAAAATAGAATCGATATCCATTTTACATTGTCCTTTGCAATAACATTTCTTAAAAACATAAAGAAAATGATTACGAACGCCAGGTAAATTACGGTATCCAATAAGAAATTGATAAATCGGATTGTTTTTGAAGCCATTTTTTTCATAATTATGCAACAAATGTCAGCATAAAAATATTATTACTGCAGTAGATTGATTGTAAATTTACAGTAAGTTATCAACAAAATCGATGACATATAATTTCCTGGAAAAAAGAAATAAGAGAGGGACGACGGAAAAGGAATGAAATTGCAATTTAAAAAGAAGAACACATTTGCAACCAGAAGATCCGTTTACTTTTTACCTGGTACCAACGATTCCTTTTCGTAGAAATATTTATTGATTAAGTTCAGCAATAAGGATCATTTTTAACCAACTATGGCAAAATAACTGCCATTATTATTGATGGTTGGGATGCGCCATGGTCAAGGATTTCGTATGAAGATATACCATTCGAAGAAGTTTACCGGCTTATCAAACGGCTGTAACCCAATTGCCTGGTGATGGATCTGAATGCGACTAAATATCCGACTTATGCGTTGTTTTATACCGACATTAAATCATATGAGCAGGGTGCGGTTCAGCATATTTCGAAGGAAGCGAACCGTCTTCCGGCATTGTCATGTCTTCCGATCAAGCAGAACTGGTTTTGGAAAACTACTTTTCCAACTATACCTGTTAAAGATCCGGTGAAACTTGTAGATGATAATATTGTACCATTCGCACAAGCCTATTGCAATTTCATCCTCAATGTGGCTCCAAACCGCGATGGTTAAATTGATAACAATGCACTTGATGGGTTGAAAACTATTGGCGAAACATGGAAAGACAATATTGCGAGTGCGAAACTTCCAAAATTCGATGCTCCGATTATTTCAACCAACATTGCCAAACACCAGCCTGCCAGTTCAAGCTGGAGCGACGATATGTGGATCATGGATTTTGGCAATGATGATGATTTTCAAACCTCATGGTTATCGAACAAAACAGTCACAAAACCGTGGTATGAAATTGACTTCGATAAGACACAATCATTTAATATGGTAACAATCGCAGATCCGCAACAGACCATCAAAAAATACAGGATTGAATATAAAGCGAATGCGGAGTGGAAAACCATTCTTTCGGGTGAAGGTGACCAGAATCAAGATTCACCGGTTCGATCGTATTTGGGGCAGGAAGGTCAGGATTGCAAATGATCAATTCACCAATCAACCTTCTTTTGCAGAGTTATGTGTGTACAATGAACAAAGGTAGTCTCCAAACAATGATTCAGATATAAGATTTTCACACGCCTGTCCCTATAGAATCCTGAAGAATTGGGAATCTATCGGGACGACTTATTAAAGAAAGAGTAATTTTTAAAGTACAAAAAAACAGAAAAAATAATGTTTTAAATATTTGCTTATAATTTGCTGTTTTCGTAACTTGTAGTCTCAAAAGACTATCTGAAATCCTTCTACTCGAAACTGAATAAATGAATCATAATTGCATCGCAATTGGACTGGTTTTTAAAATTTGAACTTCCTAAAATATAATTTTCAGAAATTTATTACTGAAATATTTATGGTGTAATATGTTTAATTTACTAATCATTCAAAATGGAATCTTTATCGAGAAGAAAATTCATTCAGCGCACTGCCCTGGCTGGTGGTGCCATGTTTTTACTTCCCGGACTGGAAGCCAGTATGTTGTCGGATAATTCTTCTGGCAACTACTTCCTGAAAGAATTCGGGATTGATGAAAGTCTCTGTCAGAAACTACTGGCAAAGGCTCTTTCCAAAGGAGGCGATTTCGCCGACTTGTATTTCGAGTACTCTGTTTCGAATTACCTGGGACTCGAAGATGGCAAAGTGAACCAATCGTATGGCGATATTTCCTTAGGTGTCGGGATCCGTACAGTAAAAGGTGATCAGATTGGTTACGGCTTTACGCAGGAACTCACCGAGGCTTCGATGCTTTCGGCTGCTGCCACTGCTTCCACATTATGCAACATGAAGCCAACGCCGGTGGTTTCTTCGTTCAACCATCTCAAAACCGGTAATTATTACCCGGTTGAACTTGGGTATAATGGTATTCCCGCCAACTCAAAATTACCTTTGCTTCAAAACATCAATCAAAAGTGCTTTGGAGTGTCACCTGAGGTAGTAAAAGTGAATGCAGGATTTCAAAGCACTGCTAAACGGGTATTGATTGCTACAAGCGATGGTATCATGTCTGAAGACCTGATTCCATCTGGTTTCATTTATGCGTCGGTTGTGGCTGAACGAAACGGCAAACGTGAGCAGTCGTTTTACAATCTTGGCGGACGCCGTGATTTTTCTTTTTATACCGATGATGTGATCAGCAAAGTTGCAAACAAATCGGTGAACAATGCGCTGAAGCTTTTTGATGCTATTCAACCTCCCGCTGGTGAGATGCCGGTAGTCCTTGGACCTGGAGTGACTGGTATCTTACTGCACGAAGCCATTGGTCACGGAATGGAAGCCGATTTTAACCGTAAGAAGATCTCCACCTTTAGCACAATGATTGGAAAGAAAGTGGCTGAACCCTTTGTCACAATTATCGATGATGGGACGAACATGAACCTCGCCGGAAGCATCAATGTGGATGATGAAGGAACGCCCGGTAAAAAAACTGTCTTGGTTGAAAATGGTATACTAACCAGTTATTTACACGATAAGATATCCGCAAAGCATTATGGCGTTGAGCCAACAGGGAATGGTCGAAGACAAGACTTTCAGAATTACCCGATGCCACGTATGCGAAACACCTTCATGCTTGGTGGAACTGCAAGTGTCGATGATGTAATCAGGCAGGCAGGTAACGGAATTTACGTTGAAGATGTCAGTAACGGACAAGTGAAAATTGGTGAAGGCGATTTTGCATTTTACGTTTCTCAGGGACGTCTGATAGAAAACGGCAAGCTTACTTCTCCAATAAAAGATGTAAATATCATGGGAAATGGTCCGAAAATGCTCACCAATATTATTATGGCAGCAAACAACCTTGAAATGTACCATGGGGGAGCGGGGCAATGCGGCAAGAACGGGCAGGGTGTTCCTGTATCCTTCGGTTTGCCGACCTGTTTAGTAAAATCATTAACCGTCGGGGGTACCCAACAGAAAGGAGGCCAGTCATGAGATACAATAACAATAGCCAACAGGAATTTCAGGAACTTGCTGACTGGGTAATTGACCAGGCAAAAAAAGCTGGTGTAAAAGACTGCAAAGTGAACCTCTCCAAACGAAGGTTCGTCGAGATCAATTACCGTGATCGCAAACCGGAAGTGATTAAGGAGGCAACCACGCAGGGTCTTAATCTCGAAGTATATATCAACAACCGGTTTGCAAGTCAGTCAACACCCGACTTTCGCAAATCAACGCTGGCAGGTTTTGTAACTGATGTGGTTGGAAGTGCAAAGATCATGGAGGAAGATCCATTCCGGACACTCCCCGACCCGAAGTACTATGCCGGGAGAACAACCAATGACCTGCAACTGGCCGATCCCACACAAGATGAACTAACCCCTGAACAACGTCATGCGATGGTAAAATCGGTGGAAGATTCTTGCCTGGATAAGGGTGGAAGCAAAGTTATTTCGGTAGAGGCCGGCGAATACGATGAAACTTATGAAGAATATGTGAAATCGAGCAATGGTTTGATTGGGGCAAACCGTACGACGCATTGCTGGACCGGTGCATCAATGACAGCACAGGATGAAGGCGATCGCCGGCCGGCCGGTTATCACTGGGTAGGATGCCGTTATCGTGAAGATTTGCCTTCATTGCAGGAAGTTGGTGCAATTGCTGCCAGGAGAACACTCGACCTGATGGGTGGTAAAAAAATCCAAACTGAAACGCTCCCAATTATTATTGAAAACAGGGGTGCTGGCCGTGTTTTGGGTGGACTTTTTGGTCCAATGTCCGCCGGTAACATCCAGCAAAAGCGCTCATTTCTAACCGACAAAAAAGGTCAGCAAGTGGGCAGCAAGCTGTTTACAGTTCAGGACAATCCATTTCTTCCGCGCGCGCTTGGATCGATGTATTACGATGGCGACGGCTTTCCTGCCAAAAAGCGGGATCTTTTCACCCAGGGAATGCTTAATGAGTTCCTGGTTGACTGGTATTACAGTCGTAAATTAGGATGGGAACCTACTTCCGGATCGATCTCTAATCTGATGATACCTCCGGGAACACGAAGTGTTGATCAGATTGTTAAAGACCTCGGCCGATGTATGCTTATTACTGATTTTATCGGGGGAAATTCCAACTCAACTACTGGTGATTTTTCTGTGGGTATTATCGGAAAGCTATTCGACAAGGGACAGTTTGTTCAAAACGTAGCTGAAATGAATATTGCAGACAATCATCTCAAATTCTGGAATAAACTGGTTGAAATAGGTAATGACCCCTGGATTTACAGTCAGACAAGGTTACCAAGTCTGGTATTTGATGGTGTAGTGGTTTCAGGTGTCTGATAACACACCGCTTGCATTTTAATTGAAAGCAGTTTCGGGTTGGTTGTCAGCTATAAAACATGCGGACATCAACCCGAGATTTTTTTTGTGCATTATAATTGAAAAATAGCATCCCAATAAATAACACTTGAACTATCTATTTCAGAAAAGAAATATAATTCATAACTTGCAAACCTAAAGTTGAAAATATGCAAGCATTAAGAAATATATATACAGTAGAAAATCATCGCATTGTGATTGATTTGCCCAAATCATTTAACCATGCTGCAGTCGAAATAATTATTTTGCCTTTAGATCCTTCTAACAAAGAAACAATTACTAAATCATTGAGCATCGATAAGAAAGAGCGTCTCAAAAAATTGCTCGCTATAAATACCTGGAATGAAGATGATCTAAAACCCATAATAGAAACTCAAAGCCTAATTAATCAATGGAAAATAGAAGAGTTTTGAACGAATCGAAAATTTACAATTATACAAGATATAATATAATTGCCAACCTGCTAACAGAAGTCCGCAACATGAACTTCAATTTCACTAAACACCTTAAATCCAATCTTTCCAAATAAAATACTCCGGGCCAAAATCTTCATTTGTTATTTGTGGTTCAACTTTAAACAATCCGAATACCGAAGAACCGCTGCCCGACATAGATGCGTAAACAGCGCCATTTTCAATCAACATTGTTTTGATTTCAGCAATCTCAGGATACAATTTAAATACTGAAGTTTCAAAATCGTTCACAATACTATTCTGCCAGCTATCAGGTGATAAATGAATTGAATCAAGCAGTGATTTTTTGGGAATTGAAGGTTTTATTCCTGCATAAGCTTCTTTGGTTCCGACACCAAACGGAGGTTTTACAAGCACAATAAAATAACCGTTTAAAGTGAAATCAATGTTTTGAAGCTGCTCCCCTATTCCGCAGGCAAATGTTGGTTTGTTTTCAAGGAAAAAAGAACAGTCGGCGCCTAACTTAACAGCATACTTTTTCAGCTGAGACACAAAAAGCCCAAGTTCAAAAAAATCATTGAGACCTTTCAACAAAAATGCGGCGTCTGATGATCCTCCACCCAATCCGGCGCCAAAAGGTATCACCTTATGCAAATGAAGATCAAGTCCGGGAAGTGAATAATCTGCAGCAAGTAAACGATAGGCTTTTACAATGATATTCTCCTCCGGATCAATATTCAATGGGAGACCTGAACTTGTAAAGATGATCTTGTTTTGCTTGTTTTCAATAAATTCCAAACCATCTTTCAATCCAACCGGATAAAAGATCGTTTCAAGTTCATGATAACCATCCTCCCTTTTCCGGAGAATATTCAGACCAAGGTTGATTTTTGCGTTGGGAAATAAGACCATCTGATTGCTTTGTAATTGTGATTAGTTACAACGAAGAGGCGAAAATGCGAATGGGCGAGTGGGCGAGGGGGAGACGAGGAGATAGGGAGATAAGGAGTGGGGGAGAGAGAAAAATTCATTTCATTTTCGCACCATCACCCCTTCTCCCCATCACCCTATCGCCCATCCCTTCCTGCTTTACTTATAACTTTCCAGCGGTTCGCAGGTACAGAACAGATTACGGTCGCCCCAGGCATTATCTACACGTCCAACCGGAACCCAGAATTTATTTTCGCGAAGCCATTCAAGCGGATAAGCAGCCTTTTCGCGCGAATAGGCATGTGTCCATTCGTTAGCTGTAAGCATTTCAGCCGTATGAGGCGCATTCATCAAAACATTATCTACTGCATCAGCAACACCGGTCTCAACCTCTTTAATCTCATCGAAAATAGCATTCATTGTATCCACAAAACGATCAAGTTCTTCTTTCGATTCACTCTCTGTGGGTTCAACCATCAATGTTCCGTGAACCGGGAACGATAATGTAGGCGCATGAAATCCATAATCCATCAGCCTTTTCGAGATATCGGTTTCCGAAATTCCTGCAGCAGTCTTTAAGTGACGGCATTCGAGAATCATTTCATGGCCAACACGGCCGTTCTCACCTGTATATAAAATGCCGTAATTATCTTTAAGTCGCGCTGCAATGTAGTTCGCATTCAGAATTGCAATTTTCGTCGCCTCGGTAAGACCGTCAGCTCCCAGCATTTTGATATAGCCATAAGTAATCGTCAAAACAGAAGCACTGCCCCAAGGTGCAGAAGCAACTGCGTGAATTCCGACATGACCATTGTTCATTACGGAATGGGCAGGAAGAAATTCAACCAAATGTTTTGCAACACAGATAGGACCAACACCAGGACCACCTCCCCCATGAGGAATGGCAAATGTCTTGTGGAGGTTCAGGTGACAAACATCAGCACCAATGCGGCTTGGATTGGTCAGACCAACCTGCGCATTCATATTGGCGCCATCCATGTAAACCTGTCCGCCATTCTGATGAATGATATCGCACATTTCGGTGATCGATGATTCAAACACACCATGTGTCGACGGATAGGTCACCATAAAACAGGCCAGATCATTTTTGTATTCTTCTGCCTTGACTTTCAAAGCTTCCACATCAATATTGCCACGTTCATCGCACGGAACAACGACAACCTTCATTCCGGCCATAGCCGCACTTGCAGGATTTGTTCCGTGTGCAGATGAAGGAATCAAAGCCACATTCCGGTGTCCGTCTCCCCTGCTTTTATGGTATTCCCTGACAACCATCAATCCGGCGTATTCACCTGCAGCACCTGAATTCGGCTGCAACGATACATCTTCAAAACCGGTGATTTCAGCGAGATCGCGACGTAACTCTTCCATCAACTCATGGTAACCCATCGCCTGATTTTTAGGCACGTAAGGATGAATCCCATTAAATTCGATCCAACTCAACGGTAACATCTCTGTCGCAGCATTCAGTTTCATTGTACACGATCCCAGCGAGATCATCGAATGAACCAATGATATATCTTTCTTCTCGAGGCGTTTGATGTATCGCGCCATTTCTGTTTCGGAACGGTACTTACTGAATACTTCCTGTTTCAGAAACTTAGACTGACGTTTGATATCAGCATCAACCGATCTGTCATCCGCAATAGAATCAATAACCGGAACCGGTTTATTGGCCGCTTTCGCGAAAACTTCAAGGATCCAGTTAATATCCTCAATATTTGTTGTTTCATCAATACTTAAACCGACTTGTCCATTTGCGAAATAGCGGAAGTTCATCTCCAGATCAAGCGACAACCATTCGATATCTTCCCGCTTTACATGTCGCGGAAGATCAATCCGAATTGTATCGAAGTGCTTTTTATTCACCTGGGTATATCCCAATTTAGTAATCTCCCTGGCCAGCAGGCGGGCAATATTATGCACCCTTTCAGCAATGGCTTTAATTCCTTCGGGACCATGATAGATGGCATACATTCCGGCCATTGTTGCCAGAAGTGCCTGGGCTGTACAAATATTTGAAGTCGCCTTGTCGCGTTTGATGTGTTGTTCGCGTGTCTGAAGTGCCAAACGAAGCGCATGCTTTCCATTTACATCTTTCGAGACACCGATAATACGGCCAGGAAGATCGCGTTTGTATTCATCACGCGTGGCGAAGAATGCAGCAATCGGACCACCATATCCCATCGAAACGCCGAAACGCTGCGACGATCCAAAAACAATATCTGCCCCCCATTCACCCGGAGGTGTGAGTAATGCAAGTGCCAACAAATCGGTCGCCACTGCAACTTTACACCCCTTTTCCTGAACAGTTTTCGTAAAACCGGCGTAATCTTCAATTTCACCATTCGAATTTGGATACTGTAAGATCGCGCCAAACCAATTTTCAGTTGCAAAGGCATCTTTAAAGTTGCCAACCTTCAATTCTATACCGAGCGGTTCAGCCCTTGTGATCAAAACATCCAGCGTTTGAGGCCAGACCAGTTCATCCACAAAGCAAACATTCGCACCCGCTTTTTCCTGTGCCCTCGAACGCAGACTGTACATCATGTGCATGGCCTCTGCAGCAGCCGTTCCTTCATCAAGCAATGAAGAATTTGCCAGTGGCATCGCCGTCATTTCGCAAACCATTGTCTGGAAATTCAACAGTGCCTCTAACCTGCCCTGCGAAATCTCCGCCTGGTAAGGTG